>WNFU01002734.1_pt1 | contig 23932 bp, 21 predicted proteins | sample 5400121 | NCBI WGS metagenome assembly WNFU01 (sample SAMN13153360, study PRJNA577476) | soil metagenome | isolation source: 100 cm soil or saprolite under grassland replicate 1 | place: USA:California | collected 2016-06-15
GACCGTCTTCTTCAGCTCGACGATCTTGCCGTTCATGAAGCCGCCGTCGGCGGTGACGACGACCTTCGACTCGGAGTCCTCGATGCGCCCCTGCAGCGCGTCCACCGAGAAGCCGCCGTACACGACCGAGTGGATCGCCCCGATCTTCGCGGTCGCGAGCATCGCGATCACGATCTCGGGGATCCGCGGCATGTAGATCGTGACGCGGTCGCCCTTCTTCACGCCCATCGCCTTGAGGACGTTCGCGAACTTGGAGACGTCGCGGTTCAGGGCGAAGTACGAGTAGGTCCGGACCTCGCTCTTCTCTCCCACCCAGACGAGCGAGAGCTTGTTCTTCCGCCAGGTCCGCTGGTGGCGGTCGAGGCAGTTGTGGACGATGTTCGTCTGGGCGCCCTTGAACCACTTGAAGAAGGGCTTCTGCGACTGGTCGAGGACCTTGTCCCACTTGCGGTACCACTCGAGCTCCTCGGCCTCGGCGGCCCAGAAGCCCTCCAGGTCCTCGTCCGCCCGGCGGGCGAGCGCGTCCCAGTCCTTCACGCGCGCCTGCGACACCACCTCCTGCGACGGATAGAAGACCTCGCCTTCCAGCTGCGGCTTCGGGCTCTTCACGTGGGCACCTCCTCCAATCTCGTCCTGATCTAAGACTTGGGTCGAGTGTCCGCGCCGAAAACCCGGTCACGGGTGGTCAACGGCTCGCGCGCTCGACCTTAGCAGGCCCCGGACGCCACGGAACGCACACGGATGGGGTGGGACGCGGTCTCGCGTCGCCGCGTGCCGCGGCGCTTCCTCGCCGCGCGGCGAACCGGAGGTTATCCTCGCCGGGTGATCCTGCCGCCGCCGCTCCGCAGGGGAGACCCGGTCCGTGTCGTCGCCCCGTCGAGCCCGTTCGACCCCGCCGCGCTCGCGAAGGGGCTCGAGGTGCTCTCCGGCCGCCTCGGCCTCCTCCCGCGCATGCGGACCGACCTCACCGCGCGCCGCGCCTACCTCGCGGGCGACGATGCCCGCCGGGTCGAGGAGTGGCGCGAGGCGGTCGCCGACCCGGAGGCGCGCGCCATCTTCTGCGCGCGCGGCGGGTACGGCGCGATGCGGATCCTGTCCGCGGTCGATCCCGCGCCGCTCCTCGCGCGCCCGAAGGCGCTCGTCGGGTTCTCGGACGTGACGGCGCTCCACGCCTCGCTGAACCGGGCCGGCCTCGCGACCGTGCACGGTCCGGTCCTGACCCAGCTCGGCCGCGCGCCCGAGGACGCCGTGCGACACCTCGAGGCGCTCCTCCGCCAGGACGCGCCGCGCGCGGGCGCCTGGGACGTGCCCGAGCCCGGCGCCGGACTCGTCGCCGCCCGCACCATCCGGCCGGGGCGCGCCTCGGGCCCGCTCCTCGGCGGCACGCTGACGCTCCTCGCCCACCTCGCCGGCACGCCCTACGCGCCGTCGCTCGAGGGGGCGATCCTGTTCCTCGAGGACGTCGGCGAGAAGCCCTACCGGATCGACCGGTGCCTCACGCAGCTCCGGCTCGCCGGCGCGCTCGACGGGCTCGCCGGGATCGCGGTCGGCCTCCTCACGCAGTGCGACGACGGCGGCGTACTCGCGGCCGACGTGGTCCGCGAGGCGGCGCTCGCGCTCGGCGTGCCTGCGGTCGAGGGGCTCCCCGCCGGCCACGACGACGCGAACTTCGCGCTGCCGCTCGGCGCGCGCGCGACGCTCGTCGCGCCGGCGCCCGGCGAGGAGGGGCCGCCACGACTCCTGTTCGACGGGTGGACGGGGCGGAGCGGGGCATGACCGCCGTGCTCGCCGCGGTCGAGGGGGTCCTCGAGGCGGGGCGGCACGCGGGGGTCGCGCCGGCGCTCTCCGCCGCCGTCTGCCGCGGCGGCGCGCTCGTCCACGCGAGCTTTCACGGGGAGCTCCCCGCACCGGGTGCACGCGCGCTCCGGCGCGACGACCTCTTCGACCTCGCCTCCCTCACCAAGGTGATGGCGACGGCGACCCTCGCCGCGCAGCTCGTCGATGAGGGCGCGCTCGCGCTCGACGCGCCCGTCGCGCAGCGGCTCCCCGGTTTCGAGGCGGGCGGCAAGGAGGCCGTCACGCTCCGACACCTGCTCGCCCACGCCTCCGGCCTCCCGCGCTGGCGGCCGTATTTCGAGCTCGCCGCCGCGGACCCAGTCGCCGGCGCCGCCTTCCTGCCGCCCGGAGCGCGCCCGCCGCTCGCGGCGCTGCGCGATTCGTTCGCGCGCGGCAAGGCGATCGTGCGCGGCGCGGTGCTCGCGGAGCCGCTCGAGGAGCGCCCGGGCGCGCGGGCCCTCTACTGCGATCCAGGGTTCCTCGCCCTCGGCTTCCTCGTCGAGGAGGTGACGGGCGAGCGGCTCGGAGCGCTCGCCGAGCGGCGCGTCTTCCGGCCGCTCGGCCTCTCCTCGACGTTCTTCCTCGACGGGCTCGCCCCGGATGACGCGCTCGCGCGGAGCGCCGGCCGGGCCTTCGCCCCGACCGAGCGGTGCGACCACCGGCACGAGGTGAACCAGGGCGCCGTGAACGACGACAACGCGTGGGCGATGGGCGGCGCCGCGGGGCACGCGGGCGTCTTCTCGACGGCGCTCGACGTCGCCGCATTCGGGCAGGCCTGGCTCGACGCGCTGCGCGGGCGGCCGTCGGGCGTGCCGTCGGCGGTGGCGGCGGAGTTCGCGCGGCGCGACGCGACGCCCGGGACGACGCGCGCTCTCGGCTGGGACACGCCGTCGCCCGAAGCTTCCTCACTGGGCAGCCGCCTCGGGCGACGCGGCTGGGGCGCGATCGGCCACCTCGGGTTCACGGGGACCTCGCTCTGGATCGACGTGAACCGCGAGGTGGTCGTCGCGCTCCTCACGAATCGCGTTCACCCCACCCGCGAGAACGAGGCCATCCGGGCGTTCCGGCCCCGGTTTCACGACGTCGTGGCGGAGGCGCTGGGTATCAGGTAGACCGCACCGGCTGTTGCCGTGGACGGAGAAGCGCGTGATCGACTGGTCGAACGTGAAGCGGATCCACCTCATCGGCGTCGCCGGCACCGGCATGGGTTCGTTCGCCGGGATGCTGAAGGCGGCAGGGCACGAGGTCACCGGGTCGGACGAGAACGTCTACCCGCCGATGTCCACGCAGCTCGAGCGCTGGGGCATCGAGGTCATGACGCCTTACCGCGCCGACAACCTCGACCGCGCGCGCCCGGACCTCGTCGTCGTCGGGAACGTCGTGCGCGCGGTGAACCCGGAGGCGGCCGCGATGCGCGAGCGGGGGCTCGCGCACGTCTCGTTTCCGGCGGCGCTCGGCGAGCGGTTCATCGGGCCGCGCCACGGCGTCGTGGTCGTCGGCACCCACGGCAAGACCACGACCTCCGCGATGATGGGGGCGCTCCTCCACCACGCCGGCCGCGACCCGTCGTTCCTCGTCGGCGGGGTCACCCGCGACTTCGACTCGAACTTCCGGCTCGGCACGGGCCCCCACTTCGTCGTCGAGGGGGACGAGTACGACACGGCCTACTTCGACAAGGGGCCGAAGTTCCTCCACTACCGCCCGCGCACCGCCATCTTCACGAGCTGCGAGCTCGACCACGCGGACATCTACCGGGACGAGGCGCACTACGAGAGCGCGTTCGAGAAGTTCGTGGACCTCGTGCCCGCGGATGGGTTCCTCGCCGCGTGCGCGAGCTACGACAGCGTGCTCCGGATCGCCCGCCGGTCGCGCGCGCCGGTCGAGACGTACGCGGTGGACCGGCCCGGCGCCGACTGGGAGGCGCGCGGGCTCACGCTCGGCGCCGACGGCGCGCGCTTCACGCTCGTGCGGCGGGGCGGGGCGCTCGCCGACGTGCACCTGCCGGTGGGCGGCGCGCACAACGTCGAGAACGCGCTCGGCGTCGCTGCGGCCGCGACGGCGCTCGGCCTCACTCCGCGAGAGATCGCCGCGGGGCTCGCGGCGTTCCGCGGGGTGAAGCGGCGCCAGGAGGTGCGCGGCACCGCCCGCGGCGTCGTCGTCGTGGACGACTTCGCCCACCACCCGCGCGCGGTGCGGAAGACGATCGAGGCCATCCGCGGCGCCTTCCCCGGCGCCCGCCTGCTCGCCGCGTTCGAGCCGCGCTCCAACACGAGCCGGCGGAGCCTCCACCAGGCCGACTACGCGTCGCCCGCGACCTGGGGCGACGCGGCGGAGGTGTTCCTCCTGCGTCCGGCGCCGACGGACCGCGTGCCCGAGGCGGAGCGGCTCGACCTCGACGCGGTCACGCGCGCGCTCGCCGCCGCCGGCCGGCCGGCTCGCGCGTTCTCCTCGGTGGACGAGCTCGTGCCCGCGATGGTCGCCGCCGCGCAAGAGGGCGACGTCCTCGTCGCGATGTCGAACGGCGCGTTCGGCGGCATCTGGGGGAAGCTGCTCGAAATGCTGGGCCGCAAGTAACCTGGACCTGGACCTGGACCTGGACCAACGCTCGTCGAAGACCAACACCAACACCAAGTCCAAGTCCACACCCTGCGCCGCCGGTCCGTGCCCGTTACTCCTCCCGCATGGACCCGCTGCGCCCGCCCTCGCTCGGCCTGCGCCACGCGGCGCTGCGCGTCCGCGATCTCCCCGCCGCCGAGGACTTCTTCGTCCGCGTGCTCGGCTACGAGGTGGAGTGGCGCCCCGACCCGGAGAACGTCTACCTGCGCCGCGACGCCGACGACGTCGCGCTCCACCGGGCGCCGGATGCGGTCGGACCCGGGCTGCTCGACCATCTCGGGATCTTCGTCGCCCGGGCGGAGGACGTGGACGCCTGGGAGCACTGGCTCGACGCCGCCGGCGCGGAGATCTCGGCGCGCCCGCGCACACACCGCGACGGCGCCCGTTCGCTGTACGTGAAGGGGCCGGAGGGGATCGTGGTGCAGGTGCTGCATCACCCGCGCGCACTGCGGGAGTGACCCAACCTGGACCTGGACCTGGACCTGGACCTCAGCCCAGGTGCCCCCTCACCCCGGTCCTCTCCCCCGCTTCGCGGGGGCGAGGGTGGTGCAGGCAGAGCGCCTCAGCCCAGTTACCCCTCACCCGGCCCTCTCCCCCGCTTCGTGGCCGAGGGAGGGACTATTTCAACGGCGCGCTACGTGTGACACGAGCGGCACATCGCGTTGTCGCGCGTGTCGCCGAGGTCGTGCGAATTCAGGAACTTCCTCGGGTGCGGGTTGAACCTGAAGCCGCCCGTCTTCGACCCGTGGCACGCGAGGCAGGTCGCCTGCGCCCCCTGGTCGTGGCAGGCGGCGCACGAGGAGATGTCGCGACGGGCGGAGTTCTTGTGCTGCCCGCCGTCGCCCGGGTTCGTGTTGCTCCAGCCCGCGGGGTGCGGGTCGCGCAGCGTCCCGGTCGTCATCTTGGAGAGCCCCTCCGCCGCGTGGCACGCCTCGCAGAACGCGGAGCCGTGGCACCGCCGGCAGCTCGCCGGATTCGCGGCCTCGTCGATCATGTGGCGCGACACGTAGTCGCCGCGGTGGATGAAGGCTCGGTCCACGCGCTCGGGGAAGATGTTCTCGAGCTTCGCGGGCGCGGTCGCCGACGAGTGGCACCCGGCGCAGTAGGTCTGGTCGTGGCACTGCGCGCACGACTCACCGGAAGACTTCGCGAGCGTGCCGTGCACCGCGAGCCAGTTCCCCTCGTGCCGGAAGGCGGTCTCCGGCTTGTAGCCCTTCAGGTCCACGTGGCACGGGCGGCAGCGCGCCTCGGCGAACTCCTTCTGGTGCACGTGGCAGGCGGTGCACGCGGCCATCGGCGGGGTCGAGGGCTCGGTGTCCCCGGTCTCGGGCAGCTTCACGTGGCACTTCCGGCAGTCCTGCACGCGCTTCAGGTGGTCGGCGTGCGAGAAGCTCACGCGGTAGTACCGCGTTCGGGCCGGGATCGGCTTCGGCTCCTTGTCGTGGCAGTCGCCGCAGGGCTTCTGCTTCGTCACGTTCGCCGGGATCTTCACGTGCCGGACGGCGGGGTCGAGCGCGGTCGCCTTCGAGACGTCGTGGCACGCGGCGCAGGCGACGTCGGCGTCGACGTGGGTCGAGTGCGGGAAGGCGTACGCCGGCTGCTTCGCCGGGTTCTCGTCCTTCACGGGCTTGTAGCCACAGGCCGCGGCCGCGACGGCGAGGAGGAGGATCGGGATCCGGGTCTTCATCACCGCACCTCAGTCCGCCGGTAGGTCTGGTTATACGCGAGCTTCGCCATGAACTCGAACGTCTGCTCCATGAAGGGGTTCACGCCCGCCCGCCCCGAGATCACCGCCGCGAGACCGTGGGCGAGGTCGTAGCCGAGCGAGACCGTGCCGGTGAGGGCCACGCGCTCCCCGTTCACCTCCTCGCGGAACCGGTGGAGGAGGACGTCGAGCGCGGCGAACGCGCGGCCGAGCTCCTGCCGTCCGAAGACGCGCCCGCCGACGTAGCCGTTGTCGAACGAGTCGAGGTAGAACCCCTCGACCCCCGCGAGCGTGCGTCCGCGCTCCCACTCGACCCGCGCGTCCGCCTCGCTCCCGAGCTCGTTCGAGGCGCTCTCGGTGGCGCCCGGCTCGATCTGCAGGTGGTACGAGCCGCCGACCTTGAGGCCGCGGAGCACCGTGTAGGTCACGCCGCCGCCCACCAGCTGGCGCTGCTCGGCGGAGAAGACCGAGAGGATCGAGTTGCGCGAGAGGAGGAGATCGGGGGCGAGGTAGCGGTAGTCGGCCTCGACGAGCACCCGGCGCGTCGGCGTCCAGCCGGCGCGGACCACCGCCTCCGAGGCGCGCTCGTCGGGCACGCTGTAAGCGGCGGACGCGGAGAGGACGAGGGGCTCCGAGAGGGCGAGACGCGCGTCCGCGCCGACCTCCTGCCGCACCGGGTCGCCGCCGTCGGTCACGACGTTCGCCGAGGCCCCGAGGTCGATGCCCCGGCCCGGCGCGCCCGGGAGCGCGAGCGACCAGCCGACGCGGCCGCCCGACGCGAAGTCGCCGCCCACCGCGTTCCAGCTGCGGAAGCCGCTGCGCGTCGCGAAGCGCTGCGCGACCGGCGAGCCGACGTAACCCGAGACCCGAAACCCACCCGGGAGGAGGAGCACGGCCTGGCCGCCGTCGAGCTGGATCATCCGTGCGGCGCCGGTCGCCACCTGCGTGCGCCCGAGGCGGAGCGTGAGCCGCCGCCCGATGAACCTGCCCTGGGCGTAGGCGGTGACGAGGTCGCCGGTGAGGTCGCTGTCCGTGCCGTTGTCCCAGCGCCGATCGCGGATGTCGTAAGACGCCCACGTCGAGAGGACGAAGGTGAGGTCGTCCGCGAACCCGTTGCGGACGTCGCGCGCGGTCATCGAGAGGATCTCGAAAGCGGGCGCGGTCGACGCGAGGTTCCAGTCCTGGCCCGGCACCCCGCCGCGAGTCTGCTTCGCGAGGTTCAGCAGCGTGATCGAGGAGACCTCGATCGTGTCGGCCAGTGCGGGTGAAGCGGCGGTCAACGCCAGCGCGATGACGAGCGATCTCGGGATGCGCATCGAACCCTCCGTCGGGTGGGCGGACCTTGCCACACGGTACTCCGACTCTTGTTGCTCTGGATCACGAAAACCGCGCGGAAGCCGTTCGGACTATCATGTCGCAGATGCGAAACGCCATCTTCGTGACGGCCGCGCTTGCGATCTTCGGGTGCGCCGGTCCCCGCTCCACGTGGCGCGCCTCGGCTCTCGTCGGGAAGCCGGTCGAGATCGCCGCGAAGACGCTCGAGGATCACGAGGTGCGCCTCCCCACCCGCGGCGCGCGCGTGACCGTCGTGGACTTCTGGGCGACCTGGTGCGAGCCGTGCCGCGACCAGATCCCGTTCCTCGACCGGCTCGCGGCCGACTACCGGGCCGAGGGCGTCGAAGTCTACGCCGTCTCGTTCGACGAGGACCGCGCCGCCGTCGAGGAGTTCGTCGCGAGGACGCCGGTCGCGTTCCCGGTGCTCTGGGACAAGGGCGGGGGCGCGCTCGCGGAGAAGCTCGACGTGACGCGGCTCCCGACGACGATGCTCGTCGACGCCGCGGGGGTCGTCCGCGCCGTCCACCTCGGGTACGACCGTGCCTCGGGCGAGCAGCTCGCGCGCGAGGTGCGGCAGCTCCTCGAGAAGTGACCTTCAGCCGCGGTCGTAGGTGAACCGCACGCGGTCGCGCTCGGCCTCCACCTCGCCCGCCTCCGCCGGCGACTCGCGCAGCCAGTAGGCCATCTCGTCCGCCTCCCACTGGTACGGGGCGCCGTCGAGCCGCACCTTGCCCTCCGCGAGCGCGACCGTCGCTTCGAGGAGCGGCACGCCCTCGAGGTCCCGCACGAGCGCCTCGAAGCGGCCCTGCCGGTCGGGATCCACGAACTGGAACTCGTGCCGGGCGGCGTAGGCGGTGTGGTAGTGCGCCGGGCGGAACACCACGCCGCCGAGCCCGAGCCGCGTCGCCATGAGCGCGAGCATGGTCCCGATCTCGCGGGCGAGCCCGAGGCCCGGGACCTCCTGGCCGGGGAGGCGCGGCCGCTTGTCGCTGAACTGCGCGCGCGGGTTCCGCAAGGAGAGCCAGTGCACGTAGAGCACCTCGGCGCCCGCCACGCGGCGGCGCTCGAGCACCACCTCGATGAGTACGTGCTCCTGCCCGGCCGACTGGCCGAGGATCCGCACCCGCTCGCCCGCGCCCGTCGCGTCGAACGCGGCCCGGAGCTGGCGGAACCCCATCCGCTCGAGGTGGTCGAACAGCCCGTAGCGAAAGAAGGCGTGCTCGATGCCCGCGGCGGTGTAGAAGCCGAGGAGGACGCGCTGGCGGCGGGGGCGGATCCCGAGATCCTCCTCGAGCTCTTCCTCGGTGAGCTCGCCCGACTCCGTGAGCGCGGCGGGGGAGAGGTCCTGCGACACCCGCGCGAACCGCGCCGCGATGGGGTCGTACGAGCGCGGGATCGCGTCCCGCGACGACGCGGCGACCGCCATGCCGGTCCCGGCGAGCACGCGCCAGGCGTCGTCGGAGTAGCCGCCGGCGGGAAGCCAGACCGTCGGTACCCCTTCGAGCTCCGCGGCGACGAGGAGGTCGCGGTCGCGCGCTCCCGCGAGCGTGAGCCCGAGCCTGCCGAGCCGATCCCCGGCGAGCACGTCGCCGCCGGCGAGCACGAAGGCGAGGCGGGGGCGCGGCATCCGGGAGAGGAGCGCGGCGAGCGCCTCGGCGTACGTCGCGTCGCCCGCGCCCTCCGGGAGCACGGTCTCGTCCACCCGCTCGAGCGGGCCCCAGTCCGAGGCGGACAGCGAGCCGATCCAGACCTGCGGGTCGGAGGCGAGGCAGGCGGCGAGCCCGTCCGGCGGGTGGGCGTCGAGATCGAGCACGGCGATCCGGCCCGAGAACCCGTCGTCGCGGAGCGCCGCCACCGCGACGGCGACGTCGTTCACGGGGCAGTTTCCCCCCGCCGACGACGGGCCGGCGTGGTGGAACCCGCCGAGGAGGTTCAGCGCCGGGATGCGCGTACGGAGCGCGTCGCGCGCCGCCGCGAGCGTCCCGCCGCACGCGAGCCGCACCGTCGTCATGACCTCGTCCACGGGCACGTCGCTCGGGTCCACCGAGAAGATCGCGGCGAGCGTCTCCTCGCGCCCGAGCGACTCGAGCAGCTCCGGCGCGTGGACCCGCGCCATGTTCTCGTAGGAGATGCGGTGCGGCTTCCGCACCGCGCGGCGCGTGATCGCGCCCGACTCCCTCAGCCACCACGCGGCGAAGTCGGCGCGGCGCGGCTCGAAGCCGACCACCGCCTCGATCCCCGACATCGGGAACCGGTAGCGCGGGTCGTACCAGACCGACACGTCCCGGCGGTGGAGCCAGGAGCCGAGCCGCGTGAAGATGGGGCCGAGGCCGAGCAGGGCGGCGCCCCTGCGAGACTAGCCGCGGTGGCTCGGCGGCGCGAACGGCGGCTCGCCGCCCCTCGGGATCTGCTCGTGGAGCTTCGGCTGGCGCGTCGCGAGCCACCAGCTGAGCAGGGTATCGAAGGCGATCCAGGCGATCGCCATCCAGGCTGCCTGGATCGCGATCGCGCGGGTCGCGGTGCAGCGCGCGAACTCCTCGTCGAACGTCCGCGACCAACCCCACGGCAGGACGCGGAGCGCGTACCCGACGATGAAGACGAGGAAGACCGTACGGAGGACCGCGAGCGCCTTGATCATGACCGAAGTCTAGCGCGAGGCGGCCGCGCGGGGGCGGCCGCCTCGCGGGGGCCTAGTACTTCAACAGGTACCAGCGGTAGGCGCCGTCGATCAGGGCGTGGCTCCGGACGACGACGTAGTGGGCGGTCCCGTCGGTGCGGACGAACGCATACTGCGCGTCGAGCGGGTACCCCGTCCCCGCGTAGCCGATGCGGGGGAGCGGCAGGAGGCCCGCCGACGCGAAGCTCGCGTCGAGCTTGTGGACCTCGTTCGCGGAGCTCACCGCGACGCCCTGGAGCACCGTAGACACCGCCGTCGAGTCGAGGTGCTGCAGCTGGAACGGCAGCGCGGTGACGCTCGCCACGGAGGACGCGTTGAACACGGTCCCGTCGCCGACCGCGATCTCCGCCTGCGTAGCGCCGTGCACCGCCGTGAGCCACAGGTCATGCGACGTCGAGAGGCCGCTCGCGACCGTGATCGGGCTGAGCACGAGGTTGCCGTTCGGATCGGAGCGGAAGCGGCGGAGCTCGCCCGTGCCGTTGTTCGGGTTGTTCAGGAGCCAGACGTACTCGGACCCGCCGAGCGCCCCGGCGACCGCGCGCGTGCCCGGAGGGACCGTGCAGCCGGCGCCGCACGAGGCGGGCGCGCTGCTGCTCCCCGCGCTCGTGCCGAGCTCGTGGACGGACCCCGAGGTCGAGGTTGCGTACTCCCGCGAGGCGTACACGATCGCGCTCGGCGTGCCGAATGCGCCCCCGAACACGTTCTGTGCCGCGGCGCTCGGGATCGCCGTGAGCTGCGACACTTTCTGCCAGTAAGGGCCGCTCTCCCCCACGATGGCCTCGCTGCCGTCGGGCTTTACTCCAAGGCAAATCGCGGTGGAGTAGAGCGTTGCGGACGGCCCGAAGGTCGTCGGAGCCGACTCGGGGTCGAGCACCCAGAGCCGGTTCGAGAGGCTCGACGTGTCGTACCCCGCGAACACGATCCGATCGGTCGCGTGCGCGTAGGTCGCGTCCGCGACGTCACCGCGCGGGAGCTTCGTCGTGCCGTCGAGCGCGTGCAGCGGCCTCACGTACGGCTCGACGACGACGTTCACCGTGTCGTCGGCGGAGCCGCCGCGCGAGTCCTCCACGTGCAGGCGCAGGACGTAGGTGCCGGTCACGTTCTGATCGGGCTCGAAGGAGGCGTTGTACGGGGGCGCGCCGGTGCCCGAGGCGATCGCGCCCGTCGAGGTTCCGCTGCCGCTCGGCACCGAGTCGACGATCCACTGCCACGAGAAGGCGTACGGAACGTACGGAGCGTGGATATCATCGTTCAGGTCGGTGGCGCTGCCCGAGAGCGGGATGGCCGGCGCGGGCTGCCCGGGCGGGCCGAGGTTTCCGACGCGCGCGTTGGGCGGCGCGGCGCAGCCGGGGCACGCGAACGCACGCGGCGGCGCGTTCACGACCTGGATCACGCGGACGTCCGAGGTGAGGAACTCGCCGTCGAACGCCTCGAGCCGGAAGGTCCAGTTGCCCTCGGCGCCTTCGCGCGGCGGCGTGAACGACACGGACGGAGCCGCCGGACAGCTCGTCCACGTGGTGCCGATCTGGGTCTCGGCGCCGGATGGCGGCCTCGCGAACCACTTGCAGGACACGGGGGTCGCGGTCAGGTTCGGGTCCGACACGTTGCCGGTCAGGGTCACCGGCTGGTTGCGGAGCGTCGTCGCGATGGGGACCGGATCCGCGTCGACGACGGGCGGCAGGTTCACCGCGTAGACGACGACCGTGTCCTCGGCGGTGTGCCGGTTCGCCTGCCACGACGGGCCGTCGGCCACGCGCACGTGGAACGTGTAGGTGCCCGGCTGGCTCGGGAAGAACGTCGCCGGGTTCGCCGTGGAGGTCCAGCTCGTGGCGAGGCCGCCCGCGGGGACGACGGAGACCAGGTCCCACGCGTAGACGAACGTGTCCTCGACGTCGGGATCGCTGATGACCGCGGTGACCGACGCCGTCTTGTAGTACGGGACCGTGAGCGGGCCGCCGAGCTCCACGCTGGGCGTCGTCTCGGTCCCGCAGGTGCCGGCTGTCGGGGGGTACACCGCGACGTTCTCGCCGACGCAGTTCCCGCTGCAGCAGTCGTTGTTGGACGTGCACGAGTCGCCGACCGTCGGGTTGCAGGTGAAGCCGGTCCGGCACACGTCGGCGACGCAGCGCATCGTGTAGCTGCAGTCGTTGTTGGTGCGGCACAGGCCGCCTTCCGCCACGTTCGCGATGCAGGCGCCGTGGAAGCACGCGTACGAGCAGCAGTCGGCGTGGTCGCCGCAGGCGTACCCGACGGCGTTGCAGGTCGAGGCGGCGCTCTCACGGTCGGGGTCGCCCTTGATGCGGCACCCGGCGACGGCGCCGAGGACGAGGGTCGCGAGGAACAGGTTCCGGAACATGGCAGGTCCTCTAGAGCCGGTACGCGACGCCGAGCGTCGGGGTGTAGGCGGAGAAGTTCGGGCCGAGCTGGAGGTCGAACGCGACGGGCTCGAGCACGACGCGCCAGCGCGGGGTGACGTCGGCGGAGAGGCCGAGGCCGAGCCTCGCGACGACGCCGGTCACGTACTCGCTGTGCTGCGTCCGGCCGAAGAACATCTCCGACCGGTCGTAGCGCTCGAAGGTCTGGCAGAGGCCGAGGCCGGCGTCGGCGAAGAAGGCGACGCCGGGCTTCGCGCTCCAGAGGACGCGCGCGGTCGGCACCACCTCGAAGAGGAGCGCCTTCACCTTCTCGGACCCCGCATCCACCTGGACGGGCGTGACGCCGAACGGCGGGACGACCGTCCCGGTGAGCCCGGTCTCGCCGGTGGGGTGGGCGAAGGACGCGACGAGGTGCCACTCGAGGTCGAGCTTGCGCCAGCCGGGGGGCGTCCGCGCGATCGCGTAGTCGAGGCTCAGCGAGATCGCCTGGCCCGTCTTGAACGCGGACAGCGCGCCGATCCCGCCGCCGAAGAAGGCCGCGTCCGCTCCGAGCGGCGCGGCGCGCCGCGGCGCCACGGGCGCTACGGGCGCTACCGGCGGGCGCGCGGCGAGCGTCGAGGCCGGGGCGGTGGCCGCGGGCTGCTTCGCCGCGGCGGTCGGGGCGGTGGTCGCGGGCTGCTTGGTCGCGGTGGTCCGCGGTGCGCCGAGAGCGGACGTCGCGAGCGCGAGCGCGGCGCCGATCGCGGAGAGCCGTGCGAGCGCGGTGAGCCCCGGCGCCAGTGCGCCGCGGGACGAGTCGATCCGTTCCACGTACCCTCCTCAGGTCCCCTGCTGCGGGGGAGCCCCCACAGTGTACCGCGCTCCCGCGGCGATGTGGTGACTGTTGGTGAATCAAAGATCCGAGGCGGGTGCGCGGATGTGGGATGCCGCCCGCGGGCGGCGGCCGGGCCCGTCCGCTATCCTTCCCCGGGGCGTGGGCCCGGGAGGTGGACGTGGCGGAGGTCGAAGACCTGCGGGCGGTGTGCGCGGCGGCGGCGCGAACGGGCGGGGCCGTCCTCCGCGAGAAGTGGGGAAAGGCGCGCACGATCGAGCTGAAGGGCGGCATCGATCTCGTCACCGACGCCGACAAGGCGAGCGAGGCCGCGCTCCTCGCCTTCCTCTCCGCGCGCCATCCGGGCGCCGCCGTCCTGGCCGAGGAGTCGGGGGCGAGCGGTACGGGCGCGGGCGGGCTCCGCTTCTTCGTGGACCCGCTCGACGGCACGACGAACTACGCCCACGGCGTGCCGCACTTCGCGGTGAACGTCGCCGTCACAGACGGCGCGGGGCTCGCCGCCGGCGCCACCTACGACCCGTTGCGAGACGAGCTCTTCACCGCGGCGCGCGGCGGTGGCGCCTTCCTGAACGGCGGGCGGCTCCGTCACTCGGCGCGCACCGAGCTCCGCGGCTCGCTCCTCGTCACCGGGTTCCCCTACGACATCCACGAGAACCACGACGAGCCCTTGCGCCTTTTCGGCGCGTTCATCCGGAAGGCACGCGCGGTCCGCCGGTTCGGGAGCGCGGCGCTCGACCTCGCCTACGTCGCGGCGGGGCGGTTCGACGGGTTCTGGGAGCTGCGGCTCAAGCCGTGGGACGTGGCGCCGGGCATCCTCATCGCGCGCGAGGCGGGGGCGGCGGTGACCGACGTCGACGGGGGCGACCGGATGCTCGAGACGGGCGACATCCTCGCCGCGGCGCCTGCGCTGCTCGCGCCGATGCTCGAGGTCATCGCGGCCGAGCGGGCGCGTCAGCCGCGGGAGGCGCGGTAGCCGGGCCGGCAGCGTGCGGCGCGCCCGCCTCGGGCGACGCGGTGGGCGCGGGCGGCTCCGCCGGCGGCGGGGCGGGCGGCGGCGGTCCGGCGCGGCGCGGCGGCGCGGTGCCCGACGCGAAGTCGATCCCCATGAGCGACTCGGGGTCGACGTAGAGCTCGCCCACCTTCGCGCTCCAGTGGAGGTGCGGGCCGGTGGACCGTCCGGTCGAGCCGACCACGCCGAGCTTCTCGCCCTGGCGCACCTTCGCGCCGGGCCGGACGTCGAGCCGGTCCATGTGGAAGTACAGGGTGAACAGGTCGGCGCCGTGCCAGAGCACGACGGTCTTGCCGGAGTAGAAGCAGTCGCGCGCGAGCACCACCTCGCCGTCGTTCGCTGCGCGGACCGGCGCGCCGCGGGGCGCGTCGATGTCGAGCCCGTAGTGGACGCTCGCCTTCGTGGCGTTGAAGACGCGCCGGTCGCCGTAGCGGCCGTGGTGCGCGCCGTCGTGCGGCCACGCGAACGAACCGGAGAAGAGCGGCGCGACGAAGGGCCGGGCGTAGGCGGCGGCGAACGCCCGCTGATCGCGGGCGATCCGCGCCTTCAACGACGCGGGCGGCGTCACGAACTTCGGCGCGACGGAGAGGGTCTTCGACGGGAAGCCGGGCTCGACGACCTCGAGGCTCGCGGACGACCGGATCGGGTCGAGCTCTCCCCAGACGAGCTCGAGCGCGACCGGCCCGGGCGGCGTCTCGATGGGGAGCCCCGCGATCGCCCACTTCTCGCCGCCGTGCCGCCAGAAGCGGAGCGGCCTCCCGGCGAGGGTGCCGGACGGAGGCCGGCCGGCCGGCGGGAGCCGCACGCGCACGAGGATCGCGTCGCCCGGGCGCACGACGGACGGGGCGAACCGCACGCTCGGGTCGGACGCCACGTCCGCCGGGGCGGCGGGCGCGGCGGCGATGAGGAGCGCGAGGAGGGGGGCCGCGGACATGGGCGGGAGGATAGGGCGGTGCCGCCGGGTGCGCAGCGTCTATTCGGGAAACCCGAGCTCCGCGCGGAGCGACTTCACGATCCGGAAGTACTCGGAGCGCGTGTGCTTCACGTTGAGGATGTGGAAGTCCAGCTTCGCGAGCCCGACGCAGCCGAAGCAATACGAGCACTCCGAGCAGGAGCGGGAGAGCACGAGGTAGTTCGAGCGCGTGCAGTTCTCGGAGGAGATGCAGTAGGCGCAGTCGTGGCAGCCGGTGCAGCCCGCGCAGTGGGTGAGGTGCGTCGACGACCTGCAGCCGGTCGAGTGCGTGCAGCGGTAGCACTCCTCGCAGTCCGTGCAGAACATGCACGAGACGCAGCGGCGGCAGCCCTCGCAGCGCATCGAGCCCGGGTTCTCCTCCTCGGACGCGTAGGCGCGCAGGAGCCGCTGCAGCTCGGCCTCGAACTCGCGCCGCGAGAGGACGGGCGGCGGCGGCGGCCGCAGGTCCTGGAACGTGCCGGCGGCAGTGTCGATGAACATCGGGCCGCTCACCACGCGCACCCCGGGCTTCGGCGCGACGACGCTCGCGGCGGGAGCGACGATCCGGCGGTCGCTCTCGCGGCGCGGCGGGTCCCGAGGCGCCGGACGGGCGGCGGGGCGGGGTGGCGGCGGCGGTGGCCTCCGGCGCGAGTCGGCCATCGCCGGTCATCCTGCCCCGGAACCGGGGGGAAGGGAAATGACGGGCCGGCCTCCGAGCGGGGGGACACTCGCCTCGCTTCGCTCGACTCGCGTCCCCCCGAACCCCCCGCTCGCTCCGGTGCAGCCTCATTCGGCGGCACCTGCGCTCGCATCGGCGCCGGCGGCGCCGAGCCGGCCGCCCTCGAGCGCGAGCACCCGCGCGATCCCGGGCGGCAGCTCGTCCGCGTGGTGCGTCACCGTCACGAGCGCCGCGCCCGCATCGCAGGCGCGCGTCACGGTCCGGACGACCCACGCGCGCGCGGCCGGATCGAGCCCGGCGAGCGGTTCGTCGAGGAGGAGCACCGCCGGGTCCGGCGCGAGCGCGCGCGCGAGGAGGAGGCGCCGCAGCTCTCCGTAGGAGAGGGTGAGGAGGTGGCGCGCCGCGAGGTGCGAGATGCCGAATCGCGCGAGCGCCTCGCGGGCGCGGGCGCGCTCGGCGTCCGAAGGCTGCTCGGCGAGCCCGATCGTCCCCTGGAACCCGGAGAGCACGACCGCCTCGCCCGTCGCGTCGAAGCGGTGGCGCGCCTGGAGCTCGGGCGAGACGACGCCCACCCTTCCGCGCAGGTCGAACGCGCCAGCGCGCTCGCCGAGGCCGAGCCGCAGGATCCTCCCGGAGGCGGGCTGCTCCTCGCCCGCGAGCAGCCGCAGGAACGTGGACTTGCCGGCGCCGTTCGGGCCGACGACCGCGACGCGCTCGCCGCGGCGCAGGACGAAGTCGATCCCGGAGAGGACCGCGCGGCCGTCGACGAGCACCGTGACGCCGCGGACGTCGAAGAGTCGCTCCTGGACCTGGACCTGGACCTGGACCTGGACCAGAGCTTTGACCTTAGGTTGGAGCTGATCCTGGTCGTGGTGCTCGAGCTCGAAGGAAGGTCCAGGTCGAGGTCCAGGTCCAGGTCCAGGTCCAGGTGCCACGCCGATGGTCAGTTCACGCACGCTCACTCGCCCCTCCCGCACCTCCGCGACCCGCGCGATCTCCGGGACGAGCTCCTCCTCGCGGTGGGTCGCCATCACGATCCCCGTCCCGCCGCGGAGCACCGCCGACACGTGCTCGAGGAGCACCCCTCGCGAGCGCTGGTCGAGCCCCTCGCACCCCTCGTCGAGGAGGAGCAGCTCCGGGCCCGGCGCGAGGGCGCGCGCGAGGAGCACGCGCCGCCCCTCGCCGCGCGACAGCTCGAGGATGGAGCGGCCGAGGAGGTGCGCGACGCCGAGCAGCGCCGCGACCTCGCGGACACGCGCGGCCTGCGCGGGCGTCGCGGCGGCGGCAGCAAACACCTCGTCGAAGAAGCCCGAGCGGATCACCGCCTCGACGGGCAGGTCCCAGTCGTGCCGCACGTAGGCGTCCTGCGCCTCAGGCGCGACGAGCGCGAACCGCTCGCGCGCGCCGATGGGGCTCTCGGACGGGCCGTCGGCGCCGTGGAAGAGCCGGCGCCCGGCGCTCGCGGGGTGCGGCCACAGCTCGCCGCGCAGGAGCCGGAGGAGGGTGGACTTGCCCGAGCCGCTCGGCCCGACGACGGCGAGCCCCTCGCCCGCCCGCACCTCGAGCGAGACGTCCTCGAGCAGCGTCGCGCCGGCGAGGCGGACGTCCACGCGATGGAGCGTGACGAGCGGGCGGCCCACCCCGCGATTCTAGGCCGACACGGTCCCGGCCGCCCGCGCCGGCTCGGCGCGCGTCGCGGAGATGGGGAGCCGGATCGTGAACGTCGTCCCGCGCCCGGGCTCGCTCGTGACGCCGATGGCGCCGCCGTGGCGCTCCACGATCCCGTAGACGACCGAGAGCCCCAGCCCCGTCCACTTCTCCTTCGTCGTGAAGAACGGGTCGAAGATCTTGGAGAGCCGCTCCGGCGGGATCCCGGGGCCGCTGTCCTCGAACGCGATCGCGACGGCCTCGTCGAGCGCACGCGTCGTGATCCGCAGCCGCCCGGGGCGCCTTGCGCCGGGTCAACGGGGGGGGGCGTCAGGGCTGGCGGGTGCGGTCGTTCGTCGCGCGGTGCTGCGCGGCCGCGTCCGGCTCCTGCCGTGCGCGGCTCGGGAAGAGCACGCGCCGGAACAGTCGCTCGAGCCGGCCGAGCTCGTCCTCGCTGTCCAGCTCCACGAGGCGGCTCGGCGGGAGCGCCTCCGCCCCCACGTGGTCCTCGAGCGCGCGGCGGAGCCGCTCGAGGCGCGCGAAGACGAACCGGTGCACGAGCAGCGCGACCGCGCCGGCGGTCGTCGCGGCGAGACCGAGCAGGACGAGGAGCGCCTGCAGGAGCCCGTCGCGCAACGCCGCGTGGTGGCGCGTGGAGTCGTGGAGCACGAAGAGCCCGCCGACCTGCCGGTCCCCGGCGTCGCGGACGGGGAAGATGCCGCGCACGTAAGCGCGCTCGCCGCGGAGCACCTCGCCGAGCGCCTGCCCCCGATCCGGGACCGCCTCGAGCTCGCCCGCGTAGTCGATGATGCCCTCGGTGAACGTCGTCGTGTCCACGACCACCACGTCGGGCCGGTCGTTCCAGGTGTTCGACCGCGGCCCGAGCACGCGCGCCCAGGCCTGCTCGTCGAGGAACTTCTTCTTCACGAGGAGCCCGTACTCGTCGCCGGTGCGCGACTTCATCGCCGTGAGGAAGTGCTGGAGCTCCTCGGCGAGCTCGACGTAGCCGAGGAGCTTTCCGCGGTGGAACCACGGGCGGACGGCACGGAGCGCGAACGCCGTGTGGCCGAGCTCCTTGCCCGCCCCGAGCTCCCGCGTCTCGATCGCCTTCGTGAGCGTGACGCGGTTCACGCGATCGCCGAACAGCTCCGGGCGGTGGACGCGCAGGAAGACGGCCCGGGACGGCTCGGGCTCGATGAAGTACCAGTGCGTCACCCGATCCCGCTCCTTCATCGTCGCGAACAGCGGGCCGGCGACGGCGAGGAGCTTCTCGCGGTCCCGCGCGATGAAGGCCTCGCGCAGGACGTCGTTCGCGAGGAGCGCGTCGAGCGTCGAGGCGAGCTTCTCCACCTCGCTCCGCTCCTGGGCGGCGAACGCGTCGGCGGCGTTCTGCAGCGTCGCGAGGGCGGCGTCCTCGATGTTCTGCGCGAAGATCCCCCCGGCGATCCGCGCGCCGGCGACCGCAGCGGCGAGACACGCCACCAGCACGAGGACCCCGAGCTTCAGCTCGACGGAGAGGCTCCGCATGACTTCCCCTTCCGCCGGCGACCCGCGCGGACGCGGCGGTCGGCCGAAAGCTAGCACGCCGGCGACGACGGGGGTTGCGCCCGCGCGCCGCGCGTGCGAGGAGGCGAGGTGGACCCCGCACCCACAGCACCGAAGATGGATACCCGCACGGAGCGTCTCAGCGTCCCAGGCACCGCGCGCGGCGAGCGGCTCGATCGCTTCGTCGCTCGGGCGCTCGCGTTCTCGCTCGAGCGCGCGCGCGCCCTCATCGAGGCAGGGAGCGTCCGGATCCGCGGCAAGACCTGCTCCATCCAGCGCAAGCTCTTCGGGGGCGAGGAGATCGCCGTCGAGCTCGCGGCGCCGCGCGCCGGCGCCGCGGCGGTGGCCGGGCCGGAGCTCGTGGCGCTCTACGACGACCCGGACTGCCTCGTCGTGTCGAAGCCGGCCGGGCTCCCCGTGCTCCCGGTGCGCGAGGGCGGGCCGTCCGCCGTCGGCGCCGCGCGCCGCCTCGGGGAGTTCGACGTGGACGGCTGCGCCGCCCCGGGCCTTCCGCACCGGCTCGACCGCGACACGAGCGGTTGCCTGCTCCTCGCGCGCTCCGACGCCGCGCTGGCCGCGCTCCACGCGGCGTTCGAGGCGGGCACGGTCGAGAAGGAGTACCTCGCGCTCGTCTCCGGCGCGCCGCCGGACGAGGGGGCGCTCGACACCGCGTACGGGCGGAGCCGGGACGACCCGCGCTACTTCACGACGCGGATCGCGTCGGCGCGGCGCGCGCGCCTCTCGTACCGCGTCGAGGAGCGGCTGCGGGACGCGGCGCTCGTCCGCGTCGTGCTCGACACCGGGCGCACCCACCAGATCCGCGTCCAGCTCGCGGACGCCGGCTACCCGGTGCTCGGGGACGTCACCTATGGCGTCCCGTCTCCGGCGATCTCGCGCCAGGCGCTGCACGCCGCGCGCCTCGCCTTTCCCCGCCCGTCGGACGGCGCGCGCGTGGAGGCGCGCGCGGAGCTGCCCGAGGACCTCGCCGCCGCGCTCGCGGCACTGCGGGCGTAGCGCGTCGCCCCTCCTGTCAAGGCTTGTCCGGCGCGGTCGGGCGTGCGATGGCACGCCGCGCGATGCTCGACCTCTCGACGCTGAACCCGCCGCAGCGAGAGGCGGTGACCACGACCGAGGGGCCGCTCCTCGTGCTCGCCGGGGCCGGCTCGGGGAAGACCCGCGTCATCGTCCACCGGATCGCCTACCTGCTCCACCAGGGGGTCGACCCCGAGGCGATCCTCGCGGTCACCTTCACGAACAAGGCGGCGGGGGAGATGCGGGACCGCGTCGCGTCGGTCGCCGGCGCGCCGGGGGTGGACGTCTTCGTCTCGACCTTCCACAGCTTCGGGCTCTGGCTGCTCCAGCGGGAGCACGAGGCGGCCGGGCTGCCGAAGCGGTTCGCCATCTGCGACGCGGGCGACCAGATCACGCTCGTGAAGCGGTGCATGCGCGAGGTGAAGGTGGACGACCGCGCGTTCGACGCCTACCGCGTCCTCGCGCTCATGTCGCGGGCGAAGAACGAGGGGAAGAAGCGGATCCAACCGAAGCCCGCGGGGCAGGGGGACGACTACGACCTCGTGGCGAGCGAGATCTACCCCCGCTACGAGCGCGCCCTCGCCGCGCAGCGCGCGGTGGACTTCGACGATCTCATCGCGCGGCCGGTCGCGCTCCTCGGCAAGGACGAGGCCATGCGGGCGAGGACGGCGGGCCGGTTCCGGTATCTGCTCGTCGACGAGTACCAGGACACGAACGTCGCCCAGCTCGAGCTCCTGAAGCTCGTCGCGGGCGAGGCGCGGAACGTCTGCGCCGTCGGGGACGACGACCAGGCGATCTACGGCTGGCGCGGCGCCGAGGTGAAGAACATCCTGCGCTTCGAGAAGCACTTCCCGGGCGCGAAGGAGGTCCGGCTCGAGCAGAACTACCGCTCGACCGGGCACATCCTCGCCTGCGCGAACGCGGTCATCGCGCGCAACGCCGACCGCCGCCCGAAGCAGCTCTTCACCTCCGCCGGCCCCGGCGACCCGGTCCGGGTCGTCCCGCTGGCGTCGGAGGAGGAAGAGGCCCGCTTCGTCGTCGAGGAGCTCGCGCGGCTGCGCCGCGAGGGGCGGCCGTGGTCGGACGTCGCCGTCCTCTACCGGATGAACGCGCAGTCGCGCCCGCTCGAGGAGGCGCTCCGCGAGGGATCGGTGCCGCACACCGTCCACGGCGGCCCGGCCTTCTTCGACCGCTCGGAGGTGCGCGACCTGCTCGCGTACCTCAAGGTCTGCGTCGCGCCCCAGGACGAGGTCTCGCTCGCCCGGATCGTGAACGTGCCGCCGCGCGGCATCGGCGACGCCTCGCTCGAGCGGCTCCACGCGTGGGCGGTGGCGCGCGGGATCCACCTCTTCGACGCGCTCGCGCTCGCGGCGGAGGTGCCGGACCTGCCGCGCGGCGCCGCCGACCGGATCGCCGCGTTCGTCGCGCTCGTCGAGCGGCACCGCGCGCGGTTCGAGCAGGGCCGTCCGGCCGATGCGGCGCGCGCGCTCGCGGCGGAGGTCGATCTCTACGGCCACGCCCGCGCGAGCGTGCAGTCGTTCGAGGCCGGGCAGCGGAAGGTGGACGCGCTCGACGGCATCCTCCGCTCGCTCGACGCCTACGAGCAGCGGACCGCGCGCCCGTCGCTCGCGACGTGGCTGCAGCGGCTCGCGCTCGACTCGCGCGCCGAGGAGGACCCCGAGGCGGGCGAGGGCGTCGCCCTCATGACGCTGCACGCCGCGAAGGGTCTCGAGTTCCCGATCGTCTTCCTCGTGGGGGCGGAGGAGGACCTCCTGCCCTGCGCCGCGATGCAGGGCGAGGCGCGCGACCTCGACGAGGAGCGGCGGCTCGCGTACGTCGGCATCACCCGCGCGCGCGAGCGGCTCTACCTGACGCGCGCCGCGGCGCGGACGAAGCGCGGCAAGGTCCTGCCCCGGACGCCCTCGCGCTTCCTCGACGACCTCCCGCCCGGCGCCCACGAGACGGTCGATCCCGCCGCGGCGCAGGAGGCGCCCGAGGACGTCGCCGTCTACGCCGCCGGCGTGATGGCGCGGCTCCGCGAGAAGCTCGCCGCGAAGTAGCTACGCGATCGACTTCAGCATCTTCTCGAACCGGCCGGCGTGGGACTTCTCGGCCTTCGCGAGCGTCTCGAACCAGTCCGCGACCTCCACGAACCCCTCGTCGCGCGCGGTCCTCGCCATGCCGGGGTACATGTCCGTGTACTCGTGCGTCTCGCCCTCGATCGCCGCCTTCAGGTTCGTGGACGTGTCGCCGATGGGGAGGCCGGTCGCGGGGTCGCCCGCGTCCTTGAGGAAGTCGAGGTGGCCGTGCGCGTGCCCGGTCTCGCCCTCCGCCGTCTCGCGGAAGTTCATCGCGACCTCCGGGTAGCCCTCCACGTCCGCGACCTTCGCGAAGTACAGGTAGCGCCGGTTCGCCTGCGACTCGCCGGCGAACGCCGCCTTCAGGTTCTCGTGCGTCTTCGTGCCCTGGATCCGCTTCATGGGGTGTCTCCTCTCTCGAGTCCAGGTTTAGACAGCGTCTAAACATGTCGCAAGGGGAAGCGGCGCGGCGGGCGCGGTCCGATGGGGCGCGGGGGGCCCGCGGCGGCCGGGCTCAGCCCCGGCGCCGGGTGGAGCGGCGCCCCCGCAACACGACCTGGTACTCGCGGACGTCGAAGCCCTTCAGCGCGTCGACGTGCCGGACGTCGAGCGCCTCCCAGGGGACGTCGTGGATCTCCCCGGTCGCGTCGTCGACGAAGTGGTGGTGCGGCGCGAGGTTCGGGTCGAACACCACCTTCCCTTCCGCGAGCACGAGCGGGCGCAGCAGGCCCTTGCGGACGAGGAGGTTCAGCGTGTTGTAGACGGTCGCCCGCGAGATCATGGGCACCGACGTGCTCACGTTCGACCAGACCTGATCGGCGGATGGGTGATCCACGGCGTGCAGCACGTACGCCGCTACGGCGAGCCGCTGGGCGGAGGGCTGGATGCCGTGCGCCCGCAGCGCCGCGGGGAGGTCCGTCGTCACGACGTCTGGACTAAGTCCAGGGTACGACCCTGTCAACGGCGGCCCGCGGGGCCCCGGCGCCGCGCGCCGGGACGGGGCGAGCGCCCTCCCGCTTCGATCATTTCACCCCGCTTGTGACCGGGACCCGAACCCGCTACATTCCCGCGCGCCTCCCGGGGCGGCCGCCGATGCTTGACAAGCGCGCGCCCCTCCTCTAAAAGGCGCGTTTCCAATTCCGGGATTTCCGTAGGGTATTCCATGGCCAAAGGCACCACCCGCAGCGCGACGAAGGCCGAGGCTCTCAAGGGCCGTAAGTGGTGGCTCGTCGATGCGAACGAGAAGACCGTCGGCCGGCTCGCCACGCGCATCGCGTCGGTCCTCAAGGGCAAGCACAAGCCGTCCTACACGCCTTCGATGGACGTGGGCGACTTCGTCGTCGTCGTGAACGCCGGCAAGGTTCGCTTCACCGGGAAGAAGGAGACGGACAAGACCTTCTTCAGCCACACGATGTACCCGGGCGGCGCGAAGCACACGCCGATGGACAAGATCCGCGCGCGGCACCCGGAGGACATCGTCCTCAACGCGGTCCGCCGAATGCTGCCGCGAAGCACCCTCGGGCGGCAGATGCTGACGAAGCTCAAGGTCTACGCGGGCGACAAGCACCCGCACGCCGCGCAGAAGCCCGAGCAGCTGCCGCTCGCGCAGTGAGG
>WNFU01002737.1_pt1 | contig 23929 bp, 17 predicted proteins | sample 5400121 | NCBI WGS metagenome assembly WNFU01 (sample SAMN13153360, study PRJNA577476) | soil metagenome | isolation source: 100 cm soil or saprolite under grassland replicate 1 | place: USA:California | collected 2016-06-15
CCCCAACAGCCGCAGCCCCAACAGCCGCAGCCCCAACAGCCGCAGCCGCAACAGCCGCAGCCGCAACAGCCGCAGCCGCAACAGCAACCGCCGCAACAGCCGCAGCCGCAACAGCAACCGCCGCAACCACAGGAGCCGCAGGGCCGCGGCGCCGGTCGTGGCGGCGACCAGCCAGCGGGACGCGGCGAAGGACGCGGCGCTGCTCCGGCCAAGCCGCTCGTACCGGTGGCGGCCAGCACGCTCGCGGCCACGCCAGACAAGTTCATCGGTGAGTACGTGACGCTGGCGGGCACCGTGGAACAAAGTCTCGGCAAGACAACGTTCTCCGTGGATCAGGACCGCACGAAGAGCACGGGCAAAGAGATCCTCGTCATCGCCAATCGGCTCAACGATCCCGTCGAGGTCAACACGTATGTGACCGTGATCGGCGATGTGATCAAGTTCGATCCCGCCGAAGTCACCAAACGCGGTAAGACGCTGCCGCCCGATCTCTCACCTGAGATCGTCGCGAAGTACCAGGGCAAGCCGGCGATTCTCGCAAGCGCCGTGATCAACGCGGCGATGATCGATCTCGCCAAGTTCATCCCGCCGCCGATGACGGCGGAAGAAGCCGCCTACGACAAGTTGATGAAGGGCGTCGGCGCGGCCAACGGCGCGCTCCGCAAAGGCATGGAAGGATCGAACGCCGAGCTCGTGAAGACGAACACCGACATTCTGAAGAAGTCGTTCGTCGATGCCGAGACGTTCTGGAAGACTCGCGGCAAAGCGGATGCTGTGAAGTTCGCGCAGGAAGCCCGCAAAGCTGCCGAGCTCATCGAGCTGGCCGCCACCGCGGGCAAGTGGGACGATGTGAAGACGCACGTGAATACGCTCGGTCAGCAGTGCGCCGGGTGCCACGGCGTGTATCGCGAGCGTGGTGAGGACGGATCGTTCTTCATCAAGCCTGGTAGTACTAAGTAGCGCCGAAGTCGCCGAAGGAACCGAAGGGCCGAAGGGAAAAGGCGTCTGAGTAGTGGCGGGGCTTCAGCCCCGCCGGAGAAAGCCACATGAAAAAAACTGTTCTGACGTTTGGTGTGATGTTGCTCGTGAGCGCGCTTGCTTCTGCGCAGCAACCACCCGCGGGCGCGCAGGGCCGCGGCGGCCGGGGCGAGCGGCCGGCTCCCGATCCGCGCTCGATGGGGGGCGGCGACTGTGCTCGTAATCCATACAACTGCGTGGATACTCCAAACCCGCTCCCGTCGGTCAGCACGGTCTGGCTGGAAGAGATGACGTGGATGGACGTCCGCGACGCGATCAAGGCGGGCAAGAAGACCGTTATCGTCCCCACCGGCGGCATCGAGCCAAATGGACCCTGGCTGGCGCTCGGCAAGCACAATTACGTGCTGCAGGCGAATTGTGCAGCGATCGCGCGCAAGCTGGGCAACGCGCTCTGCGCCCCAATTGTCAAATTCGTGCCCGAAGGCGACTACGCGACCAAGAGCGGCCACATGGCCAGTCCCGGCACGATCACGATGAGAGAGGAAACCTTCCGCGCGATTCTCGAAGACGTTGCGCGCAGCATGCAGGCGCACGGCTTCGAGAACGTCATCTTCATCGGCGACAGCGGCGGTAATCAGGCGGGGCAGAAAGCCGTCGCGGAAAAGCTCAACGCCGAATGGAGCGGCAAAACGGTCGTGGCGCACATTCCCGAGTACTACGACTACGCCGGCGTCGCAAAGTACATGGCCGACCAGGGCCTCATCAAGGACGGCCAAAGCGACAACATGCACGACGATCCCATCATCTCGCTGAACATGTTCATCACCGATCCGAACTCGATCCGTTACGAGCAGCCGGTGAAAGCCGGCAAAGCTACGATCAACGGCGTGTCGCTCGCCGACAAGACGAAAAACGCCGAGCTCGCCAGGAAGATCGTCGAGTTCCGCGCGAACGTGACCGCGGAAGCGATCAAGAAGGCGATCGCGAACAAGGGCAGGTCAACGACGACCGCGCGGTAGCAGGGGGCAGGGATCAGGTTTCAGGGATCAGGTTTCAGCGATCAGATTTCAGGTTCAATCATCGGAGCAGGGCGGCAGGGGAAAGTCCGCGCCGCCCTGTGCTTTCTCAAGCCAGATGAACCGCCTCGCGTCGATTCTCCTCTTCCTCGCTTTCGCCGCGCCTGTGTTTGCGCAGGATCGGTACGCTCCCCTCATCGACGGTATTCTCGCGGCGTGGAACGTCGCGGACGTCGTCTGCCTGGGCGAGGGTCACGCTCGAAAGAAGGATTCGGATCTGCGGCTGTCGCTGGTGCGCGATCCACGCTTCGTCCGGCGCGTCCGAGCAGTGGTCGTCGAGATGGCCAACGGCACCTATCAACCCGTGCTCGATCGTTTCATCCTCGACGGCGCCGCGATGTCGCGCGACGAGCTCTCCGTCGTGTGGCGCAACGCGACAGCCGCGGAGGTCTGGGAATCGCCTATCTATGAGGAGTTCCTTCGCGCCATCCGCGAAGTCAATCTCGCGCTGCCGCGTGATCAACGCGTGCGCGTGATCGCCGGCGACACGGCAATCGACTGGCAAACAGTGACGACAGCCGAACAGCTCGCGAGCCTGATGAAAAGTGGTCAGCTCAATCGGGGCGGCAATATCCGGGACCTGATCGCGCAGCAGGTTCTCGACAAAGACATCAAGGCGCTTGCGATCTATGGATCGGGACATTGCTTGAACGTCGGCATGGGATTTCCCGGCGAGCTCGCGAGCAAATATCCCAGTCGCATGTGGTCGGTCTCAGGCTTCCTCGGAGAAGAGGGCGCACGCACAGGCCGAGAGGTGTTCGGTCTTGGCGACAATCCCGCGTACGTCGTCGTCCGCGGGACAAAATACGCACAACTGCCCGCCAACGCGATGTTCGTTGGCCGTCCCACCTTGACCGTCGGCAACAGCGTGGACGCCATTGTGTGGTACGGCGACACGTCGGATCCGGTTGTCCGCGCCGATCTGACAGAGCTCCAGAGGAAATACGGTGCCGAGTTGGCGCGGCGTGCACGGCTGATGAAGGAGGCGACGAAGCTCGCTCGTTGACGTTCGTCGGCCATGGACATACGATGTACATAGGCATAGCGCAGCAGGAGTCCACGTGGCAGGAGCCATCGAACGAATCGTCGTCCAGGCGACACCGCGGGAAAAGAAGGCCATTACAGCGAAGGCGAAGCGACTCGGATTATCGATTTCGGAGCTGATGCGCCGCGCAGCCACCGCCTATAACACGACCGAAGCCGAAGCGGAGCTCGGCAGTCTCGCCGACGCCGCAAAAGCCGCTGCCGAACGCGCGAGCGCGTCGATCGATGACGCCTTGCAATTCATCGAAGCCAGCAACAAACGTATTGCAGCGCTCGAACGCAAGGCGAAGCGCACCACGCGCAAGGCCATCGCGTGAGCGTGACTGAGCGCGTGTGGGGCGCCCTCACCGCGATCATCAAGCTCGAAGACAAGGTCACCCGCCAGTCAGAAGCGATGAAGGCACAGGAGGCCAAAATCGAAGATTTGACGGTGCGCGTGATTCGCCTCGAGGCGCAGCTGGAGCTGCTGACGAGCGCCGCACTCGCCAGGCGCCTCGCGCGCGGCGACCAATCACCTGGCTGAGGCGATCACCCCGCAGATCGCCGTTCGGTTTCCAGAGTTAGTACCGATAGTGCTCCGCCTTATATGGTCCCTCCACAGGCACGCCGATGTAGTCCGCTTGATCCTGCGAGAGCCTCGTCAGCTTCACGCCGAGATGATCGAGATGGAGCCGCGCGACTTCTTCGTCGAGCTTCTTCGGCAGCATGAGCACCTGCAAGCCAATCGCGTCCGCGTTCTTGTGCAGCTCGATCTGCGCGAGCACCTGATTTGTGAACGAGGCAGACATCACGAAGCTCGGATGACCCGTGGCACAACCCAGATTCAGCAGTCGTCCTTCAGCCAGCACGAGCACGGAGTGACCGTCGGGGAACACCCACTCGTCGTACTGCGGCTTGATGTTGATCTTCTTGATACCCGGATACTTCTTGAGACCCGCCATATCGATCTCGTTGTCGAAGTGTCCGATGTTGCCGACGATCGCGTTGTGCTTCATGCGCCTCATGTCGTCGACGGCGATGATCCGGAAGTTGCCGGTCGCGGTGATGAAAATGTCCGCCTTCTCGATCACGTCCTCGAGCGTCGCCACTTCGAAGCCTTCCATGGCGGCCTGCAGCGCGCAAATCGGATCGATTTCCGTGATCACGACGCGGCAGCCTTGCCCCCTCAGCGACTGCGCGCAGCCCTTCCCCACCTCTCCGTAGCCGCACACCACCGCGAGTTTGCCGCCGAGCATCACGTCGGTGGCGCGCGCCAATCCGTCCGGGAGTGAGTGGCGGCACCCGTAGATGTTGTCGAACTTGCTCTTCGTCACCGAGTCGTTGACGTTGATCGCCGGGAACAGCAACGTCCCCGACTTCATCATCTCGTAGAGGCGATGGACGCCGGTTGTCGTCTCTTCAGAGACGCCGCGAATCCCCTTTGCGATGGTCGTCCAGCGGCCCGGATGCGTCGCGAGCTCCGCGCGGATCGTGTCCAGAATGACACCCCACTCTTCCGGGTCCTTCTCAGGATCGAACGTTGGCAGCACGCCGGCCTTCTCGAATTCATAGGCTTTGTGCACGAACAGCGTCGCATCGCCGCCGTCGTCGACAATCAGTGTCGGTCCAATGGCGCGAGAGCCGTCGGCGCCGACTGGTTCAGGCCACACCAGGGCCTGCACTGTGCACCACCAGTACTCCTCGAGCGTCTCGCCTTTCCAGGCATACACAGGAATGCCTCGCGGGCTCGCGGGTGTGCCGCCCGTTTCAGGCCGCCCGACGACGACTGCGGCAGCCGCGTGATCCTGTGTCGAGAAGATGTTGCACGAGACCCAGCGGACATCCGCGCCGAGGTCGGCAAGCGTCTCGATGAGAACAGCGGTTTGCACGGTCATGTGCAGGCTGCCCATTACGCGCGCGCCTGCAAGCGGTTGCGTCCCCGCGTAGCGGGCGCGAATGGCCATGAGGCCGGGCATCTCGTGCTCGGCGAGGCGTATTTCCTTGCGGCCCCATTCCGCGAGATCGAGATTGGCTACCTTGTATGGTTCACGGCCGGCTTGCAGGGCCGCGTCGAAGGCGTGAAGTTCTTTCAGTGCGGTAGACATTTATGCTCCTTTGAACAAACAAGTAATGGCGGTCGGCGGGGCTAAAGCCCCGCCACTACAGTCGCGTCGCCACCGCGGCAAACAACGCGGGACCTTTCGCATCGGTATCGACCGGCAATGCGTGCACCCGCACGTCCGCGAAGCCCTCTGCGATGAGAAGCTTGCGGATCTGCTTTTCCGAAAATCCAAGCCACACATGGCCCATCTGCTGCTGATACTCCGCGCGATCATGCGGCAGCATGTCGACGATGAGGGCGCGCCCTCCCGGTTTCAGCACGCGCGCGCATTCAGCAAGACATCGACCCGGCTCCGGCACGTGGTGGAGCACGAGCGCCATGACGGCCGTGTCGAGCGCAGCCTCGTCGACGGGCAACGCTTCGAGACTGCCGAGCCGAAACTCGGCAGACGCGACGTCCTTGAGCCGTGCGCGAGCGACGCGCAGCATGTCGGCCGAGCCATCCACGCCGATGACGCGGCTGACATACGGCGCAAGCGCCGCGGCAATTTGCCCGGTGCCGCAGCCCAAATCTCCGACGGTCATCGTGGGATCGAGCAGCGCGAGGAACGCATGCAAATGAAAGGCGCGTCCGAAGAGCTCTTCGCGCAAATGGTCCCAACGGCCAGACGCGGTGGAAAAGAACTCCTGTGATTTCGACTGGCGACGAGCGAGGACCGAGCGGAGCCGGCGTTCGTCGTGATCTGCAACGGCCGTCGTCGACACCCGTTCGCGGATGACCGTCCACAGCCGGCGCGCCGTCGTGTCGAGATCGTCGATGGACATGCTGTAGTAACGGCTCGTGCCATCGCGGCGCGAGGTCACCCAGCCATCATCGCCGAGCGTCTTCAGGTGCCGGCTGACGGTCGACTGCGGCAGCTGAAGGACGGAGCAGAGTTCCGAAACGGTGAGCTCGTGCCGCTCGAGCGCGAGGGTCATCCGGCAACGGATGGGGTCCGATAGCGCCGCCATATGCTCGAGCATCGTGCCGACGTCGTCTGCCACGATCGGGATAACCTTTGGCGTCTTCATCCGTTCATCCGGATTGTAGGTTTTAATGGGATGTCTGTCAAATGGGACGTTGCAACCTTTTGCCGCGTTGGTCCGTCTATGTGCCCAAAGCGTATAATCCGCAGGCACATATGGACCGATTCAGACCCCAGGCGCACCTGCCTCTCACACCGGTCGCATTCGAGATCCTCCTCGCCCTGGCCGACGGCGAACGACATGGGTACAGCATCATGCGCGAGGTCGCCGAGCGATCGTCCGGCGCCATCACGCTCCATCCGGGCACGCTCTACCGCGCCCTCGCGCGGTTGCTCGAAAGCGGACTCATCGAAGAACTGGACGAACGGCCGCATGTCGAGAACGACGACGAAAGGCGTCGCTACTATCGGTTGACGCCGCACGGAATCGCTGTCGCACGCGCCGAAGCGGAGCGGCTCGCGGGACAACTGGCGGCAGCGCGTCACCGCAAGCTGCTCAAAGGACGGGCGTAGGGTGCCTGGAGTGCCTGGGGTGCCTGGAGTGCCTGGGGTGCGGTGCCTGGGGTGCCTCGAGTGCATGGGGTGCGTAGATGAGGCGTCGCTGGCGGCGCATCGCGTTCACCCTGGCGCTTCTCGCCTACCCACGCGCTTTCCGGCGCCGGTTTGGCGACGAGATGCGCCGTGATTTCACCGCTCCTGCCACCTCGGGTGCATTAGGCACGCTGTTGTACAACGGTCTCGCGGAGCGCGGCTCCGCAATCAAGCGCGCGCTGTTCTGGCCTAACGACCGGCCGCACCTTTACACGCCCTCCGGGAGACATCACATGTTCTGGGACAGTCTGCGCTCCGATCTGCAGCACACGCTCCGACTCGCGCTCAAAACGCCGCTCGTCACGGCGCTGACGATTCTGGCGCTGGCGTTGGGAATTGGCGCAACCAGCGCCATCTTCGCGGTGGTGGATAGCGTGCTGTTGAAGCCGCTTCCCTACGCTGACAGCGATCGTCTGGTCAACGTGTGGAGCGATGCGACGAAGCTGGGGCGTCCGCGCAACACGATCTCGCCGGCAAATTTCCGCGACTTCCAGAGCATGAACAAGACGCTCGATGGCCTCGAGGCGTATTTCTCGTTCGTGACGCCGTTCCAGATGGTGGCCGATCGTCCAACGGAGGTCGTCATCGGTGTGACGGTCACCCCGCGGCTGTTCGATCTCCTCGGACGTGGGCCGATGCTCGGCCGCACCTTCACTCGCGATCGATACGCGTTCGAAGTGCTTTTGAGCTACGGATTCTGGCAGCGACGGTTTGGCGCGGATCCTGGCGTCATCGGCCGGACGATTCAAGTCTCGACCTATCCGGCCACGATCGTCGGCGTCATGCCCCAGGACTTTACGTTCCCCTACGGATCGATGCTCGGGCCGTCCGGCTTTACGCGATCGACAACGATTGATCTCTGGGCGCCGATGGCTTTTGAAGGTCCCATCGCCGGCGTGAATCGCATGCTCACACCGCAAGGCCAGCTCGTGCGCGGCACGCACTGGCTGGGGGCGATTGGACGCATAAAACCCGGAACAACGGTCGACCAGGTGCAAGCGGATCTTTCGACCGTCGCGCGACAACTCGAACAGACGTATCCGGAAACAAATGCCGGATGGGGAGCAACGGTCGTCCCGGTGCTTGAACAGACTGTCGGCGGTATCCGCGGAGCGCTGCTCGTGCTGCTCGCGGGTGTCGTGTTCGTTCTCGCAATTGCGGCCGTGAATGTCGCGAATCTCGTGCTCGCGCGAGCCGTGGCGCGACAAAAGGAGCTTGCCACACGTGTGGCGCTCGGTGCGGGCAGCGCTCGCATGGTGCAACAGGCGATCACCGAAGGGCTGTTCTTGTCGCTGCCTGGAGGCCTTGCCGGCCTTCTTCTCGCGCGCTGGGGCGTCACAGCCCTCGTCGCACTGGCGCCAGCAGACTTGCCGCGCGTGCATGAAGTCGCGCCGGACCTTCGCATGCTGATCCTCACGACGGGCGTCTCAATCGTGACGGGCATCCTGGTCGGTCTTCTGCCGGCGCTCACCGCGTCTCGCGTCGCCCCGCACATCGCGCTGCAGGAACACAGTCGCGGCTCCGTAGGCGGAAATTTCCGTCGCCGTGCCCGGGCCGGACTCGTCATCGCCGAAGTGGCACTTGCGGTCACGCTGACAACCGGCGCAGGACTGCTGCTTCGCAGCTTCACGTCTTTACTCGCGGTGAATCCCGGATTTCAGCCAGAGCACATGCTGACGTGGCAGATGAACATTCCCGCGCGCCTCAAGACGCAGGAGGAACGCACCGCGTTCTATCGTGAGTTCCTCGCGCGGATGCGCGCGCTGCCGGGCGTCGTGAACGTCGGCGGCACAACGCGATTGCCGCTCGGCAGCACGGGACTCACCACCTACCTCGACATCGACGGAAAGCCACGGCCCGTCGCCGAGTGGCCGGAGATTCAATTCCGGCGGGCCATCGGCGACTATTTCGGGACCATGGGCATCCCGCTCGTGCGCGGGCGAACCTTTGCCGACTCTGACGGACCAAGCGCGCCGCCGGTCTGCGTCGTGAATCAGACGCTCGCCGCAAAGCTGTTCCCCGGTGAAGACCCGGTTGGCAAGCGCGTCAGATTCGCGTCGACACAGCCCTGGACGACGATCATCGGAGTGATTGGCGACATCAAGCACGGTGCGTTGGACGAAACGCCGCAGCCGGAGATGTATGTCAGCCACCTCCAGGGACAGGTAGTCTCGCCGTACATGGTGCTGCGCACCAGAGGCGACGCTGCCGAAATGGTCGATCTCGTGAGATCGGAGGCGCAGCAGATCGATCGCGATCTCCCGGTGTACCGCCTGCAGACGATGGAGGCGGTGCGTTCCGACTCTGTCGCGCAGCGCCGGTTCGTGCTCGTGCTGGTCGGCCTGTTCGGCGTGCTGGCGTTGTCGCTCGCGGCAATCGGCGTGTACGGGATCATGTCGCTGCTCGTGAGCGAACGCACGCAGGAAGTCGGTGTGCGGCTCGCGCTGGGCGCGCAGCCAGGCGGCGTGTTGCGGATGCTCGTGCTTCAGGCGGTGCAACTGGCGCTCGCCGGCGTGGCAATCGGCGTGGGACTGTCGCTGGCACTCATGCCGCTGCTGCAGAGCCAACTCTACGCGATCGATCCTCGCGATCCGCTGACGCTCGGCGGCGTGCCCACGGCGCTCATGATCGTCGCCATGATCGCGGCTTTCGTGCCTGCGCGACGCGCGATGAAGGTCAACCCGGTCGAGGCGCTCAGATACGAGTAGGACCGCTGCGCGGACGGACCGTGCGCGTGAATGTCAGGCAGCTCGATTCGCCGGTGCTGCAGACTATCGGCGCCGAAATTCAGCAGCCCGGACGCCATCCGGAAGCGACTCTGCAAGCAGCAGTCCAAAGGCAAAGGAGATTCGCGGGATTTCAGGGATTAAGGGGAACGAGTTTCTCGACAGAATCAAAGCGGTGCGTCGGCGTGCGCCGGCTTTGCCGGCGCGAGTGTTGAACGGGCACGGGCCGGGTAGACGCGCCACACGAATGACGCGGGCGTGTCTACCCGGCGCCGCGTGCCCGTTCAACACCGCGGCCGAAGGCCGCGCGCCGACGCTTCGCCTCGGATCCCCAGAATCCCGAGAATCCCGTAAATCCCCGATGGGCTTTTGGCGGGCCCTATTTCAGCTCCTACGCTATCTCGGTCTCCAGTCGAGTCACGAGACGATCGAGTTGATGCGACACGGCGCGCACCGTGGCCGGCTCGCTCAAATCCACTCCCGCCCGCGCCAGCAGCGTCATCGGGTGATCGCTTCCACCAGCTCGCAGGAGAGTCAAATATCGATCGACCGCTTCACGCCTGACATTGAGATCGCCGCTGCGAATGTCGAGCATGAGTTTCGCCGTTGACGCGAAGCATGTCGCGTATTGATAAACGTAATAGGGCGATTGGTAAAAGTGTGGAATGCGCGCCCACGTCATCCTCGCGCGGGTGTCGGGCGAGAGCGCATCGGCCCAGTATTCCGACAGCAGTCGTTCATACAGCGTGTTCAGGACCTCACCCGTGATCGGCTGATCCTGCTCCACCATCCGGTGCGCTTCCAGCTCGAAGTCGGCAAACAGCACCTGGTTGTAGAAGGTGCCGACGATTCCATCGATCGCGTGCTGCAGAAGCACCATGCGCTCCTCCCGTGAACGGGCGCGCTCGAGCATGTAATCGAGCAGCAGCTCCTCGCTGAGGGTGGAGGGCACTTCCGCCACGAATATCGTGTAGCCGGAGTAGACGAACGGCTGCGACTCGTGGGAGAACAGCGTGTGAATGGAGTGGCCCATCTCGTGACTCAACGTGAACACCGCGTCCAGCGTGTCGTTGTAGTTGAGAAGCATGTAGGGATGCGCTCCATACACGGGCGCAGAGTACGCCCCGCTGCGCTTGCCCTGATTCTCGTACACGTCGATCCAGCGGCCCTCGATGGCTCGCCGCACGTGCGCGACATACTCCTCGCCGAGCGGACGCACTGACTCCACAATCCAATCGAGCACCTGGTCGTAGGGATACTTCACATCGAAATCGACGAGCGGCACCAAGGCATCGAAGATGAAGTACTCGGACAAGCCGAGCGCACGCTTGCGCAGCCGGTGGTAGCGGCGAAACGGCTCGACGCCGCCTTTGGTCTCGCGAATCAGATTCTCGACGACGGCCGGCGGGATGTTGTTGCCAAAGAGCGCCGCGTCGAGCGTCGTCTGATAGCCGCGAGCGCGCGTCTCGAACCACTCGCCGTGAATGACGCCGTTATAAAGCGCCGCGTAGGTGTTGAGCGTCGCGCCGTACGTGTCGTAGAACGCTTCGTAAACGCGACGTCGATCGGCCTGCGATCGCTCGGTCGCGAGCAGACGGCGGTACTGACCGTAGCTCACCTGAACCGTTGCACCCGTCGAGAGCGTGATGGTCGGAAACCGCGCGTCGGCCGTCGACAAGGCCGCATAAGAATCGTGTGGCGCGCTGCCAAGGCGAGTCGCGAGCGACAACAGCCGTTCGCCGGCTTGATCGAGCACGTGTTCCTGCTGCCGGAACAATTCTTCGAGATGGAAACGGTACACCGCAAGCCGCGGCGACCGGTCCAGCCACGCGCGTACGGTCTCGAGCGGAATACGCAGCAGTTCCGGCGCAAACCATGACTCCGCCTGCTGCGCGCGAGCCATCAGCAGCTGCACCCGCTGCCGTTTGGCATTCAACGCGTTATCGCGTTGATCCTGATCGTATTGAAGCGTTGCGTAATACCAGACCTTGTACGAGAGCTGACCGATGGTGTCACGCTGCTCGAGCGCGGACAGGAGGTGATCCGGGCCGCCCGCCAGGGTGCCTTCACGCGTGCGGAAGGCCTCGATGCCGGCCTCGAGCTGCCGGAATCGGTCTTCCCATTCCTTCCAGTCCGCGAAGATCGGCGCGAGATCCCAGGTGAATCGCGGATCGACAGACATGCGCTCGGGCACGACCGTCGGCGCAGTCGTCGGCGTTGACATCCCGACGATCATAGCCGAGCGCTCGCCACTCGGCTTTGGGCACTGGGCACTGGGCACTCGGCACTCGGCACTTGCAGTAGTCTGAACCCGGTGATTCGCCCCCGCCGAACGCTCACGTGGGCCTTGCTGTTAGCGCTGCTCGTCGCTCGGTCGCCGCTCGACCGCGACATACGCGCGCAGAGCCGAACCGTCCGGCCCATCCTCATTCTCGTGTCCCTTGACGGGTGGCGCTGGGATTACAGTGCGCGCTTCTCACCGCCCGCCATCAGCGGCCTTGCGCGGCGTGGCGTTGTGTCAGAGGGACTGATCCCGGCCTTTCCGTCGAAGACGTTTCCCAACCACTACACGATTGTGACGGGACTCTATCCGGCCCGGCACGGCGTCGTGGCCAATACCATGCGCGATCCCGCGTTGACAGGTGTGTTCTCGATCCCCAATGTCGCTGTGCAGCAGGACACGCGGTGGTGGGGTGGCACACCGCTATGGGTCACCGTTGAGCAACAAGGGCAGATTGCGGCGACGATGTTCTGGCCCGGAGCCGATGTGGAAATCGCCGGCGATCGACCGACGTTCTGGCGGAAGTTCGACAAGAGCCTTTCGAACACTGCGCGGGTGGATCAGGTCATCGAGTGGTTGCGTCAGCCGGAATCGACACGTCCGACGTTTCTCACGCTCTACTTCGACGAAACCGACACGGTGGGCCACGAGTTTGGCCCGGACACACCACAAATGCGGACGGCCGTCGCGCATATCGACGCAGCCATCGCCCGGCTCGTTGCGGGCGTGGACCAACTTAGGCTGAGTGCGCGCCTGAATTTGGTCCTGGTGAGCGATCACGGGATGTCGCAGAGCGCGCCGGATCGCGTAATCCTGCTGGAGGATCTCGTCGACATCTCGACACTGGATGTGATCGACTGGTCGCCGATTCTGGCCATCGCGCCTCGCACCGGTTCTGTTGACGATCTTTATCGTGCGCTCAAAGACAAACATCATGCGTTGCAGGTGTTCAAGAAGGAGGATTTGCCGGCACGCTATCGTCTCTCGAATCATCCGCGCTACCCGCCCATCATTGGTCTCGCCGATGAAGGGTGGGAGATCACCACGCGTGAACGACTGGCCCACGCGAAGGAGAGGAACGGCGGCGATCATGGGTACGATCCGATGTACCAGTCGATGCACGGCTTGTTCATCGCGGTTGGGCCGGCGTTTCGGTCAGCTATGACGACGCCACGATTCGAGAACGTCCACGTGTACGAGCTGCTTTGCCGGGTCCTCGGCATTCGTCCCGCCTCGAACGACGGCGATCCCGCCGTGACGCAGGGCTTCTTGAAGCTGGCTACAGCAACTCCCTGAGCTCCCGCAGTGTTCGGCCCATTCGCACGACTTGCCGCGGCCGCTCCAGCGCCGATGCCAGGGCCGGGGGCAGCGGAATCTCGTGGCCGACGAGCGGCTCGACGACCTCGCGGAATTTCGCCGCGTGTGCGGTGGCGAGAAACACGAGAGGGCCGTCGTTTCGAGCTTCGCGCGTGCCCAGGTAGCCGATTGCCGAGTGCGGCTCGGCCAAATAATGATGCTCCCGCCAGAGCTCGCCGATCGCCTTCCGCACGTCGTCATCGGTGTGCACCGATGTCGCGACGATGCGCCGCATCGCCGCCACATCATCGCGAAACAGCCATCGCATGCGCTCGACGTTGCTCGGATCGCCGACATCCATCGCGTTCGCTAACGTACCGACGCTCGCTTTCGGCTCGTAGATGCCGGTTGCGAGGTAGCGGGGAACGGTATCGTTCACGGTCGTTGCCGCGACGAATCCACCGATCGGTGCGCCGAGCTTCCACGCGAACAGGCCCGCTGTGAGATTTCCAAAATTGCCGCTGGGCACCGACAGCGTGGCGCCCGGGAATCGAACGGCGGTGTAAACGTAATAGAACATCTGCGGCAGCAGGCGGCCGATATTGATTGAATTGGCCGACGTCAGTCGCGCGCGCAAGCGAAGAGATGCGTCGTTGAAGGCTTCCTTCGCGAGCCGCTGGCAATCGTCGAACGTGCCGTTCACGGCAACGGCAACGACGTTGCCGCCCAAGGTCGCAAACTGCGCCTCCTGGACGCGACTGACCTGGCCTTCCGGAAAGAGCACCACGACGCGTGTGGCCTCGACGCCGAAGAAGGCCTGGGCGACCGCGCTGCCCGTGTCGCCGGAAGTGGCGACCAGAATCGTCAGCGCTTCCTCCTCAGCGTGGAAGTGCGACATCAGCCGTGCCATCACGCGCGCGCCGACGTCCTTGAACGCAAACGTCGGCCCGTGAAAGAGCTCGACCGCCGATACGCGCACGTCGACTGGCGTGATGGGCACGGGAAAGTTCAGCGCGTCGGCCAGGAGACGTGAAAGGTCGGCGACAGAGATCTCGTCTGAAAGAAAGCACGAACCGACGCGGGTCGCGACATCGACAAGCGGCGCCTCACGCAACGCCGAAAAGAACGCCGGCGATGGCGAGGGGATCTCGAGAGGGACAAACAAACCGCCGTCCGGCGCCAGTCCCGAGAAAAGCGCCGTCCTGAAGTCCACAGGCGGCGCCTGGCCGCGGGTGCTGACGAAGTGCATCACAGGACCGGAGGGCTGGGCTGAAGCCCCGCCACTACGATGACAGTAACCCCAGCGACGCCACTACAGGGACACCACGCGCGCACCAGGACCGCCCACGCGTGATGTCCAGAGATCGGCGTCGTGCCCTGACGCCTCGCGGTATGCACCTCTCATCGCCTCACCTGCAGCCTGTGCGCGTTCCAGCCCCACGCACAAGGCAAACATCGAAGGGCCCGCGCCCGAGAGTCCGGATCCGAGCGCCCCGGCCTCGTGAGCGGCACGTTTGACGGCATCGAGGCCCGGAACCAGAGGTGCCCGCTTAGGCTCGGCGATATGGTCCTCGATCGAACGTGACAAGAGCGCAAGGTCGTTCAGAAAGAGGCTCGCCACCAGCGCGCCCACATTCCCCCACTGACGCACCGCGTCCCGGAGCGGCACGCGATCGCCGAGCACGGCCCTGGCGGCGGACGTTTCGACCTCGAGATGCGGATGGAGCACCGCGCAGGTAAGTTCATGGGGCACTGGCAACGGCACGAGATCGAGCGGGCTCACGCTTCGCGCCAGCAGGAACCCGCCGTAGAGCGAGGGCGCCACGTTATCGGGATGGGCGGAGCCACAGCCCGCCACCTCGCCCGCCATCGCACAGTCGAGCAACACTTCGATCGACGCGGGCCTGCCGAGGAGCTCGTTGACGGCCACGACCGCGGCCACCGCACTGGCTCCGCTGCTGCCGATGCCGCTCGCAACCGGCATGCCTTTCTGAATTCTCAGGCTCACACCCTGCACCGTGCCGAGCCGAGCGAGCAGCGCCTGCGCGGCCGTCGACGCGGTATTGCGCGAGACGTCGCGCGGCAAACGGCCATCATCGCCATCGATTGAGGCAATCTCGACACCGCTGCGATCGATTGGCGCGGCGATCACGACATCACCGGGCGCGTCGAGCGCGAAGCCGAGCACGTCGAACCCGCAGCCGACATTTGAGACCGTGGCCGGCGCAAACACCGCGATCACGATCGGTTGCTGCTCTTGAACATGGGCAACGCATGTTACTGCGAGAGTCGAAATTGCGCAGCCGCGCCAAAAAATCGCAAGCAGCACGCGAAGGATTCGTTTATCCTTTGATTTCGAGATGAGCAGCAGCGCCAGCCGCATCCGCAGCGCCACGGTGGGCTCGTCGTGGACATTGACCGAAGCCACCGAGTTGTACGACATCGAGCGCTGGGGCCAGGGCTACTTCTCGATCAACGACCAGGGCCACCTGCAGGTCCACCCGACGAAAGATCCGGCGCGAGGAATCGACCTCAAGAAGCTGATCGATCGCCTCGAGCATCGCGGTCTCAGCGCACCAATTCTTCTGCGGTTCACCGATATCCTCAAACACCGGCTCGGTGAGATCCATTCAGCATTTCAGGCCGCGATTGCGCAGCATCAGTACCAGGGACGCTACAGCTGCGTTTACCCCATCAAAGTCAACCAGCAGCGGCAGGTCGTCGAGGAGGTCCTCAACTTCGGCCGGCAGTACGGCTTCGGCCTCGAAGCCGGCAGCAAACCCGAGCTGCTGGCGGTCGCCGCCCTTGCCGAAAACGACACGCCAATCATCTGCAACGGCTTCAAGGACGCCGAGTTCATCGAGATGGCGATGCTGGCGCAGAAGATGGGCCGCTTGATCATTCCGGTGGTGGAAAAGTACACCGAGCTCGGTCTCATCCTTCAGTACGCGGAAAAAGTGGGCGTGCGACCGAACATCGGGATGCGCGTGAAGCTCGCATCGCGCGGCTCCGGCCGGTGGCAATCCTCGGGAGGGTTTCGCTCCAAGTTCGGCCTGACCGTCACGGAGATTCTCCGCGGCGTCGAAGAGCTGCGCAGTCGCGGCATGGAGGACTGCTTCAAGCTGCTGCATTTTCATCTCGGCAGCCAGATCACGCATATCCGCATCATCAAGAACGCGCTCAACGAGGCCGCTCGCGTCTACTGCGAGCTGGTCAAGCAAGGCGCCGGACTCGAATACATGGACGTCGGGGGCGGATTGGGCGTCGACTACGACGGCTCGCAGACCAACTTCGAGTCCTCGATGAATTACACCCTCCAGGAATACGCCAACGACGTCGTGTATCACCTGCAGACGGTGTGCGACGAGTCAGGCGTCGATCACCCGACCATCGTGTCCGAGAGCGGCCGGGCCGTCTCCGCGTATCACAGCATGCTGATTTTCAACGTGCTCGGAACGATCGGGTTCGGCGAGGAGAAGATTCCGACCGCGGTCAAGGACGAGTTCGAGCAGCCGCTCATCGACCTCATCGAGACATATCACTCAGTGACGAAGCGAAACGCGCTCGAGGCGTATCACGACGCGCAGCAGGCGCTCGACATGGCCATGAACCTGTTCAGCGGCGGCTATTTACCCCTCGAACAGCGCGCGCACGTCGAAAATCTCTTCTGGGCAATCTGCGAGAAAATCCGCAGGCTCACGCAGACGATGGATGAAGTGCCGGAGGATTTGCAGTCGCTGCCGGATCTGCTGTCGGACACGTATTTCTGCAACTTCTCGCTGTTCCAGTCGATACCGGACAGCTGGGCGATCAAGCAGCTCTTTCCTGTGATGCCGATCCACCGGCTGACCGAACAGCCGGTGAACCACGCGGTGATCGGCGACATCACCTGCGATTCCGATGGCAAGATGGAACGCTTCGTCGATCGGCGCGATGTCAAGAAGACGATTCCACTCCACCGGTACAATGGAGAGCCGTATTTTCTCGGCGTGTTTCTCGTCGGCGCGTATCAGGAGATCCTGGGCGATCTCCACAATCTGTTTGGCGATACGCACGCCGTGCATGTGACGCTCGCCACCAACGGCGGCGACGAAGGCGAATCGGCTCGTGTGGAGCACATCATCAAAGGCGACACCGTCAACGAAGTGTTGCGCTACGTTCAGTACGACCCTGAACTGTTAATGGGCAAGCTGCGCCGCGACGTGGAAATTGCCGTTCACGCCGGACGTATGGAAGATCAGCAAACAGGACGCCTCCTCAAATTCTATGAAGAAGCGCTTGATGGTTACACCTATCTCGAGGATCCAAATGCGGATTAGCGCGGCCCGCTGGGTCGCGCATGCCACGCTTCTCATCGCCTGCACCGCCACTGCCGCCCCCGCGTGGGCGCAGCAGACGCGCGCCGAGGAACTCGCGCAGCAGCAGGCGGCAAAGAGCAAGCAGCTCAGGCCGAACACGCCGAACAAAGGTGAGCGCTTCTTCGAATGGCTCGAAGACTACACGACGAGCCCGAACCAGCTGTACGTGACCTTTGGCGGCGTGTACCGCACGGGCGGGTTTGCGCCCGGCGTCGGCTGGCGCCATGCCTTCGGCCGCGCCCGGTTCAATATGGGAGGCGCATGGTCGATGCGCAACTACAAGATGGCGCAGACCACGCTCACGTTGAAAGATCTGGCGGGCGACAAGCTCGACCTCGATTTCAATGCGAGGTTCCTGGACGGCACGCAGCTGCCGTTCTACGGAATCGGGAACGAGACGGTGCGGGCAGATCGCGCGAGTTTCGGCCTTCGAACGACAGAAGGTGCCGCCCTCGCCACGATCAAGCCTGTGCGCTGGTTCAGGGTTGGCGGTGGCGTGGGAGGCGAGCGGCACAAGGACCGTCGAGGGGTGGGAGCGCGGCATCCATCGATCGAGCAGGCGTACAGCGCGCTGACCGCGCCAGGGTTGTTTTCAGAAACCACTTACACGCGCATGACCGCGTTCACGGCAATCGACTGGCGCGAATCCCCTGGCTACACCCGTCGCGGCGGGCTTTATTCGGTCGCCTTTCACAACTACAAAGAGTCCGACGACATCTTCACCTTCAGGCGTGTTGACATCGATCTCCGCGAGTTTGTTCCGCTGCTGAAGGAGCAATGGGTGCTGGCGTTCCGGGCATTCGCGCAGATGACCGACAACGACGCCGGCCATGTGATCCCCTATTACATGCTGCCGTCGCTTGGCGGCCATCTGGCGCATCGCGCGTATTCAGATTTTCGGTTTCGCGACAAGAACCTTCTGCTCCTGAGCGCCGAATACCGGTGGCTGCCTTCGCGCATTCTCGATCTGGCGCTGTTTGTGGATTCAGGCAAGGTGGCGAGCTGCCGTTGCGATCTCGATTTCGACGGTCTCAAGACCGGATACGGCATCGGCATGCGTTTCCATGGTTACACCTTCACGCCCATACGCGTCGATGTGGCCCATGGAGACGAGGGATTTCGGTTCCATTTCACCGGCGGTGTGGCGTTCTAAAGCCATCAAACAGCAAGGACGGAGAACGAGGCATGACGCTCAGACTCAAGACACTCGGTGCGCTCGCGGTGATCGCCCTCACGGCCACCACACTTACGGGGCAATCGCGGCGCTTTTATAGCGACGACCCCGTCTCCCGCGTCGACGACACGCAGGACGCGTCGAAGGTGCAGCCGAAGCCGATCAACCTCGCGTACGACGAGAGCATCAATCTGTTCGGCGACCCCGGCGACCCCGACATGAATCGCCGCGCGATGAGCATCAACACGATTGACGAGGTGCCCGACTCGAGCTGGTTCACCAATCGCATCGGTACCCGAGCGATGACGGCGGACGAAGTCGCGAAGGGCCCCGACACGACGAACGGTCCGGCTCCGGGTCCGTGGACGGTAGCTTCGGGCAAGAGCGACGGAATCACGCCTGGATTCACCATTCTCGACACCGCGGGCACACGCTGGTTCATCAAGTTCGATCCCCCGAGCTGGCCCGAAATGGCGACGGGCGCGGAAGTCGTCTCCACGAAGCTGTTTTACGCGCTCGGCTACTACGTGCCGGAGAACTACATCGCGAAGATGTCGCGCGAGGCGCTGGTCATCAACGAGCGGTCGCGCATCACCGCCGCTGACGGCGGCGAGCGTCAACTGACCAAGGGCGATATCGATCGGCTGCTCGTCCTGGCACGAAAAGACTCGGATGGATCGTACCGCGTAATAGCAAGCAAGGGGCTCTCCGGGAGGCCGCTCGGCGGGTTTCTCTACACGGGAACGCGTCCCGACGATCCGAACGATGTCGTCCCCCACGAGCATCGACGCGAGCTTCGCGGGTTGCGCGTGTTCTCTGCGTGGACCAATCACGTCGATACCAAAGCCATCAACTCTCTCGATACGCTCGTCACCGAAAGCGGGCGTGCCTTCGTCCGTCATCACCTGATCGACTTCGGATCGACGCTGGGCAGCGCGTCCGTCAAGCCCCGCGACTACGAGGAAGGGTTCGAGCACATCGCCGACTCAGGGCCGACCGTCAAAGGGATCGTGTCGCTCGGTTTGTATGTGCCGTCGTACCATCTCGTCGATTACCAGAAATTCCGCTCCGTCGGCCGCTTCTCCGCCGACCGTTTCGATCCGCCCGAGTGGAAGGCGCGCGTGCCCAATCCGGCGTTTCGCCGCGCGCGCCCCGACGACACCTTCTGGGCCGCCCGCCGGGTGATGGCCTTCAGCGACGATCTCATTCGCGCCGCCGTGCACGCCGGCAAGTACAGCGATCCGGCCGCCGAGAAATACATCGCCGACACGCTGATCGCGCGGCGCGACGCGATTGGACGCGCGTGGCTGACAAACGTGAATCCGATTGTCTCGCCTGCGCTCGACGGATCAGGCGTCTTGACGTTCAGCAACGCCGCCGCGATCGCTGGTGTTGTCAAATCCGCGACGACATATCAGACGACGTGGCAGACCTTCGACAATGCGGCGGGAGCGGCAACGCCCATTGGTCAGCCGGTCGGCTCGAACACCGAGCGCGTGCAGGCGCCTTCCGGTCTGCCCACTGCGGCAGGTGCATTCGTGGCCGTCGATATCAGCGCCGCCAACCCGCCGTACAAGTCGTGGACGCAGCCGGTGCGCGCATATTTCAGGCGCGACGGTGGCAACTGGAAGCTGGTGGGGTTCGAGCGGCTCCCCGACAGCCCGCAAAAACGCAATACGACGAACACGACGAAGTAAGGGCGGCAGCCCGGGACTTCGGTCTTCGCCGACGCGGGCCACTCGGCGGAACTGAAGTTTCGCACCACACGCCGGCCCGCCAGAGGCATGTCGCGCGGGACGACTGACACTGCTGCGGCGGTAGGCCGGCGATTCATCTCACACCATTCGCAACAGGCGCAGTGAAGGAGCAGCGGCCATGGCCACACAGTGGTTGAACGTCTACATCGATCAGAATGGGGTTTCGCCGGCATCTCAGTTGGTGAAAGCGAGCGATATCGCGCAGCTGAATGCGGCCACCGTCCGTCTGCTCGAATCCGACCGCAGCGGCCTAGTGATCATCACGCACAGCGGACTGAGCTCGTACGGCGACTCCGAGGTGTACCTGAAGATCAATTTCATGAACGGCACCTTCCGGTACTTGTCGGCGCCGCTTCACACGCCTGTGGAAGTGGCCGATGTCGCCTCGCTGGAGCTCAACATCCTGTTCCTGGTGGGCCCTTCGGGTACGCAATACCGAGCACTGGTGAATGCGCACTGCGTGTACGAAGTGCCCTGAACATGCGACGGCTCCTCATCCCGGGAAACAGTCGCGTGCTGCTGGTCGCGAAACCCTTTTGAACGCTACGCGCGCGCCATGTGCCGGCGCCGTTGTTCGAAGAACCGGCGGCACGCGCGATCGAACCGCTCCTGCAGCGGTTTCCGCGTCTCGTTCGCAAGCGGGCCTAACCGCAGCCAGGCGGCCTGCGCGCTGCGCACTTCCTGTTCGGCCGCGCGGTGACGCGCCTCGTCGGCCTGGCGCGCGGCTGCCGCGCCCATCGTGTTGGCCGCCAGCGCTTCCCGCCATTGCCGCGCCAGAATCTCCGCCGGCGACAGGTTCGCGGACGGCTCCTTGCTGTCGGGCGGCATCAGCGCTTCGACCTTGTTCACGAGCTTCTCCATCTTTCGACGAGTGACGTCGGGGTCGAGCTCGGTGTTGCGGAAGGCGTCGGGCCAGCGTGTCACGAGCGCCAGGAGCGCCGCATTCACGCGATCGCTGAGCGGAGCCAGCGTGTGCCGCGGAAGCTCGGGGCCCTGCAGCCACCGGGCGCGCGCGGCCTGCACTTTCGCATAGAGGTCGTCGGGCATTGGCGCGTCGCCGTCGCCTGCCGACCCGAGAGACTCGAGCTCGGCGACCGCGGTTTCACGATCCGCGAGCTTGCCCGCCACCGCCGCCTGGTCGCGGTTCTTGAAGCGTTCGAAGAACGCATCGCAGGCGGCGCGAAACCGCTGCCACACCGCCTCGGACTTGTTCTTCCGAACCGGCCCGATTTTCTTCCATTCGATCTGGAGCTGCTTGATGCGATTGGCGGCCTTGTCCCATTCGGTCGACTGTGCCAGCTGCTCGGCTTCGGCAATGAGCGCTTCCTTCTTCGCGAGGTTCTCCGCCCATTCGTGCTTGCGCGTCTTGAGATCGTCCTGTCGACGCGTGAAGAACCGGTCGCACGCGGTGCGGAAGCGTTCCCACACTGCCTTTTCATGTCCGCGGGTGACGGGGCCGACGCTCTTCCACTCCGCCTGCAGTGCCTTGATGGCATCGGCGGTCCGCACCCAGTCTGTGGAATCCTGGAGCGCTTCGGCGCGAGCGCAGAGCGCTTCTTTCTTTTTCAGGTTCTCCTGCCGTTCCGCGGCCTGTTGAGCAAAGTAGTCCTTGCACCTTTCGTACACCTGATCCTGGGCGGCTTTGAAGCGCGTCCAGAGCGCCTCGGCCTGCGATCGAGGCGCAGCCGCAACGTTCTTCCAGCGCTCCTGCAGCGCACGCATTTCCGTTGCGGCTTTTTCGGGCTCGTTGTCGGCAATCGGGATGAGCGCTTCCATCTTGGAGCAGAGCTCTTCCTGCACCTGGACGTTCGCCCAGCGCTTCCATTCTTCCGCGTCGCGCATTTCCTTGATGCGCGGCGTCACCGCGGCACGCGCAGCCTGCAGCCGCACCGTGAGATCGTCGCGATCCTGTCTCGACGGCAGCGGCCCCATCGTCCCGATGGCGAGTTTGGCGTCTTTGAGAATTTTCTCGGCGTCCTTCAGCGTCAAGCTCTCGGACGCGGCGCGTGTCTCGAGATCCTGAACGGTGGCCTGGAGGCGATGCAGATTCTCCTGCTGCGTCTTGGCGCGGCCCTCGCGATGTTCCTGCTCACGCGGCTCGAGCGTCTGGGCTGCGGCTTCGTATCGCGCGACGAGCTCGGGGTCGAGCTCGGACTCGCGTGCGATCGCCTGCCACTGTTTTTTCAAGGCATACCACTGTGACCGGATCGCCCCGTAATCTGCATTTGCCGCGAGCGCTTCGATCTCGGTGACGATTGCCGGCGCACGTGAGGCCAGCTCGCGCGCGGCGGCTCGGCGTTCGTGCCGTTTCTCGGCCGCGCGGCAGGCCGTCTCGAAGCGCTGCTGCAGATCGCCGCTCCAGTCTTCCGGCATCGGCGGCATGCCTTCCCAGGTGGCACGCGCGACCGCGAGTCGATCGAGCACGTCTTCGCCGCTCAGGCTCTCGATCTCGGTGCAGAGCGCCACGCGTTCCTCTTGATCGCGCGCGAGCTCGCGCGCGCGGCGTTCGGCGGCGGCGCGTTCGGCCTCGTCGGCCGCAAGCCGCTCACGCACCTTGTCCGACAACTGTTCAAACCTCGTCACAATCTCGGAACGAATCTCCACATCTGCCAAGAGCTCCACCCACGCCACGCGCAGCGCCGCATACGTCTGACGCACGCTCGTGATATCCGGCGCGGCCGCGATGGCTTCCATTTGATCGGCGAGCTCGCGCGCGCGCTGCTGATCGGGCTCGCGGTATTCGATGGCGGGCGGTGTCGCCGCAGGCGCCACCGCCTGCTCGCGCTCTCGCAGGATGACGCGGGCGCGTTTCTGAACGGCTTTTGTGCGAGCTCGTTGCGAAAGCGTGGTCAGCGTCTCGTCCGATGGCGACGTCAGACGCTCGAGCGCGGCGACCGCGGCGTCGGCATGCTCGCCGCGCGCGGCGACGGCTTCGAGCTCGATTTGATCAGTCAGTTTCGTGACGGCGATGAGCCGTGTGTCGGCATCCAGAGCGTGGCGCGCAATGCTGCCGAGCGCTTTCTCATCCGTCACGTGCTCGACGGCCGTCTTGCGAACGGACTCGAACCTCGAACCGCGCGCCGCGGCGGTCAGCTCGCGTTCGCGTCCGAGCGCGCCAAGCTGAGAGACGGCTGCACGAGCAGACCGTTCGTCGCCGGTTTCAGCAAGCGCGCCGATGCGTGAGAGCGCCTGTTCTTTCACGGCACCGTCGGTTTCGTTGCGGATGATCGCCGCGAGAAGCGCGGCGTCGGACACGCGCGCGATGGCGGCCCGCCGCACACGCGCATCAGGATCGTCGCTTGCCAGTGCGGCAAGCGCTTCCTGATCGGTGTCTTCGATGTCGTGCAGCCCTTCGAGTCTGACGGCGGGATCCAGGTGCTTCCATTTCGGTTGCGGGCGGAGCTTCTCGAGCAGTCCCATGTCGTTCGACTCAGCGGGGACGAATAGTCCCGCCGAGCCCAATGATGTACTTGCGTCGCGACCGACGGCTCATCCATGGGTCGCAGCGAGAGCCCCTGATCCTACCAAGGTTCGAACGTTCCAGCGTTCCAAAGTTCCAACGTTGCAAGGTGCCGAGGTGCCA
>WNFU01002739.1_pt1 | contig 23922 bp, 18 predicted proteins | sample 5400121 | NCBI WGS metagenome assembly WNFU01 (sample SAMN13153360, study PRJNA577476) | soil metagenome | isolation source: 100 cm soil or saprolite under grassland replicate 1 | place: USA:California | collected 2016-06-15
TTCCTCGTCGCCCTCGCCGACTTTGATCGGAAGCGGCTGTGGGTCGAGCTCGGGCACGCCTCGCTCTTCTATTTCCTGCACCGGGAGCTGGGCCTCTCGAAGGGCGCCGCTTTCTACCGGAAGACCGCGGCCGAGCTCATCCAGCGCTTCCCCGAGGTCGTCGAGCCGCTGCGCGACGGTCGCCTTTGCTTCACGAGCGTCGTCGAGCTCTCGAAGGTCCTGACGCCCGAGAACCGGAGCGACGTCCTGCCGCGGTTCTTCCACCTGTCGAAGCGGGACGCGAAGGCTGTCTCCGCTGCGCTCCGGCCTGACGAGGCCGCGCCGCATCGGGATGTGGTGACGACGCTGCGCGTCTCGGGCATCGCATCCGCGCTCGAGCTTCCGGTGCAGGCGGAGGCAGCCTCGGACGGCGCTGTCACTCGTGTGTCCGGTTCGAACCCCCTCGCGCCGGCTCGAGTTCACCCGGATGAACCGCCGCGTGCCAGCTCGGACACCGAGCCCGCGCCGCGACGCGGACCGTGGATCGACGCCGAGCCGCTCACCGCGAACCTGAGCCGCCTCCACGTGACGGTGTCCCGCCGGTTCCTCGAGAAGCTCGAGGCGGCGCGAGCCGCCCTCTCCCACTCCCATCCGGGCGCGGGGGCGGAGGAGCTCCTCGGCGCCGGTCTAGATCTCCTCCTCGAGCGGCACGCCAAGCGGAAGGGGCTCGTCGAGAAGCCACGGCGCGAGCCGCCGCCTGCGAGGCCGGACCACGTCCCCGCCCACGTGAAGCGGGCGGTGTGGAACAGGGACGGCGGGCGCTGCCAGTGGCCGGTGGATGGGGGCGGGATCTGCGGGTCGACTCATCAAGTTGAGCTCGATCACGTGGTGCCGCGGGGGCGGGGTGGGCCGACGACGATCGAGAACACGAGATGCCTCTGCCGGTTCCACAACCAGCTCGCCGCGCGCCAGGTCTACGGCGACGCGTGGATGGGCAGGTTCACGCGCGGAGGAACCGCAGGGGAATCGGTCGCGGTATGGGCGGCTTCGCGGCGGCGCCGTGAGCGCATGCCGCTCGAGGCCAAGCGCGCTCGCCTGGATGTCGGGTGACAGAGAGGTGCCATCCGGCATTGATCGCCGTGCGCCTGTCCGAAGAGTGGTGAGCGAGCGGTTCGCCGTGCAGGAGGTCACGCGGGCGCACGGTCGGTCTCGCCGCTCCATGGGAGTGAGAGCAGGCGTTCACCAGGCGCCGGGCGGTCGTGGGCGAGACGACGAGGCGCCCGCCGGGCGTGCCGCAGCCGACCTCCTTGGGGAGAAGACCGATCATCCCATGCCGGCCGCCACCGCAGGCCGCTAGGTGAGCGGCGAGTCCAGGAGGGCACGAGATGAAGATCGCGATCATCGGATCCGGAAACATCGGCGGAACTGCAGCGCGCCTCTTCGCGGCCGCGGGGCACGACGTGGGGCTCAGCCACAAGAGCGGGCCGGAGTCGCTGCGCGAAAGGGCCGCGCAGCTCGGGCGGAACGCCTGCGCGATGACCGTGGACGAGGCGGCCGCGTTCGGCGACGTGGTCCTCCTCGCGTTGCCCTGGCGCGCGCGGGAGGACCTGCCCGCGGAGCTGCTCGCGGGGAAGATCGTGGTCGACGCGACGAACCCGTACCGACCCGACTTCACCGTGTACGATCTCGGCGACTCGAGCTCGAGCGAGGAGATGCTCCGGACGCTCCCCGGAGCGCGCCTCGTCAAGGCGTTCAACACGCTGTTCGCGAAGGACCTGGCGAGCAGCGGCCGCCCGGAGCTCCCGCTCGACGAGCGCACCGCGCTCCTCCTCGCGGGCGACGACCCGCAGGCGAAGGAGCTCGTGTCGAGGCTCGTCGAGGAGATCGGGTTCGCCCCCGTCGACACGGGCGGGCTCCGCGACGGCGGCCGCCTGCAGCAGCCGGGATCGCCCCTGTACGGCCGGCACCTCACGGGCGCCGAGGCGAGAGCCGCACTGCGCGCCGCGCAAACCGGCGCCGCCCGCTCGGGCGAGCCGACGCAGGCGCCCTGACCCGGCGGAGCGACCGTCGCGCGGCGCCGCCGGTTACGAGGCCATCGTCTCGCGCTGGCCCGACGCGCCCTCGCGGGCCGCCGCCGCCTCGGAGCGTCCATTCCGGAACATCACGTCCGCGACGAGCGGAATCGTGCTGATCGCTCCCACCGCCAGGAGCGTCCAGCCGATGGCGCGCCGCTGATCGGGCGCAAGCCGGTCTCCGAGCAGGAGGCCGAGGCCAGCGCCCCCTGCCACGCGTGTGCCGGCGATCATCGCCAGCTGCGGCAAGGTCACCATTCTCGACTTCATCGCGTGCTCCTTTCGTGCCGCCCGCTCGTACGGCGACCGCCGCCGCGCAGCCCGAGTGGGGACTTCTTAACCTTCGTCGTCGCCGCGGGATCTGCTCGACGGATGAAGCGTCCAAGCCTGAAGCTGTGGGTCGCGGTCCTCGCCGTCCTCGGTTCTGCGTGCATCGTCGCGGCCCGTCCACCTCCACCGCCTCCGCCGCGGATCATGCCGGCACCGGAGGCCGTCGCCATCGCGGCCCAGCTCGCCCGCTCGCGCGGCCTCGTCGTGGACTACACGCTCGCAGCTCGCCTCGATCGGCGCGCGCGGTGGCACGTCGAGCTGGGCGGCGCCGGCGGCCGGGATCACGCCCTCGTCGTCGTCGACGGCTACTCCGGCGCGATCCTCCACGCGAGGCTGCGTGGTCCGCGCGGCGAGGTCCTTCCGGAGGTCGTCCCGCCGCCGGGTATCCCTCCGCCGCGCGGACCGCCTCCGACCGGCGCGCCACCGGGGGGTCCACCGGCGAGCAGCCCTCCGCCGCCACCGCAACCGGGGAGCACTCCCCCGCCACCGCAGCCTGGGACGACTCCCCCGCCTCCCGGATGACAGCGCGTGGCGCCTCCGTCCGCCGAACCCGCGCCGCGGCCGCGCCGGACGCGTGAACGGGCGAGCGCTCCTCCCCGCACCTGTTCCGCGCCGTGGGCGTCGTCAGGTTATCAGCCGAAGGCGTCCCTGAGCCGTGGAGGATCCGCGTGATGATGAGGATGAGATCGCGCGCGCCGTACGTAGCCATCGTGCTCGCCTCGCTCGCCGGGCTGGCCACCGCCACCCGCGCGTCCGCTGCGCTCGGCGAGCCGGCCGCCTCGGTGTCCGCGGACGAGCGGTTGCTCTCGGCGGTGAGGAGGACCTCTACAGCGCGCGGCGCCTACACGATCGAGCGGCTCGACTCGACCGCGAGCACCGTCCGCGAGTTCGTCGCGCCTTCCGGCGTCGTGTTCGCGGTGGCCTGGGGGGGCGTGAGCCGCCCCGACCTGTCCGTCCTCCTCGGCTCGTACGCCACGCCCTACCACCGGGCGCTCGCTCAGAGCGCGCCCACCAGCCGGCGGCGATCGCGCCGGGTCGAGAGCGGCGGCGTCGTGGTGGAGACCTGGGGACACATGCGCGCGCAGCATGGCCGGGCGTACGTCCCCGCGCTCATCCCGCCCGGAGTGACCCTCGATGAGCTCGAGTAGGCTCGCGCTGCCCGCGACCCTTCTCTCCGCGCTCGCCTGCGGCAGCGGGAGCTCCGCCCCGGCGCCGCCGCCGTTCCATGTCGCCGCGGGCGACAACGTACTTCCGCTTTCCGTGAATGGGGCGCACTGCGCGAGCGGCTCGTACCTCAACAAGCCGTGCGTCAGCGTCACCGTCTGCGCGCCCGGGACGGCGACCTGCCAGACGATTGACGACGTGCTCCTCGACACGGGGAGCTTCGGCTTGCGTCTGTTCAAGCAGGCGCTGACCGTCTCGATTCCGGCCGTTCCCGCGTCCGATGGTGGCTCCCTCGCCGAGTGCGTCCAGTTCGCCGACGGCACCGCAGACTGGGGCCCGGTCGCGACGGCGGACGTCGTCCTCGCGAACGAGCCCGCGGTCCGGGTGCCGATCCAGGTGATCGACTCGACGTTCGGGGCGGTGCCGCCGTCGTGCGGGAGCCCCGAGACCGGACCGACCTCGGGGAACGGCATCCTCGGCGTGGGCGTGTTCACCGAGGACTGCGGTCCGGCCTGCGCGGATCCGGCCAATGGGATGTATTTCTCGTGGAACGGCTCCACGATCTCCAGCGCGGCGGCGCCCACGTCCGCGCAGGTCCAGAACCCGGTCGCGCTCCTCCCCGTCGACAACAACGGCCTCATCGTCGCCCTGCCGGGCGTCCCCGCCGCCGGCGCACCCGCGGTGGAGGGTGCGGTCGTCCTCGGGATCGGCACGCGCGCGAACAACCGTCCGGGGCCGGCGATGACGCTCGCGCTCGACGGCTCGGGCGACTTCACGACGACGGTCTCCGGCGGACCCGCGATCCCGGGGTCGTTCGTGGACACCGGATCGAACGGGCTCTTCTTCCCCCCGCCCTCCCCCATCCCCACCTGCGCGGATCACCCGGAGTGGTTCTGTCCGCCGGCGGTGGTGAGCCTCTCCGCGACGTGCACGCCCTCTCCGGGGAGGGCCGGGGCGTCCACCCAGGTGTCCTTCCAGATCGCGAACTTCGACGCGCTCGTGGTCCAGCCGAACGAAGGCAACGACGTGTTCGCCCAGATCGGCGGCGGCGCGACATCGAAGGCGGGGTTCGACTGGGGGCTGCCCTTCTTTCTCGGACGCACCGTGTACCTCGGCCTCGAGGGCCGGCGCTCCACGCTGGGCATGGGTCCGTTCGTCGCCTACTGACGGCACCGTCGCCGACCCGCGTCAGCCAGCGCGGCGGAGCGCCGGGCCGGGCTCCACCGTGAAGTCTGCGGCGTCATGCCGGCGACGCCTCGCTGCTCGCTCGGCTCCCATGCGAGACAGAGCCCGCCCATTGCAGCGCGGGCGGGCGTCCTCCGGAGAGAGCCGCCCGCCCGCGTTCGCGAGAGGAATGTTCCCCTGCGGCCCTACTTCTTCGACTTCGCCGCCGCCTCGAGCTGAGCGTCCACCTTCTTCGCCCGGCGCAGCTCGTCCGCCGCCGCGCGGATCTCGGTCAGGTCGCGCTGCATCTCGCTCCAGCCGTACCAGGTCACGTAATCCGGGTTGGCGTGGAACGCGCCCTGGAAGGCGCGCATCCGGTGCTCGAGGAACATGACGAAGAGCTTCTGCTCGACCGGCGTCGGCGCGTCGTGGAAGGTGAGCAGGTCCGGGAAGGGAGACGCATAGTTCGCAGGCTTCGCGAGCGTGCCGTCCTGGTAGAGCCCCGCCACGACGCGGATGCCCTCGGCCATGAGGTGGTCGAGGTCGCGGATGAGGCCGTCGCCCTGCTTGAGCTGCTCCTTCGCGAAGCCTGCTCCGTGGCACTTCGTGCAGGTGTCGAGCGTCTTCGCGCGCTCCTTGTCGAACGCCTCCTGGGTGAGGCGCGCGACGTCGGCCGCCTTCACCACCTCGAGCCGGCCGGTGGGCTTGCCGGCGGGATCGAGCACGCCGAGCCCCTGCAGGATGGTGACGCGGTCGTCCGTCCACTGCTTGTCACCTTCCGGGAACGGCAGCCGGACGGCGAGGAAGCCCCAGGCGGTGCGGACCTCGTGGTTCCCCTCCTGCATGTGACAGGTCTGGCAGGTCGGCGCCGCGGAGGTCTCCGGGATGGTCTTCGTCCGCTTGAGATCGTTGCGGACGCCGTGCTTCGACGAGTCGTACATCTCCCACTGCGGGTGATCGAATCCCATGTGGCAGGTCTTGCACGCCTCCGGCTGCCTCGCCTCCGCCTTCGAGAAGAGGTGGCGGGTGTGGCAGGCATCGCAGCTCGCGACGCCGTAGCCGCCCGCCGTCTCCTTCAGCTCCTTCGCCTCCGCCTCGCTCTTGAGGCCGAGCTTGTGGCACCCGCCGCAGCCCTTCAGCCCCTCGCGTACGGCGAGCGCCTGGTAGTGGAACGTCGGCATCGCCTTCACCGCGGCCCAGGCGAACGCGTGCTTTCCTCGCTTGAAGCCCGCGACCTGCGCCTCATGGCACTGCGCGCAGGTGTCGGGGTTCGGGAGCTTCGCCCTCTTCGCGTCGTCCTTCGTCGTGTGGTCGGCGCCGTGGCAGTCCGTGCAGCCGACGCCGAGCGTGGCGTGGCGCGAGGCCTTCCAGTCCGCGACGATGTTCGGCGAGGTCCCCTGGTGACAGGCGACGCAGGCGTCGGCCTTGCCGGCCTTGTTCGGCGCCTTCTGCTTGGCGGCGGGCGTGGCCGCAAGGGCCAGCGCGAGCGCGATCGTGAGCGAGGTCATCGGTCGATCTCCTGTATTTCGGGCTATTTCGCGGGAGCGGCGGCGGGCGCGGCGGGAGGAGGAGGCGGCGCGGGGACGTCCACCACCGCGACGGTCGGCTTGAAGCTCGCATCGCGCAGCGCGACCTGACCCTGACGTGCGAGATCGGCGGCGACCCCGAGGACCCGGGCAGACTCCTGCGGCGCGTGGAATCCCGTCGAGTTCTCGGCCTCGACGAAGTCGAGGAGGAACTGGGAGCGGCGCTGGAGATAGCGGGCGCTGGCGAGGTCGGCGTCGGTCTTGCCGGCCTTCTGCGCCGCCTCGAGGTCGCCGATGAGCGCGACGACCGCGTCCATCGCCACGTTGCGCAGCTGCGTGTGCCGGTCCTGGATCTGCTCGACGCGCGCCTTCGCCTCCTGCGCGGGCCACTTGTGACAGCGGGCACAGGCCGCCTCGGCCTTCAGCACCGGCGAGTTCACTTGGTGATCCGTGATCTTCTCGCCCTTGTAGGTGATCTCGGGCATGTGGCAGTCGACGCAGGTCACGCCCGACCGCGCGTGCATCCCCTGGTTCCACGTCTCGAACTCGGGGTGCTGAGCCTTGAGGACCGCGGCGCCCGTCCTGGCGTGCTTCCAGTCCGCGAACTTCACGTCGTCGTAGTAGCCGGCGATCTCGTCGGCCTTCATGCCCTGGGCCCAGGGGAACACGAGCCGCTTCTCGGGACCCTTGAAGTAGTACTCGACGTGGCACTGACCGCAGACGAACGCTCGCAGCTCCTTCTGCGTCGCCTGCTTGTTCACGTCGTAGTCCTTCACGCCCTGCGACGCCTTCCAGGCGCGCATCCCCTCGACGAACGCCGGGCGGGTCACCCGCAGCGCCATCGTCTCGGGCTCGTGGCAGTCGATGCAGGCGACGGGGTGCTTCACGAGCTTCGTCGCGTCCGCGTAGGCCATGTGGTTGATGGCCTCGAAGCCGCGGGTTGCGTCGCCGTTGCCCGCCTTCTCGTAGGCGGTGACCATCGACGCGTGACAGTTGAGGCAGGTGCCGGGCTGCTTGCGCTCGGTGACCCGCTTCGTCGTCCGCTGGTCGATGAGCATGTAGGCGTGGCCGCGCTCCTCGCGGAAGTCGATCGCGAAGGCGTAGCCGGCCCACAGCGTCTTGAGGCGCGGGTCGTCGTCGATCTTCGACTGGCTCACGCTGGTCCGGGAGTCGCTCGCGTCCTTGGGCGTCCAGGGGAACGCCTCGGAGCCGCCGTACTTCGTCCGGACCGTGTCCACGGTCTTGAGATAGGTCTCGTACTCGAGCGGATACGACTGGCCCCAGACCGCGGGGTCGTCGGTGTCGCGGGCGATGGGCGTGGGCGCAGCCTTGGCCGGCGCGGCCTGCTTCGACTTCGACGCGGGTGCGGCGGCGGCGCCGCCGCCGGCCGAGAGCAGGGCGGCGAGTGCGAGGCCGCGCGCGAGGCGGATCTTCGTGGCGATGGTCATGGGGTCCTCTTCAACGTCGGGTCTGGCGCGACGTGCGCCTTCGTGCTCCGGCCCGTGGGGCCTCTTCTGCGATCGGCATGGCGCCGCCCTGGATGTCGGCGAGCGTGGTCTTCTCTAGGAAGCTCAGGTAGGCGGCCTTCATCGCGCCCCAGGCGGTGTGCGCCGAGCAGGCGCCGTCGTCTCGGCAGGCCCGATCCGGACTGAGCAAGCATCCGGGCCGGACCCGCTTGCCCTCGAACGGCTCGACGATCTCGATGAGCGTGATCTCGTCGGCCCGCCGCGCGAGGCGGTAGCCGCCCCGGACGCCCCGGCTCGCGGTGAGGATGCCGGCGCGGGCGAGCGTGGCGAGCACCTTCGCGAGGTAGTGGCTCGGGACCCGCACCTCGCGGGCGAGGTCGCGGCCGAGCATCGCCTCCTCGCCGCCCGCCGCGGCGAGGTGGGCGAGCGCGCGGAGGGCGTGCGTCGCGGAGGCGCCGAAGATCACCGCTGCGCCCCATTCCCGCGATTGTGGATGCCGATGTCCATCATGCGGGCGAAGGGTGCACCGGGCGAGCGGTCCCTGTCAAGATCGACCGCGCGGTGCCTCTTCATGTCGCGACAGGCGGCCCGGTGGCGAGGGAGCGAGCCGGCGCGTGCGACGCGGGAACGGAGCGGCGGGCATCACCAACGAGGGGTTGAAATACCTGCACCCCGCCCTTACCTAATGCGTGCCGTCGTTTGGCGTTCCGCTCCCGCCGACCGTGAGGGACACTAGACCGCGACCACCGCGGACACCTCTGCATCCCCAGGGTGCATTCGAGACCACGGCGAACGGCCGACCGCGTTGGGCCCTGAACAAGCAATTGTCAGGGCCCTTCGTGTTTCTGGTCGCCGCGAACCGCTACTCCGCCGCCGGCTTGGTCTGCTTGCGCACCTTCTTGATGAAGGTCTTCGTGCAGCGGCCGTGGGTCGCCTCGTGGTTCGCGATCTCCGCGATGAGCCGCGTCTTCGCGTCCGCGCCGAGCGCCGCGCAGGCGGTCACCTCGCGGGCGAGCTGCACACCTTCCGCCGTCGCCGGCCCCTTCGGCCCCTCCGGTCCCTGGACCGCGGGGCGGTAGTGCGACGGCTTCGTCTTCGTGACGTCGTGAAAGCCGGGCGACGCCTCGGCACGCCGGCCGGAGCCGTGGCAGCTCGGGCACTTCGCGGAGCTGCCGCCGAGCGCGTTGCCGATGCGCCCGTCCCCCCCGCAAAGACGGCAGACCTCACCCTCCATGGCGACCTCGACGGGACGTCAGCTCTGCAGGGGCCAGCCGGTTTGCTCGCATGGTGAGACCTGTAGCACACGCATAGGGGCCGTGATGAGGCGCCGCCGCGAAGAGTGCGAAGGGTGGGCCGACCCTCACAGGCCGTGATAGATCCCGGGTAAGCCAGCCCTACGCATCGCCCCGATGACGCGCTGACTTCCGTCCGGAAGGGTGCGTGTCCTTGGCTAAGGTCGACTCGTCGTTCGTTGGCAGCTCGCGCGGCGCGCGGCTCGTCCCCGAGAAGCCCTTCCGCGACGAGCTGCTCAGCGTCGAGCGCCTCGACGAGCGGGCCCGCTCGCTCGCGGCCCGGTTCACGGTCGGCCACTCGCGCCGCGTCGCGCGGAGCGTCTTCCCGCGGTTCGACGAGAACGTCCGGGTCCTGCGCGAGGCGTACCGCACGCTCGCCGACGACGTGCACCGCGGCGACTTCGTCACCGCCGCGGGGGAGTGGCTCCTCGACAACTACCACCTCGTCGCCTCCGAGATCGGTGACGTCCGCCAGAACCTCCCCCGCGGCTACTACCGCGAGCTGCCGAAGCTCGCCGCGCGGGAGCAGGCGGGGAACGCGCGCGTCTACGCGCTCGCCGTGGAGCTCATCCGCCACAGCGACAGCCGCCTCGACCGCGCCCAGCTCGTGCGCTACCTCGACGCGTTCCAGGCGGTCGCCCCGCTCACCATCGGAGAGCTGTGGGCGTGGCCGAGCATGCTGAAGCTCGCGCTCGTCGAGAATCTCCGCCGGCTCGCGGAGGAGACGCTCGCGAGCCGCGCGGCCCGGCGCGCCGCCGACGCGTACGTCGCGCGGATCGACGCCGCGGGGAAGGGCGTGCCCCCGCCCCTGCCGCGCGCGCTCCACCCCGCGCTCGTCGTGCAGCTCCTGCAGCGGGTGCGCGAGTACGGACCGCGGCTCTCGGCGGTGAGGAGCGGCCTCGACGCGCACCTCGCCGCGCAGCGGACCAGCACGGAGGAGGCGATCCGCGCCGAGCACCAGCGCGAGGCGGCCGACCAGGTCTCGGTCGCGAACGTCGTCACGAGCCTGCGGCTCTGCTCCACGCTCGACTGGACCCGCTTCGTCGAGAACGTGAGCCTCGTCGAGCGCGTTCTGCAGCGGGATCCCGCCGGCGTGCACGCGCGGATGGAGTTCCTCTCCCGCGACCGGTACCGGCAGGCGGTGGAGGAGCTCGCCGAGCGGACCGGCGAGGCGCAGGTGCGCGTCGCCCTGCGCGCGGTGGAGAGCGCACGCCTCGCCGCCGAGACGGAGGGGCCGGACGCGCGCGCGGCGCACGTCGGGCACCACCTCATCGGGAGAGGGCGCCTCGAGCTCGAGGCGGACGTGGCCTTCAGCCCCGGCCTGAGGCTGGGGCTGCGGCGCCTCGCGTTCGCCCACGCGACCGCGGCGTACCTCGGCTCGATCGCGCTCGCCACCGCTGTGCTCGTCGCGGCCGGGGTCGCGTACGCCCGGCACGCGGGGGGCTCGCCGCCGGCGCTCGCCGGCGTGGCGCTGCTCCTCCTCGGGCCCGCGAGCGAGGTCGCGATCGCGGTCGTCCAGCGCCTCGCCGCCCGCTTCGCGCCGCCGCGGCGGCTGCCCCGCCTCGACCTCTCCGCCGGGATCCCGGAGGACGCCCGGACACTGGTCGTCGTCCCCACGCTCCTCACGAGCGTCGAGGGCGTCGAGCGGCAACTCGAGCACCTCGAGGTCCTCGCGCTCGGGAACCTCGACCCCCGCATCCACTTCGCGATCCTCGGCGACTTCGCTGACGCCGCCGCCCGCGATCTCCCGGACGACGCCGCCATCCTCGCCGCCGCCAGGAGCGGGATCGAGGCGCTGAACGGCCGGCTCGGCGAGGGGCGGGGCGATCGGTTCTTCCTCTTCCACCGCTCGCGCCAGTGGAACGCGGCGGAGGACGCGTGGATGGGCTGGGAGCGCAAGCGCGGGAAGCTCGAGGAGCTGAACCGCCTCCTCCGCGGCGCCACCGACACGAGCTTCGACGTCCAGGTGGGCGAACGGAGCGTCCTCCCGAGCGTCCGGTACTGCATCACGCTCGACTCGGACACGCGCCTCCCGCGCGACGGCGCGAAGAAGCTCGTCGGCGTCATCGTGCACCCGCTCAACCGCCCCCACCTCGATCCCGTCTGCGGCCGCGTCACCGAGGGCTACGGGATCCTGCAGCCGCGCGTCAGCGTCACGACCGCGAGCGCCGCGGGATCGCGCTTCGCGCGGATCTTCGCCGGCCACACCGGCGTCGACCCGTACACGACCGCGGTCTCGGACACCTACCAGGACCTCTTCGCGGAGGGCAGCTTCACCGGCAAGGGGCTCTACGACGTCGACGCGTTCACCGCGGCGCTCGAGGGGCGCGTCCCCGACAACACCCTCCTCTCCCACGACCTCTTCGAGGGCATCCACGCCCGCACCGGCCTCGTGACCGACGTGGAGGTGGTGGACGATTATCCCTCGAGCGTCCTCGCCCACGCGCGCCGCCAGCACCGCTGGACGCGTGGCGACTGGCAGATCCTCGGCTGGCTCTTCCCGCTCGTGCGCACCCGCGCCGGCCTCGCGCGGAACCGCCTCCCCCTCATCGCGCGCTGGAAGATCTTCGACAACCTGCGCCGCGCCCAGCTCGCCCCGGCGACGGTCGTGCTGCTCCTCCTCGGCTGGACGGTGCTGCCGGGGAGCGCCGCCTTCTGGACCGCCGCCGTCGTCGCGTCCATGTCGTTCCCGCTCTACGCGCTCGCGCTCGAGGCCCTCGCCGGCCCGAGGCCTCACCAGCCGGCGCCTGCCTTCTTCCGCGGGCTCGCAGAGGACGCGCAGGCCACCGCCGCGCGCATCGTGCTCCAGCTCGCCTTCCTCGCGAACCAGGCGTACGGCATGGTGCACGCGATCCTCGTCACGCTGGTCCGCGTCACGATCACGCGGCGCCGGCTGCTCGAGTGGGAGACCGCCGCCGCGAGCGCCGCGCGCGGGGCGGGCCTCGAGCGCGGGACGGGCCCGCGCTCGTTCCTCGTCGCGATGGCGGCGAGCCCCGCGATCGCGGTCGCCGGCTTCGTCCTCGTCTCGGCGTGGCGCCCGGGCGCGTTCGCCGCGGCGGCGCCGGTGCTCGCGCTGTGGGCGATCGCGCCGCTCATCGCATACCGCCTCTCGCAGCCGATGGCGGCGCGCGACCTCGAGCTCGGTCCGGAGGACCGGGACTTTCTCCTCGGCGTCGCCCGCACGACCTGGAAGTACTTCGAGGCGTTCATGGGGCCGGAGGACCACTTCCTGCCCGCGGACAACGTCCAGGAGACGCCCGCGAGGACCGCGCACCGGACCTCGCCGACGAACATCGGGATGGGGGTCCTCTCCGCGCTCGCGGCCCACGATCTCGGGATCATCGCGACGGCCGAGCTCGTCGAGCGGATCGACGCCACCCTCACCACGATGGAGGGGCTCGAGCGGATCGAGGGGCACCTCTTCAACTGGTACGACACGGTGAGCCTCGCGCCGCTCCTGCCGCGGTACGTCTCGACGGTGGACAGCGGGAACCTCGCCGGCGCGCTCATCGCCGTGTCCGAGGGGCTCCGCCGGCTCGCGCGCGTGCCGGCTCCATCCGACGCCGCGGCGGGTCCGGACGCTCCGGCCGTGCGGCTCGAGGGCCTGGCGCGGCGCGCGGCCGCGTTCGCCGACGGGATGAGCTTCAAGTTCCTCTACGACCCGCAGCGGAGCCTCCTCTCGATCGGCTACCGCGCCGCGGACGCGGAGGGGCCCGGCCGGCTCGATCCCTCCCACTACGACCTCCTCGCCTCGGAGGCGCGCCTCGCGAGCTTCATCGCGATCGCGAAGGGCGACCTCCCTGAGAAGCACTGGTTCCACCTCGGCCGCGCCGTCACGAGCGTGCACGGGAACCCGGCGCTCCTGTCGTGGAGCGCGACGCTGTTCGAGTACCTCATGCCGCTGCTCGTGATGCGCAGCTACCCCGACACGCTGCTCGACGAGACCTGCCGGATGGCGGTGCGCAGGCAGCGCGACTACGCGGCCGAGCGGGGGGTGCCGTGGGGGATCTCGGAGTGCGCCTACGACCTTGTCGATCACCACGGCAACTACCAGTACAAGGCGTTCGGCGTGCCGGGCCTCGGCATGAAGCGGGGCCTCGCCGACGAGCTCGTCGTCTCGCCCTACGCGACCGCGCTCGCGACGCTCATCCACCCCACCGCGGCGGCGACGAACCTCCGCCGCCTCGCGCGGGACGGCCTCCTCGGCACGTACGGCTACTTCGACGCGATCGACTACACGCCCCGGCGACCCGAGGAGCCCGAGGCGGACGCGCCGCGCGCCGCGCGCACCCGCGGGACGATCGTGCGGACCTGGCTCGCCCACCACCAGGGAATGTCACTCGCGGCCGTCGCGGGGGCGCTCACCGGCAACCGGATGGTGGAGCGCTTCCACGCGGATCCGCGCGTGCAGGCGACGGAGCTGCTCCTGCAGGAGCGCGTGCCGCGCCACGCGGCCCTCATCCGCCCGCGTCCCGACGAGGCGACGCGCGTCGCGGCGCCGGTGCCGCCCGCCGCGGTCCGCCGCTTCCGCTCGCCGCACACCGCGTTCCCGCACGCCCACTTCCTCTCGAACGGCAACTACACCGCGGTCGTCACGAACGCGGGCGGCGGCACGAGCTTCTGCCGCGGGCGCGCGGTCACGCGCTGGCGCCAGGACGCGACCCGCGACCCCGGGGGCCAGTACCTCTACCTCCGCGACGTCCGGAGCGGGCGGGTGTGGTCGGCGACGCACCAGCCGACCGCGACGGACGCGAACGACGACGTCGTCGTGTTCACGATGGAGAAGGCGACGTTCCAGCGAAGGGACGACGAGATCGGGACGAAGCTCGACGTCGCGGTCTCACCCGAGGACGACGTCGAGGTGCGGCGCCTCGAGGTGACGAACCACGGGGGCCGGGTCCGCGAGCTCGAGGTCACGAGCTACGCCGAGATCGTCCTCGCGCCGAGCGCGGACGACCTCGCCCACCCCGCGTTCGGCAAGCTCTTCGTCGAGTCCGAGTACATCGCGGAGAGCAACGCGCTGCTCTGCCGGCGGCGACCGCGCGCCCCGGACGACGCCGAGGTCTTCGCGGTGCACGTCATCGGGCAGGAGACCCGGACGCAGGGACCGGTCGAGTGGGAGAGCGACCGCGGCCGCTTCCTCGGCCGTGGCCGGGGCCCCGAGGATCCGCAGGCGCTCGACGGGCGCCCGCTCTCCGGGACGACTGGCGTCCTGCTCGATCCGATGGTGAGCCTGCGCCAGCGCGTGCGCCTCGCCCCGGGCGGCGTCGTGAGGCTCTCGTTCGCCACCGGCATGGCGTCGAGCCGGGAGACGGCGCTCGCGCTCGCGCAGCGCTACCACGACCCGACCGCCACCGCGCGCACGTTCGCCCTCGCGTTCGCGCACGCGCGGAGCCGGCTGCACCACCTCGGCATCTCGAGCGAGGAGGCCCTCCTGTTCGAGCGCCTCGCCTCGCGCGTGCTGTACGCCGACGCCTCGCTCCGGCCCGGGCCGGAGCTCCTCGCGCGGAGCACCCTCGGCCAGGAGGGGCTCTGGGCGCACGGCATCTCCGGCGATCTCCCCGTCCTGCTCGTGCGCGTCGTCGCTGACGCGGACCTCGCGCTCGTCCGGCAGATCCTCCAGGCACAGGAGTACTGGCGGCTGAAGGGGCTCAGCGCGGACGTCGTCATCCTGAACGAGCACCCGGTGAGCTACCTCGACGAGGTGCACGGGCAGCTTGCTGCCCTGCTCGACGAGGGGCCCTGGCGAACCTGGAAGCACCGCTCGGGCGGCGCGTACCTGCTGCGCGGGGACCGGATGACGGAGGCGGAGCGCCTCCTCCTCTCCGGCGTGGCGAAGGCGGTCCTCTCCGGCGACCGGGGCTCGCTCGCGCACCAGCTCGATCGACCCGCGGCCCCTGCGGCGGAGCCGGCGGCGGTCGAGCTCAAGCCTCCCGCCGGCCCCGGGACGTCGCTCGCCCCGGCCGCGCCGCCGGAGGTTCCGCCGCTCGCGCTCGCGAACGGGATCGGCGGGTTCGCCGACGGCGGGCGGGAGTACGTCATCGTCCTCGACGGAGCCGAGGAGACGCCGCTGCCCTGGGCGAACGTCATCGCGAGCCCGGCCTTCGGGACGGTCGTCACCGCCTCGGGCTCGTCCTTCACCTGGTCCGGGAACAGCCGCGAGAACCGCCTCACCCCGTTCGAGAATGATCCGGTAACCGACCCCACCTCGGAGGCCATCCTCGTACGCGACGACGAAAGCGGCGAGGCGTGGTCGCCGACGCCGGGGCCGCTGCCCCGCGACGGCGCGAGCGGTCGGTTCGTGATCCGCCACCGCGCGGGGGTCACCCGCTTCGAGCGCGCGGCGAACGGCATCCGCCATCGCCTCGACGTCTTCGTGGACGCGGTCGACCCCGTGAAGGTCTCGCTGCTCACGCTCACGAACGAGGGCCGCCTCCCGCGGCGCCTCTCGGTCTTCTCCTACGTCGAGTGGGTCCTCGGACCGCCCCAGGCCCGCCAGAACCAGCACGTCGTGACGGAGCAGGACCCGGCGACCGGGGCGATCCTCGCCACGAACGCGTGGAACCACGAGTTCGCGGGTCGGGTGGCGTTCGCCCACGCGAGCGAGAAGCCTCGCTCGGCGACGGGCGATCGCACCGCCTTCCTCGGCCGGAACGGCTCGCTCGCGCGGCCGGCGGCGCTCCGGCTCGACGCGCTCCCCGCGCGCTTCGGGGCGGGGCTCGATCCCTGCGCCGGCCTCCAGCTCGCCGTCGTCCTCGCGCCGGGTGAGACCCGGAAGATCGTGCTCCTCCTCGGCGAGGGGAGAGACCCGAGCCACGTCCGCGAGCTCGTCGGGCGACACGGTCGCGCGGAGGCGGCGGCCGCGGCGCTCGAGGCCGCGACGCGCGCCTGGGAAGAGACCCTCGGCGCGGTGCAGGTCCGGACGCCCGACGACTCCTTCGACGTCCTCATGAACCGCTGGCTTCTGTACCAGGACCTGAGCTGCAGGATGTGGGCGCGCACTGGCTACCACCAGCCCGGCGGTGCGTTCGGGTTCCGCGACCAGCTCCAGGACGCGATGGCGCTCGCGATGGCGCGGCCGGCGCTCGTGCGCGAGCACCTCCTGCGGGCCGCGGCGCGGCAGTTCCGCGAGGGAGACGTCCAGCACTGGTGGCATCCGCCGGGCGGCCGGGGGACGCGCACCCGCTGCTCGGACGATCTCGTCTGGCTGCCGTACGCGGTCGCGCACTACGTTCGGACCACGGGAGACGACGGCGTCCTCGACGAGCGCATCCCGTTCCTCGAGGGGCCGGCGCTCGCGCCGGACGCGCAGGACCTCTACGCGCAGCCGCACGTCTCGACGGAGGAGGGCTCGCTCTTCGAGCACTGCGTGCGCGCCCTCGACCGCGGGCTCACCTCGGGCGCCCACGGCCTCCCGCTCATGGGGAACGGAGACTGGAACGACGGGATGAGCCGCGTCGGAAAGGACGGCCGCGGCGAGAGCGCCTGGCTCGGCTTCTTCCTGCACGCCGTCCTCTCCGACTTCACGCCGCTGTGCAGCGCGCGCGGGGATACCGTCCGGGCCGCCCGCTACCGCGCCGAGGCGGCCCGGCTCGCGTCCGCGCTCGAGCGCACCTGGGACGGGGAGTGGTACCGGCGCGGCTACTACGACGACGGCACGCCGCTCGGCTCGGCGCAGCGCGACGAGTGCATGATCGACTCCATCGCCCAGTCCTGGGCGGTGCTCTCGGGAGCGGCGCCGCCCCGGCTCGCCGATCGCGCGATGGACTCGGTCCGCACGCACCTCGTGCGGCGAGGCGCCCAGGTGGTGGTGCTGCTCACGCCGCCGTTCGATCGCTCGGCGCAGGAGCCGGGCTACATCAAGGGCTATCCGCCCGGCGTGCGGGAGAATGGTGGCCAGTACACGCACGCGGCCGCGTGGATCGTGATGGCGCTCGCGAAGCTCGGGAGCGGCGACGAGGCGGCCGAGCTGTTCCACATGCTGAACCCGGTGAACCACACGCGCACGGGGCCGGAGGTCGCGCGCTACCGGGGCGAGCCGTACGTGCTCGCCGGGGACGTCTGCGCGCACCCGGACCACGCCGGGCGCGCGGGGTGGACCTGGTACACGGGGTCCGCCGGCTGGATGTACCGCGCCGGCCTCGAGAGCATCCTCGGGCTCCGGCGGAACGGCGACACGTTCGCGCTCGATCCGTGCATCCCCGCCTCCTGGCCCGAGTACGCGATCAGCTGGCGCTTCGGCAAGACGCGCTACGAGATCTCCGTCACGAACCCCGAGCGCCGCTGCCGCGGGATCGAGACGGCGCGGCTCGACGGCGCCGAGGTCGATCCTCGCGCGATCGCGCTCGTGGACGACGGCGGGACTCACGACCTGCGGGTCGTGCTGGGGAGCGCGGGGGAGCGGGTGGCGGCGACGGCCGGGGTCGGATGATCCTCGCTCGGGCCGACGATCGCGTTTCCGACGGCGAAGGAGCCCAACGCGTCCCGATCGAGGCCTGGGTCCAAGCGGGACCGTACACGCTCCGTCCGACCGCATAGCTCTCCGCGGACCACGTGACCCGGATCCTCGCCGGCACCTGCGGCTTCGCCTATCGGCACTGGAGGGGCCCGTTCTATCCCGCCGGCCTTCCGGTCCCGCGAATGCTCGAGGCCTACTCGCGGCGCCTTCCCACCGTTGAGGTGGACTCGACGTTCTACCGGCCGCCCGATCCGGACACGCTCACCCGCTGGTACCACGCCGCGCCGGCCGGCTTCTCGTTCGCGCTCAAGGCGCCGCGAGAGATCACGCACGAGCGGCGGCTCTCCGGCGTCGCCGGTGCGGTGCGGTCCTTCCATCTCGCCGCGGCCGAGCTCGAGGAGAAGCTCGGGGCGGTCCTCTTCCAGCTGCCGCCGACGCTCGAGAAGGACCTGCCGCTCCTGCGGGATCTCCTCTCGGTCGTCCCCCGCGGCGGCCGGACGGCGCTCGAGTTCCGTCACCGGAGCTGGGGCGACGACGCCGTCCTCTCGGCGCTGCGCGAGGCCGGCGCTGCCCTGTGCATCGTGGACGCGCTGCGAGGCGACACACCGCTCGTCCCGACCGCGCGGTTCGGCTACCTGCGCCTGCAGCGGCCCGACTACGACCGCCGCGCGCTCTCGCGCTGGGTGGATCGCATCCGCGCGCAGCCCTGGGACGTGGCGTTCGTGTACTTCAGATCCGCGAACGAGGCGCGGGCCCCCGCCTTCGCCGAGGCCATGGCGCGGCTCGCGTGACGCCGGCTACGCCGCCCCGCCCTTCGGGTCCTTCACGGCAGCGGTCTTCCCCTCGTCCTTCCGCTTCGCCTCGCGCTGTGCGGCGGCCTTCGCCGTCTTCGCGTCGGCCTTCGCCTTCACGTCGGCGACGGCTTGCGCTCTCGCCTCCGCCTGCGCCGGTGTGTCCACGTGCGGCGCCGCGCTCTTGTCGCCCAGATCCTTGAACCCCATGAATCGCCTCGATCCCAGCCTGGTGGTGGTATGGGCCTGTACCTAATGCGGCCGCGGCGGGTCACACGGAGTTCGAGCCTTCGCCGTGCTGCCTCCTTCCGCCTGCGGCAGATCCGCACGGCAGATCCGCACCCCTCCAGGCTGCCCTCGGACTCCTGCGCCGTTGCTACCCTCGGCCATGCCCCGCATTCCGTACCTGCCGTCCGACGTGCAAGAGCCGGCCGACCTCGTGTCCGCCGTTCGCGCCCGCCGAGGCGGCGCGCTCCTGAACCTCGACCGCATGCTCCTCCACAGCCCGCCGCTCACGCGCGGGTGGAACGGCTTCCTCGGCGCGGTGCGCTCCGAGCTCACGGTCCCGGCGAAGCTCCGCGAGCTCGCGACCTGCGCGGTCGCGGTGCTGAACGGAGCGGATTACGAGCTCCACCATCACGAGGCGCCGTTCCTCGCCACGGGCGGCACCGAAGCGCAGCTCGCCGTGCTGCGCAGCGGCCCGGGCGCGGACGGCGGAGCGGACGCGTTCGACGCCGAGGAGCGCGCCGTGCTCCAGCTCGCGCTCGAGCTGACGCGGGAGGTCCGCGTCGCCGACGGCACGTTCGAGGCGGTGCGGGCCTTCCTCGGCGAGCGCGGCACGGTCGAGCTCGTCGGCGTCATCGCCGCCTACAACATGGTCTGCCGGTTCCTCGTCGCTCTCGGGATCGAGTCCGAGTGAACCGGGGCGCCACGCGCTACCTCCCCGCGCCGCTCCCCGGATCGCCGGCGAGGCCCGCGCTCTCCTTGCCGTGGAGTAGCCCCACGCACGACGGGCAGGTGACGGCGCGCGAGTGCTTCGTGGAACGATCGAACCCGGGCACACCGCACAGGATCCGGTGGTCGAGCGTGTCGAAGTAGTGAGTGACGGAGGTGGACTTGAGCGATTCCATGGATGTCTCCCCGGACCGGCGGCGTGAGGGAGCACCATGCTCGATCGGCTACGGTCCTTGCTGGCTGCAGGCCCATTGATAAGCGTCGTGTCGAGGCTGCGCATGAGCGGCCCAGCCCTCGCTTGCCGTTCACCGGCGCGAGAGTGGGGCAGCCCTCCCGCCGTCGCCGAGCGGTGACACGCCGGAGACACACCGGCCTTACCTCTCCCGTCACCCCGGGAGGATTCCGCCATGCTGTACCCAGAGCTCTTCCACTCGATGGAGCGCGCCCGCTGGTCCTTGGGCGACGTGCCGTGGGACCGGCTCGATCGCGCCGCGCTCACGGACGAGCAGGCGCTCACGATCCGGATGAACGCGATCACCGAGTGGTCGGCGCTGCCCGCGACCGAGATGTTCCTGCGCGACAACCGGCACGACAGCGACTTCTCCGCGTTCATGTCGATCTGGTTCTACGAGGAGCAGAAGCACGCCCTCGCGCTCATCGAGTACCTGCGGCGCGCACGCCCGGCGCTCGTCCCGAGCGACGAGGAGCTGCACGCCGTGCGCTTCGAGTTCGACCCCGCGCCGCCGTACGAGACGCTCATGCTCCACTTCTGCGGGGAGCTGCGGCTCACGCAGTGGTACCGCAGGGCCGCCGAGTGGCACACCGAGCCCGTGATCCGCCAGCTCTACGGGCTCATCTCGGAGGACGAGGCCCGCCACGGCGGCGCGTACCTCAAGTACATGCGGCGCGCGCTCGATCGCTCTGGCGAGGAGGCGCGCGCGGCGTTCGCGAAGGTCGGCGTCCTCATGGCGAGCGGCGGCCGGGGCGGGAAGCCGCTCCACCCGACGAACCTCCACGTGAACCGGAGCCTCTTCCCGAACGACACGGTCCAGAGTCGGCTGCCCGATCCGGCGTGGCTCGAGCGCTGGCTCGACGAGCAGATCCGCTTCGACGCGCAGTGCGAGCAGCGCGTGACGCGCGCGATCCTGCGCAGCCTCTCGGCCCTCTTCGGCGAGACCTTCGAGACCGTCCGCGACCTGAACCGCTTCCGCAAGGCGCGGCCGGGCACGGAGCTCCGCCCCGGCGCGACCGAGGGCGGGACCGCCGCGCCGTCTTGACCCCTCCCCGGTGCGGACCGCCCGCATCGCCGAGCCATCGTCGGCCTTGCGTGGTCACGAGGCCGGCAGGAGCTTCGAGGCAGGTCCGCCATGCCTGCACCCGGCGTCCGCACGGTCGCGCTCCCGTTCGGCGAGCGAATCCCCGCCCTGGGGCTCGGGACGTGGCACATGGCCGAGGACCCGGCGCGGCGCAGGACCGAGCTCGCCGCCCTCGAGCGAGGCCTCGACCTCGGGCTCACGCTCATCGACACCGCGGAGATGTACGGCGACGGGGCCGCCGAGGAGCTCGTCGGAGACGTGATCGCCGGACGCCGCGACGAGGTCTTCGTCGTCAGCAAGGTGCTCCCGATCAACGCCTCGCACGCGAGGACGATCGCCGCCTGCGAGCGGAGTCTGCGGCGGCTCGGGACGGACTGGATCGATCTGTACCTCCTGCACTGGCGGGGCTTCACGCCGCTCGCGGAGACGGTCGGCGCGTTCCACGAGCTCGTCGAGGCCGAGAAGATCCGGTACTGGGGCGTGAGCAACCTCGACCTGCCCGACCTGCAGGAGCTCCTCGGCATCGCGCCCGAGGGGTTGCACGTCCAGACGGACCAGGTGCTCTACAACCTGTCCCGCCGCGGGATCGAGCTCGACCTGCTCCCCTGGTGCCGCGCGCACGGCCTTCCGGTCATGGCCTACTCGCCCATCGAGCAGGGGCGGCTGCTCGGGAAGCCGACGCTGCGCGGGGTCGCCGAGCGGCACGGCGCCACCGCGGCGCAGGTCGCGCTCGCCTGGGTCCTCCGGCTCGACGGGGTGAGCGCCGTCGCGAAGGCGGGGACCCCGGCGCACGTCGAGGAGAACCGGGCCGCGGTCGAGCTCCGCCTCACCCCGCAGGATCTCGCCGAGCTCGACCGCGCCTTCCCCCCACCCGCCGAGGAGCGGCCGCTCGAGATGCTCTGACGCGGGCGCGCCTCCGACCGCGGCTCGGGCGGAACGGCGCGCGGTGAGACGGCTTCAGCGGCGGCCACCCACCTCGTCGAGGTGCTCGAGGAGACCCGCCGGATCGGCGAACACGCGGTACGCGCCTGCGCGCGCGAGCTCTTCCTCGCCGTACCCGCCGGACAGGAGCCCGATGCCGAGGGCTCGCGCCCGCTGAGCCGCGAGCATGTCCCAGACGGCGTCGCCCACGACGGTCGCCGACTCGATCGCCACCCCGAGCCGCGAGGCGGCGGCGAGGAACAGGTCGGGATCGGGCTTGGCGTGCCGGACCTGGTCTCGCGTGACGACCGCCGCGCGCAGCGGGTCGACCCCGAGCTTCGCGAGCGCCGGCCCGGCCGACTCCATCCGCCCGCTCGTCGCGATGGCCCACGGGATCGCCGCGTCGGTGAGCGCCGCGAGCAGCGCCCGCGCGCCCGGCAAGGGCCGCACGTCCGCGACGCGGCGCAGGAACGCGTCGGCGTGCGATCGCTGCAGCCGCTCGACCCGATCCGGAGACAGCTCCATCTCCGTCTCGCGCAGGAGCATGTTCACGAGCAGCCCGCCGCTCATGCCGATCCGGCGGTGGATCCGCCACACCGAGAGCTCGATCCCCTCCGACTCGAGCGCCTCGCGCCAGGCGAGCACGTGCTGGTAGACGCTGTCGACGAGCGTGCCGTCGAGGTCGAAAAGGAACGACGTCTGCGGAGGCGGCACCGCCGCCGATCCGTCCGGGGCCATGAGCTGAACATGAGGGTGGCGCTCGCGCGCGGCGAGAGCCTGGCCGGACTCCCACGGTACGCCCGGACGAAGGGTCCCTCCGCGAGCGGACCGGGCGCCGACCTCGCTTCATATCCGCGAGGGCAGGCGTGGAGCGGCGATCACGGCGAGCTCGAGGATCGAGGGGCGCAGGAGCGTGCGCACGCGCACCGGCGGCGGATCCGCCACCGTGATCGGGTGGCGCCCCGCGCGTCTTCGGAGCACTTCAAGGAGTGGGAGTGAAGCCATGACGTCGGCATACCCGAGGAGGGCGCGCTGGGCGATCGTCGCGGCGGCCGCCGTGGTCAGCGTTGGACGCGGGCGAGCGACCGCCGCGTCGCCCGCGCCGCGGCCGACCCACGCGCAGGAGCGAGCGGAGATGACGACCTTCGCGAAGCCGTCCGATGACGAGCTGCGAAAGCGGCTCACGCGCGAGCAGTACGATGTGACCCAGCGCGAAGGCACGGAGCCGCCCTACCGGAACGCTTACTGGGACGAGCACAGGCCCGGCATCTACGTGGATGTCGTCTCCGGTGAGCCGCTGTTCTCCTCCCTCGACAAGTTCGACTCCGGCACGGGCTGGCCGAGCTTCACGCGGCCGCTCGAGCCTGCGAACGTCACGACCCGCTCCGACCACCGCCTCTTCTCCGCGCGCACCGAGGTCCGATCGAAGCTCGCGGGCTCGCACCTCGGCCACGTGTTCGACGACGGTCCCCCGCCGACCGGGCTGCGCTACTGCATGAACTCGGCGGCCCTGCGCTTCGTCCCGGTCGAGCGGCTCGCCGACGAGGGCTACGGCCGGTTCCTCCCGCTCTTCGAGCGGAGCGCCGGGACCTCCTCCGATCGCGGCGGGAGCGCGAGGCCGTGAAGGCGGTGCTCCTCGTCGGAGCGATCGCCGCCGCGCTCGTCGCGGCGAAGACGATCGTCACCCCCGCGCGGGGAGAGCGGCAAGGCGCCGCCGCGATCGGGAACCCGAGCCTCGGGACGAAGCCCGGGAACGCCGGCCATGGAACGCCGCTCGTCGCCTCGGGGAAGGACCAGGTCGCGGTGTTCGCCCAGGGGTGCTTCTGGGGGGTCGAGGAGCGGTTCCGGAGGGTCCCCGGCGTCGTCGCCACCGCGGTGGGCTACACCGGCGGTCGCACCCGCGATCCCACCTACGAGGACGTGAGCTCTCACCGCACGGGACACGCCGAGGCGGTCCTCGTCGAGTTCGACCCCGGCGAGGTGAGCTACCCGCAGCTGCTCGAGGTGTTCTGGCGCACCCATGATCCGACGAGCGGAGACCGCCAGGGCCCGGACCGAGGGAGCCAGTACCGCTCGGCGATCTTCACGTTCGGCGCGGAGCAGCAGGCGGCGGCCCTCGCGTCGCGTGACGCGGAGCAGGCACGCCTCGCCGATCGGATCACGACGGAGATCGCCCCGGCCAGCCCGTTCTGGATCGCCGAGGACTACCACCAGCAGTGGGACGAGAAGCACGGCTACCGGTCCTGCCCCGCTCCCCACCGGCCCCAGAGCAAGTAGCGGGGGGAAGCGGCGGCGCCGTCACACCCCCGCGAACCACTCGTACCCCTGGTCCTCCCAGTACCCGCCGGTACGCACCGGGAGGAAGCTCACCTCGGTGAGGTACTTCACCATCTTGTAGCCGAGCTTCACGGCGGAGTAGAGGCGCAGCGGCGCGCCGTGCTCGACGCGGAGCGGCTCGCCGTACATGCCGTAGGCGAGGATCGTCTGCG
>WNFU01008691.1_pt1 | contig 23919 bp, 18 predicted proteins | sample 5400121 | NCBI WGS metagenome assembly WNFU01 (sample SAMN13153360, study PRJNA577476) | soil metagenome | isolation source: 100 cm soil or saprolite under grassland replicate 1 | place: USA:California | collected 2016-06-15
GCGAGAGCCGTTGCTCTCCGGGGGTCTCGTGTCGTCGAGCACGATGGCATGCGGGTCCTGGCCCGTCAACGGCCTCACCCACAGGCCTGTGGACGGCCTTGGGGACAACCCGGGTGGTGCTGTTGACGGCCGGCGGATCGGCTGTGGACAACCCGGTGTCCTCCTGGGGACGACCGCGGGAACGGCAAAGTTCTTTCGCGGCGGCGACCTGCTCGGAACCCGGCCCGGCTCCTGTGGAAAGCGAAATTCTTCATCTCGGTCGCGGTGTCGCTGCCGCGTGCGATACTCGCCGCACCGATGAGCACGCCAGCGTCTGAGGGTTCGCGCGGTCCGGCCGGAGCTGGCCGGCCGCCGGTCCGGGTGGTCCGCAGCGCCCGACGGCGCAAGACGGTGACCGCCTACCGCCAGGGCGAGACGGTGGTGGTCCTGCTGCCCGCCCGCATGACCCGGCGCGAAGAGGACCACTGGGTGGCGACCATGCTCGACCGGCTCGAGCGGCGCGCCCGCCGGACCGTCCCCGGCGACGAGGAGCTGGCCCGCCGGGCGCGGCTGCTGGCCCGCCGCTACCTCGAGGGCTCGGTCGAGCCGCGCTCGGTGCGCTGGGTCGGCAACATGCGCACCCGCTACGGCTCCTGCACCCCCCAGGACGGCACCATCCGCCTGTCGGACCGGCTGGCGGCCTGGCCGCCGTGGGTCCGCGACTACGTGCTGGTCCACGAGCTGGCCCACCTGGCCGTCCCCGACCACTCGCCGGCGTTCTGGCGCCTGGTCGACCGCTACCCCCTGTCCGAGCGCGCCCGCGGCTTCCTCATCGCCAAGGGCATGGAGGACGACGTGGACTGACGCCCCGGCTGCGACCCGGCGCGGGAACCGCGCGGTGGGTGCGGGACGTGTTGGGGGCGGACCGCGGCGAGCGGGGATCGGAGCGGGCGTGGCGGACGACGGGTTCACGGCGTTCTTCCAGGGCGCGTACCCGCGCATCGTGGGCCAGCTCCGGCTGCTGACCGGGGACGTGGCCAGCGCGGAGGACATCGCCCAGGAGGCGTTCATCCGCGCCGCCAGCCGGTGGCGGCAGCTCGCCCGCTACGACCAGCCGGAGGCATGGGTGCGCCGGACCGCGTTCCGGCTCGCGATCGACCTGCTGCGACGGGCCAGGCGGCACCGGGGGCTGCTGGCGCGGCTCGGCACCCGGACGGAGCCGGACGTCGAGCTGTACCCGCAGGACCGCGCGGTGATCGAGGCGTTGCTGCTGCTGCCGCTGCCGCAGCGGGAGGTGCTGGTGCTGCACCACTGCCTGGACCTGCCGGTCGAGGCGGTCGCGGCGCAGACCGGCGTGAGCGTCGGCACGGTCAAGTCGCGGCTGTCCCGCGGTCGAGAGCGGCTCGCGGAGCTGCTGCACCCCGACCCGTCCCGCGAGGTGCCGGAGACCCAGCCCGCACCCCCGCCCGCGCCCGAGGAGGATCGGCATGCCCGGCCGTGACCTGCCCGACCTGGAGGATCGGCTGCGCCGGCTGCCCGCCGCGTTGGCGGTCGAGGCACCGGCCGGCCTGGCGGAGCGCATCGCCCGCCAGGGTGGCCGCCGCCGGCGGCTGCGCCGCCTGGCCGCCGCCGCGGTCGCGGTCGCCGTGCTCGGTGTGGCCGTCGCCACCCGCTCGGCGGTGCTCGACTCCACCCCGACGCCGGTGCTCGATCCCGGCCTGCTGGGCCAGGACGCCACCCCCCGGCAGCTCGCCGGCGGCCAGTGGCAGGCACTGCCGTCCCTGCCACCGGGGCTGCTCGGCCGGCGCAACGGTGCGGCGGTGGTCTGGACCGGCAAGGAGCTGATCGTCTGGGGGGGTGTCAGCGTCCGCGGCACCGTGTTCCAGACCCACGCCGACGGTGCCGCCTACGACCCCAGGACGGGCCGCTGGGCGCTGCTCCCGCCTGCCCCGGAGAGCCAGTGGCTGGAGGGGGATCACGGGCTGGCGGTGTGGACCGGCCGCGAGATGCTGGTGTGGGGTGGCTCCACCATCCCCGACCCGGTAGGCGCCCCCAACCGCGGGCATCTTACCGACGGGGTCGCCTACGATCCCGGGCGGCGGACCTGGCGGCGGCTCCCCGCCCGGACCGCGCAGCCCACGCCGGGCTGCGGCGACTGCTGGGCCGTGTGGACCGGCCGTGAGCTGGTGGTCGGCCAGGTCGAGGAGGCCGATGCCGGAGGTGGCACGGTGGCCGTCGCCTACGACCCGGCGGCCAACCGCTGGCGGCCGCTTCCCCCGAGCCCCACGCTCACCGGCGGCAACGGCCACCTGCAGGCGAGGACGGCGATGTGGGCCGGGACGCGCCTGCTGGTGTGGAACTTCTGGAGCCGCACGGCCCGAGCCGCCAACGACGAGTCCGGCGTCTACGATCGCCCGAACGAGGTGCCCGACAGGATCGACCTGTGGGCCTACGACCCCGCCACCGACCGCTGGACGATCCTGCTCGCCCCCCCTGGCCAGGTCCGCCGGGTGGCGGCGTACTCCTCGATGGTCTGGACCGGGCGGGAGGTGGTCATCGCCTCGGTGCAGACGGGAGTCGTCACCGGCCAGGCCGGCACGACCACCCTCGCCGGCCGCTATGACCCCGACCGCGCCCGCTGGACCCCGGTCGCCCCACCGCCCATCCGCGGCGGCAAAGTGATCCTGGCCTGGACCGGCGCGGCGGTCGTCGAGCTCAACAGGAATGCCGTCTACGACCCGGCGACGGACGGCTGGCTGCGCCTGCCCGCCCTGCCGGAACCCGCGGGCCGCTCGCCGTTCCAGTCGTGGGGCGCCGAGCGCGCGCTGCTGCGGGTCGAGGAACGCCCCACCGGCGCCGTCGAGGTCCACGTGCTGGCACCGGCCAGGCGATGAGCCGCTAGCGCTCCTCGCCCTCCGGGCCGGGCGGCCGGTCCTCGCCCTCCAGCAGGGCTCGCAGCCCCTCGTCGAGGTCGACCTCCTCGCCGCCGACCAGGCCGACCCGCTCCAGCCAGCGGCCGGGCACGTCCAGCTCCTCGGCGCCCGGCAGGAAGTCCGGGTGGGCCCAGACCCGGTCGAGCCCGTCGATGTCGGTCGCGGCCAGCACCTCGCGGCAGAAGCGCTCGCCCTTGGCCGCCGCGGCACGTTCGGGGTCGGCCCGCAGGAGCTGGGCGAAGAGCCCGTGGGGGGCCTGCGGGTCGGCCAGCCGCCGGCGCATCGCCGCCTCGATCGCCTCCAGGGCCGGGAGCCGGCCTTCCAGGGCGCGCCCGGCGATTACCACGGCGTACCCGGCGGTCAGGGCCAGCAGCACCTCGAGCTTGCCGATGGCCGCCTGCAGGGCGGCGCTCGGCGGGCCGAGCAGGCCCTCGCCGCCCTCCAGCAGCTCCTGGAGGGCGTCCGGGCCGCCGCCCTCCAGCGACTGGAGCCGGTCCATCAGGCCGGAGGCGTCCGGGTCGGTCTCGCGGGCGATGTCGTCGACCACCCCGTGCAGGTGGTCGCGCAGCCAGCCCACCCCCGCGAACAGCCGCTGGCCGGCGACCTCGTGGCAGGCCAGCCACAGCCGGAGCTGGTCGCTCGGCAGGCCGGAGGCCTGCTCGAAGGCGCCGACGTTCTCGGGCAGCAGCAGCACGCGGGCCGGGTCGCCCGGCGGCATGGCCAGCTCGTACTGGCCGAGCACCGAGCGGGCGAGCTGCCCGACCACGGTGCCGGCCTGCAGGCCGGCCAGCAGCCCCCCGAGGCGGCCGACCATGTCGCCGGCGCCGGGCAGGCCGGTGGCGTCGTCGGAGCCGAGCGCCTCCGTCATCCGCCTGGCGCCGGGCTCGACCAGGGGCGCGAACTCGGGCAGCACCGCCTCGGCCCAGTCGGGCCGGCTGAGCGGCCGCGCCGCCAGCGCCACGCCGGGAGCGGGCAGACTGGTGGCCGGGTCGACCCAGAGCTCCGCCAGGCGCAGGCGGTCGTCCCAGGCGCGCGCCTCGCCCGGCTCCGGGGCCGCGGCCGGGCTGGGGAGCTGCGGGGTCATCCCGAGGGTGTCGGCCCCGGCGGCGGTCGCGACCGCCACCTGGCGGGCGAGCTCCCAGTTGACCGGCCCGGAGCCGGTCGCCATGAGCCTGGCGAACTCGCGGAACAGCGGGATGCGGCCGAAGAAGTCCGCTCCCTCGCCTGGAACCTCGGACATGGCCTCATCCTACTCGCGGGGCCCGGCCAAGAAGGTCGCGGCCGGGTAGCCTTGGCCCTTCGGGACGGCGAAGAAAGGCGGCGCTCGGTGGGACGGACGGTTGCCCTGGTGGGTGCGCTCCACCCGGGGGCCAGGCAGCTCGCGCTCGCGCTCGAGGACGACCCGGCGGTGGAGCGGGTGCTCGGGCTCTCCAGGCACGAGCCGCCCCTGCTCGGTCCCAAGTTCGAGTTCGTCCAGGCGGGGCCCGGCGACGCCCGCTTCGCCGAGTCGCTGGCCGGCGCCGACGTCGTGGTGCTGTTCCCGCTGGTCGACGCCAGCGACCGCAACGAGGAGGGGCGGCGCGCGCGGGTGGTGGAGGGGACCCGGCGCTCGCTGGCGGCGGCCACCCGGGCCGAGACCGTGGTGGTGTGGTCCAGCGGGGTGGTGTACGGCGCCCACCCCGACAACCCGGTGCCGATCCCGGAGACGCGACCGCCGCGGCCCAACCCCGACTTCCCGGCCGCCGCCGTGCTCGCCGAGAGCGAGCGGCTCGCCCTGGCCAGCGCCGGCGACGGCGCGCCCACGCCGGCCGGGCGGCGCTCGGTGACGGTGCTGCGCGGCGCCGGGGTGTGGGCGCCGGCCTGGGGCACGTTCCTGTCCCGCAGCCTCATGGCGCCGGCCATGGTCGGCGTGCGCGGCGCCGACCCGCCGCTGCAGTGCCTCGCACCCGCGGACGCCGTCTCGGCGCTCGTGCTGGCGGTCTCCGGCGCGCTGGAGGGGGTCTACAACGTCGCCCCCGACGACTGGGTCGGCGCCAGGGCGGCCGCCGCCGCGGCCGGACGGCGCCGGCTGGTGGTGCCCCACCGGGCGGCGCTCGCCACCGCCGAGCGGTTGTGGCGGGCGGGGATGTCGGCGGCCACCGCCGGCGAGCTCCACTACCACGTGCATCCCTGGGTGCTGGACAACGCCCGCCTGCGGTCGGCCGGCTGGGCGCCGACCCGCTCCAGCGCCGAGGCGTTCGCGGAGGCCGGCCGCCAGGTGCCGGCGGGCGTGCTGGTCGGCGGGGTCCAGGTGCGCCGCCACCACGTCCGCCGAGGCGCCGCCGCCGGGCTCGCCCTGCTCGCCGTCGTCGCCGTCGCCCGCCGCCAGGTGCGGACCCGCCGCCGCTCCAGCCCCAGGTAGCCGTGACCCGGGACCTCGCCATCGACCTGGGCACCGCCAACACCCTGGTCTACGTCAGGGGCAGGGGGGTGCGCCTCAACCAGCCGACCGTGATCGCCATCAACGAGCACAGCGGCGCCATCCTGGCCATGGGCGACGAGGCCTACGCCATGATCGGCCGCACGCCAGGCCACATCGTGGCCGTCCGGCCCATGCGCGGCGGCGCCATCTCCGACTTCGACACCACCGCCCGGCTGATCCGGCTGCTGCTCGACCGGGTCGACACCGGCCGGCTCGGCAAGCCGCGGGTGCTGGTCTGCGTCCCCTCGGCGATCACCGAGGTGGAGCGGCGCGCGGTGCAGGAGGCCGCGCTGCAGGCCGGCGCCAAGGCCGCCTACCTGGTCGAGGAGCCGATGGCCGCCGCCATCGGCGCCGGCCTGCCGGTGCACGAGCCGGTCGGGCACCTGATCGTCGACGTGGGCGGCGGCACCACCGAGGTCGCCTGCATCTCGCTGGGCGGCATCGTCTGCGCCAAGGCGATCCGGGTGGCCGGCTTCGACATGGACGCCGCCATCGCCCACCACGTCCGGCGCGAGTACGCGATCGTGATCGGCGAGCGCATGGCCGAGGACACCAAGATCGCCGCCGGCTCGGCCTATCCGCGGCCCGACGAGCACAAGGTCGAGGTCAAGGGCAGGGAGCTGGCCACCGGCCTGCCCAAGACGGTGCTCGTCACCGCCGCCGAGATCCGCGGGGCGCTGGAGGAGCCGGTGAGCCAGATCGTCCAGGCGGTGCTGGAGACGCTGGCGGAGGCGCCGCCGGAGCTGGCCAACGACGTGCTCGACAAGGGCATCTTCCTGACCGGCGGGGCCAGCCTGCTGCGCGGCCTCGACGCCCGCATCGCCAAGGAGGCCCACGTCGCCGTCCACCAGGTCGAGGCGCCGCTGGAGTGCGTGGTGCTCGGCGCCGGCCGCATCATCGAGGACTTCGACGAGCTGGCGCCGTTGTTCGTCGACGAGTCGGCACGGCGCTGACCGTCCGCCCGGATGCGACAATCGTGGAATGACGGCACGGGATGGGAGGGAGGTAGGGTGCGGCAGCGGGTGACCGCCGGCGCCGGCGTCACGGCGCTGGTCGTGCTCGTCTTCGCCCTGAACTTCTACCGGCTGCCGGTGGTGGCGCTGACCCCGGGGCCCGCCGAGGACGTCCTCGCCCGCATCAAGGTCCAGGACGACACGCGCGTCTACGACTCCAAGGGCAAGCTCTACCTGACCTCGGTGGGCATCGACGACGACGTGCGCTTCTACGAGGCCCTGCTCGACCTCGCCAACCGCGACGTCGAGCTGCGCCCCCGCTCCGAGCTGTTCCCCGACGGCGACAGCAACGACGAGATCGACCAGGAGAACGTCCAGCTCATGGACCAGTCGAAGACGGTCGCCCAGGTCGTCGCCCTGCGTGAGCTCGGCTACCTGGTCAAGCCCTCCGGGGTGGAGGTGGGCGACGTCGTCCGCGGCACCCCGGCCGACGGCAGGCTGGAGGCCGGCGACCGCATCCTCCGGGTGGACGGGCACGAGGTGGCCAGCATCGACCAGGTACGGGCGGCGATCACCAGCCATCGGAGCGGTGAGCGGGTCGCGTTCCTGGTCTCGCGCGACGACACCCGGACCTCGGTGGCGGTCCGGGTCGCCGCCGCCGACGGGCAGCCGCGGGTCGGGGTGGAGCTGCGCGAGCGGTTCGAGGACCTGCCCGTCAGGGTGACCATCGAGACCGAGAACATCGGCGGCCCGTCCGCCGGGCTGATGTTCGCCCTGTCGATCGTCGACCGGCTCACCTCGGAGGACCTGACCGGCGGCCGGCGCATCGCCGGCACCGGGGAGATCTCCGTCGATGGAGAGGTGCTGCCGATCGGCGGGGTGGCCGAGAAGCTGGTCGCGGCCCGGCGCCAGGGCGCGACCATCTTCCTGATCCCCCGGGACAACTGCCCCGACGTGCACGGTCGCGTGCCGGCGGGGCTGCGCCTGGTGCCGGTGGCCACCCTCGACGACGCCCTGCGCTTCCTGCGCCAGCCCGACGCCTCGGCGCCCGGCTGCTAGGGTCAGGGGTTGTGCGCTCTCGGAGCCAACCCCGGGACCGGTCGGGGTTGGCTCCGAGAGCCGGTCAGCGCCGCTGGCGCCGACCGGACGGGGCGCCGGTGCCGGTGACGGCCAGGGCGACGCTGCCCGCGAGCAGGACAAGGGCGAGCAGATCGATGACGGCCATGAGGTACCAGGCGCCGTGGCGGGCCGATGGGTACGGGCGAGCCGCGACGGCGCCCCACGCCCACGCTCGGGGTGCGTGCTAGGGTCTGGGCAAGCGCTTCCGCGCCGTCCAGAAAGGTCCCTCACGTGGTCGCAGCCCGCCGCCCGCCCCGCCGCTGGACGCTGGCCGTCCTGCTGCTGGCGTTCCTCGTCCTGGTCGCCGTCGGCAGCCTCTCCCGCTTCTACACCGACCTGCTCTGGTTCCGGGAGATCGACAAGGCCGACCTGTTCTGGGGCGCGCTCCGCGCCAAGGCGGTCGTCGGCCTGCTCGCCGGCCTGGGCACCGCCCTGATCGTCGGCGTCAACCTGTGGATGGTGGAGCGGCTCGCGCCCCGCTACGGCCTCACGGTGGTCGCTCGCCCCCAGGTCGAGCGGGCACGCGCCATGCTCTCTCCCTACCTGCGCCCCCTGCGCATCGGCATCGCCGCCTTCCTCGGCCTGGTCGTCGGGCTCCAGTCGTCCGGCCTGTGGCAGACGTTCCTGCTGTGGCGCAACCGGGTGCCGTTCGGCGACCGCGACGCGCTGTTCCGCCGCGACATCGGGTTCTACGTGTTCGAGCTGCCGTTCCAGCGGGCCGTGTTCGGCTGGCTGTTCACCACCCTGGTGCTCACCACCATGCTGGTCGCGGCGGGCCACTACGTCCTCGGCGGCATCCGCCCGCAGGCCGAGACCAACCGGATCGCCGCACAGACCCAGTCCCACCTGTGCGTGCTGCTCGGCATCATCGTCGCCCTCAAGGCGTGGGGCTACTGGCTGGACAAGTACCAGCTCCTGTTCTCGCCCCGCGGGGTGGTCGCCGGCGCGTCCTATACCGACGTCAAGGCCCAGCTCCCCGCCCTGGAGGTGCTGTTCTGGGTGGCGCTGATCTGCGCCGGGCTGTTCTTCTGGGGGGCCCGCCGCGGCGGGCTCGCCGTGCCGCTGTTCAGCATCGTGCTGCTGGCCGGGGTGTCGCTGATCATCGGCGGGATCATCCCCGCGGTGTTCCAGCGGTTCCGGGTCGAGCCGCAGGAGCTGCTGCGGGAGCGGCCCTACATCCAGCGCAACATCGACGCCACCCGCAAGGCGTTCGCCCTCGGCGAGGTCTCCGCCTCGCAGTTCGCGGCCGCCGGCGGTCTCACTCCCAAGGACATCCAGGACAACCAGCGGACGGTGCAGAACATCCGCCTCTGGGACCCGGACGTGCTGCGGCCGGCCGTGCGGAACCTCCAGGCGATCGCCCAGTACTACACCTTCAGCGACGTCGACGTGGACCGCTACGACATCGACGGCACGAAGCGCCAGGTGATGATCTCGGTCCGCGAGGTCGACCCCAACCTGCTCGCCCAGTCGGCCAGGACCTGGCAGAACCTGCACCTGGCCTACACCCACGGCTACGGGATGGTGGCGGTGCAGGTCAACACCTCGGTGCGGGAGGGCCTGCCGGACTTCATCGTCTCCGAGTTCGACACCGCGAACGCGAGGATCCCGCTGGACCAGCCGCGCGTCTACTTCGGGGAGCCGCCGCCCAACGCCCCCGAGTACGTGGTCGCCAAGTCGGCCCAGCCGGAGTTCGACGGCCCGTCCGCGGGCCAAACGGGGACCGACACCTCCAGCTACGACGGCACCGGTGGTGTGCCGCTGACCGACATCACCCGCCGGCTGGCCTTCGCCCTTCGCTTCCGCGACGTCAACCTGCTGATCTCCGGCAACATCAAGAGCGATTCGCGGCTGATGTTCAACCGCGACATCCGCGACCGGGTCGAGCTGGCGGCGCCGTTCCTGCAGTGGGACGGCGACCCCTACGCCGCGGTGGTGGACGGCCGCCTGAAGTTCATCCGCGACGGCTACACCACCACCGACCACTACCCCTACGCGCAGCGCATCGACTTGGCCGACGCCGCCCGCCGCAACGACCTCGGCAGCCGGGGCGTGCAGGGCATCGGCAACTACCTCCGCAACTCCGTCAAGGCCGTGGTCGACGCCTACACGGGCGAGGTCACCCTGTACGCCTACGACGAGACCGACCCCATCCTGCGCGCCTGGCGCAAGGCCTTCCCCAACCTGTTCGTGGCCAAGCAGGACGCCCCCACGAGCCTGGCGAGCCACTTCCGCTACCCGGAGGACCTGTTCTCCATCCAGACGTGGATCTACGCCAGCTACCACATCGGCAACCCGGACGACTTCTACTCGAAGGACGACTTCTGGGCGCTCCCCGACGACCGCTCCGGCGAGCTCCAGCGCCAGGAGGACACCGGTGGGCTGACCACCACCGTCTCGGTCAAGGCGCGCCCGTACTACCTGCTGACCAACCTGCCCGGGGTGATGGAACCGGAGTTCGTGCTGGTGATGCCGTTCACGCCCAACGGCAAGGAGAACATGGTCTCCTACCTGGCGGCCAACTCCGACCCGGGCGACTACGGCAAGCTGACCCTGTTCAACCTGGACCGGTCTCGCACCATCTTCGGCCCGACCCAGGTGAACGCCCGGATTCTCGCGAACACGACGATCGCCTCGGAGCTGACCCTGCTGAGCCAGCGTGGCTCGCGGGTGATCCTCGGCAACCTGCTGATCGTGCCGGTCAAGGAGTCGCTGCTGTACGTGCAGCCGATCTTCGTGCAGGGCTCGGCGGCCAACTCGATCCCGCTGCTGCAACGGGTCGCGGTCTACTACAACAATGCGGTCGGCTACGCCCCGACCCTGGCGGAGGCGGTCGGCCAGGTGGTCAGGGGCGAGGCGCCACCACCGGCCGGTGGGGGACAGGGACCGGCGCCGCCGTCCGGGACCGCCAACGTCCAGGAGCTTCTGCAGCGGGCCGACGAGGCGTACAAGGCCGCGCAGCGCGCGCTGGCCGACGGCGACCTCGCCGCCTACCAGCAGCAGATCAACCGGATGGGCGACCTGATCGCGCGGGCGCTCGCCGCGAGCGGCCGCGGCGCCGGCGGCGACGGCGCCACGACCACGACCACCCCGCCGGCCACGACCACGGCGCCGACGACCACCGCCCCGCCTGGGTGAGCTGCCCGCGTTGCCCCGTTGCCGAGCTGGTGACCGCTGTGCTACCTTCGCCGCCGCACCGCGGGGTGGAGCAGTCTGGTAGCTCGCTGGGCTCATAACCCAGAGGTCGAGGGTTCAAATCCCTCCCCCGCCACCAAGCTCACCAGGGACTTCGCCCCTCACCTCCTCTCGGGAGTGGGGGGCGTCGCCCGTTTGGCAGCAGAATTGGCAGCGCCGCCGCCCTGTGCGAGTTGTGCGGCTGCGGGTGATCCTTGACGTTGTGGCTTCGCCTGATGCTGGACAGAGTTTCGGCTGATGCCTGACACGGTTTCGGGTGATCCTTGACACTCCGGCTGGGCCCGCCACGGGGTACCACAGGCGATCCTCACCGACAACGGCAAAGTATTCACCGCCCGGTTCGGCCCAGGGCCCGGGCCGGTGCTGTTTGACCGGGTCTGCCACGACAACGGCATCCGCCATCTGCTGACGGCGCCGTACTCGCCGACCACCACCGGCAAGATCGAGCGGCTGCACAAGACCATGCGCCGCGAGTTCTTCGAGCTGCACACCTTCGACACGATCGAGCAGGCCCAGGCCGCCCTGGACGCCTGGGTGGCGCACTACAACACCGCCCGGCCCCACCAGGGCATCGGCGACCGGCCTCCGGCCGACCGGTTCGCCCTCGCCCCCCAGGCACGCGTGGAGGTCGCCGAGCCAGCCGAGACCAGCACGCCCGAGCCGGCGCCGGCCCTCGGCCGGCCAGCAGGGCTGCCGGCGATCACCCGGCGGGTCGCTGACAGCGGCCGGATCAGCCTGGCCGGCGTGCGGTACCTCGCCACACGCCGAGGTCCGAAACATCGTCATCGGCAAGCCGCAGCGGGCGATCGGCCATCAGGGCAAATTCACTCAGGGACCCGCGGTCTGTCAGACCGACCGCCGCCGTCCGCTGCGCCAAGGTCCGGTCGGCTTCCCGACCGGCAGGCCACTCCGAAAGTCGCTGGTCAGACAACGTGTCTGATGTGGAGCGGACGCCTGACTCTACCTGGTCCTCCGAGAACTTGACACAAACGCCCAGGAGCCCGGCGACCAAGGAACTCTACACGGCAGCCACGGCGTCAGCGGCAGCTCGGGCACGCCAGTCGTCACCCGACTCCTCGAGTGTCAGGCAGACATGCCAGCGCAGCGAGCGCTTCTCGATCAGGAGCAAGTAACCTCTGAGCAGCCCGTCGCCTTCCGCAGCGCGCAGACGCAGGCAGAACGCGCGTACCGCGCGCGCCTCGAGACGCTCGACGAATGCGGACGGCGGCTGTTCCTCTTGCCACTCGACGAGCTCCCACGCCTGCGCCCCGGGCAGCGGGCTCGGCGGCCGTCCGGCGTCGAGTTCGGCCACGACGTCGCCGGCCGTGCTCGCGTCGGCGAGCCCAACGACGAGGCCGGCGCCCGTCGACTCGTCGCCCCAGATGCCGAGCAGCTCAGCGCTCTGGACCGAGAGCGTCGGTCCGCTCCACGGCACCTCGGGCGGCAGACGCGTCCCGAACCGCAGCAGTCGGTCGAAGACGAGCAGCGGGGCGCCACCAGCATCGGCTCGGGCAGGGTCAAGCCACGTGACCGGCACACACGTCGCCTCGGCGGGCGCCGGTGACGGCTGGGTGGGTGGAGCCTCCCACTCTTCCAGCAGCGCGTCGGCGCGCGCGCGGATCTCGCGCGCCTCGTCGAGTCGCCACGGCAGCGGCTCGGCGTGGACGAGTCTCTCGATCGCCGCCACAGCGTTGCGGACGTCGTCGATTGCGGCCGGTGTCGCGGCGGAGAGGGCGGCGCGCTGCATCAGGTTGCGGGCCAGCGCCCGCCGATAGTCGGGCTCCTCAGGATGCAGTCCGCTCAGCCGGCGCGCCAGCTCGACGGCAGCGTTGACATAGTGCGTAATCGCATCGGCCGTGCCGCCGGAGTGACTCAGGTCGTCGACGAGGCGCGTGAGCGCCCGCAGCAAGGCGAAAGCGTTCGCGTAGTCGAGGCTCTCGACCGGGACGTCGGTCACTAACCCGACCGCCTCGCGAAGGTACTGCGCGGCCTGCCGCACCTGTCCTCGGAGCCGCGGGACGTCGGCCCGACCAGCTGCCATCCGGAAGGCCGCCCAGCGGTCGACATCAGCGACGGCGGCCCCGCTCTCGACCGCCGCCGCAATCCGCTCGCGGCGCTCGTCCGACGTCAGCTCCGCACGCAGCGGAACGTTCCGGTAGAGCGACAGCAGCGCCTCGCGCTCCAAATGGGTCGCGCAGTTGCGCAGCGTCGGCGCCCGCCACAGCACCTCGTCCAGCCTGTCGTGGTGGCTCCACAGGCGGAACCCGTAGATGCCGGCCTCGTCGGCCCGCAGCGGCACCTCGAGGCGCAGCCGGAGATCGGTCGTAGCGGGCTCGACCCGCTCGGGCGCCCCGTTCGGCGGGTGCAACCAGACGGTGACGCTGGCGCCCCCATCGACGAGCTTGCGCAGGCACGGCAGCTCGAAGCGTGTCAGTAACGCCATCGTCGTCGCGCGCTCCTCGCCCGTGAACTCATCGCCGGCAAGCTCGAATGGGAACGTGAGCGGCATTTCGCCGAGGTCGGTCCCGTCCTCCGCGCTCGCCGCGGTCAGCCTCCGCCCCGCCCAAAGCAGGCGCGCATCCGCCCGCGCTTTCGCGCCGAGGAAGGCATCGGGCGGGCGCTCGTCGATACCAGCGTCCGGCCGCCACGTGTGGCCCTCGACGTAGGGCGCGAGCAGGATCGACAGCGGCCCCGTGAAGATGTCGATCTCGAGGACGAACTCGATCACGGCGCCGCTCGTCCCCGGCCAGGTGTCCTGGTCGACGCTCACCGAGAGGCTGCGAATCGGCTCGTCGATCACGCGGTCAAGGCTCTCGCGGAGCGCAGGAAACGCCGCCTCGGCGGCCTCGACTGCGGCGCGGTCTGCGAACTCGGCGCGGCGGACGGCGTCGAGCACGACGCCCTCCTCGACGTCGCCGCCCAACGCTCGGCGGATCCGGAGCGCAACGGCGGCGTCTTCGAGCCCGCGCGTCGCGTCGATCGCAACGACGTCGGCGAGCTGTTCCGGGATCGGCGCGGCGCGCACAATCACCGGCATCACCCGCAGCCCCTTCGCCTCGGCGGCGAGCGCGTACTTGATCTCCTCGAGCACGTACGGTGACTCGACCGCGCTCGGCGAGACCAGCAGGCACAGCACGTCGGCGCTTGAGACGCCCTGCTCGAGCTCGCTTGCCAGACGGGCCGCGGGACGGATGTCGAACAGGTCCATCCACGCGTCATGACCCTCGGATTCGATGAGCTCCTTGAGCCGCAGCGCGTCCGGGCGGTCGCGCGAACTGTAGGAGATAAAGACCTTGAGCGCCACGGCAGTCAGTTCCGGTCAGGACGGTCGTCCCCCTGGATCCGCCCTCGCAGGCCGCTCCGACCGTCGCCTCGATCAGAGCATCCCACCTCGGCCACCGGGGTTCAAAGGGCGGACCGCGACGCGATGGTTGGTCGGCCGCCTCGGACGCCTCCCTCTTCTGAATGAGCTCGATGATCCGGTCGGCGTCATCGAGGATGGCGCTGTTGCATTCAGTCAGGTCAAGGCGCGCTGAAGCAGCGCTCGCCGTACAGGATCAGATCACCAGGAACGTCCGGGCCAAGCTCGCTGCCGCGCTGATCGTGGCGGTCCCACAGCTCATGCTCGAGGTCACAAAGGGCATGGCGGCGCGCTGGCGGGCGCGGCTTGGACTGGTGACCGCCGGTCCGAAGTCGTTGATCAGGCGACTCACCGGCTCCTCGGCTTCCTGGTACGACACCTGCGTGGTGCCGTGCGCGGCGAACCGACCAAAGAGCCAGAGCAGCAGCAGCAGCGGCTTATGGGGGATGCGCTGGTTCCCGACCTGCGCTCGCCGCAGACGCGACAGCCGGCTGAGAAGCTCCTCACGGTCCATGGGTTCTCCGAGTACGTGCCGCCGTGGTCGTTTGGTCCATCGCCGGCAAGTCTTCCATGGGAGCGGCTGAGGTCCTCCTGTCTCCGGAATGCGGCCTCGAACTCGGCCGGCGGGACGTAGCCGATGGGCTCCAGGAGCCGGCGGTGGTTGAACCAGTCGACCCACTCCAAGGTGGCGTACTCGACCTGGTCGTTGCCCTTCCAGGGGCCGTGGCGGCGGATCAGTTCGGTCTTGTACAGGCCGATGATCGTCTCGGCCAGCGCGTTGTCGTAGGAGTCGCCGCGGGAGCCGACCGAGGTGACGGCACTGGCTTCGGCCAGGCGTTCGGGGTAGCGGATGGACAGGTACTGCCCGGGTTCAAGGGGTCGTCGCACAGGTACTGCTCCCCTCGCATCACTACGGGGATAATCAGTCCCTTCCGCTTGCCGAAGCCTTGCGGGAGGAGCTTCAGGCGCTTCGCTTCCAGCTCCAGCATCGCCTTGTACTCGCGGGCGCAGTACATCGACTGCATGTCGAAGTAATAGGGGCTGAATAGGAGCACCATGCAGGCGCTGGAGCAGATATTTGCGGCCAGTTCCGGGTCCAGGAAGTCGCCGCCGCGAAGACGCCGTTCATCGAGGTAAACGGTCCGTCTTGACAGCCACCAGGCGACGGAGCCTTCGAGTGCTCGTGGAACGCCTTGACGATCTTCTCCGCGTTTGGCGCATGGGAGTGCCGGTAGCTGATGAAGCAGGCATTGGAGAACGACATGGCCAACCCCAAACAGACAACCGATGCACGTCACCATTGGCTGTTCTGTGTTCCGCGAGTCACGGTTAGCCGGAAGCAGACCTTCCTGACAAGCTGCCGCCGCGGCGGCATCGGAAGGCGCCGGTGGTGTCGCGGCTTGACGGCGAACGCCGGTCGCCCGGTCGGCCGTACGTCACGCTTGACGCTCCTGAACGTCGCATCTAGCGTAGCGCGCAGGATGAGTCCGAACTTGACTATACGGCTAGACAGCCGCAGTGAGATTTCCGCGCTGCGTGCGCCAGCCCGGCGGCAACCTCAACAACGGTCCTCGTGCTCGCGGAGGTCGGCTCATGGCCCAGGTGACGTTCATCCACGGTATTGGCAACAAGGTGGCCAGCGACGCCTTGCTCAGACGCTGGTTGGATTTGCTGGCCGATGACGGCGGCCCGGACCTCGCCGCCGAGGGTGTCGGATGCGCGATGGTCTACTGGGCTGACTTCCTGTATCCCGAACCGCAGGCGGTCCGGGGTGCCGAGAGCGCCGAGGCACTCGAACTCCAGGGCATCGAGGACGTCGAGATGGGCTGGCTGGTCAGCGCCGAGGGGGAGGAGGCCGCGCTCGTCGGTCGCCTCGCCGCCAAGATCGGATTCGAGGAGTTCGCCACCACGGAGCGCGTCCAGCCTCCACAGGTCGAGGAGGCGCGCGAGCTGCTACCACCGTTCGTGGCTCGGCAGCTCATGAAGACCTTCCTCAGGGACGTGCATCACTACCTGTTCAACGCCCGCTTCACCCCACGGCCCGGCCAGGAGTACAAGATCCAAGAGGTGATTCGGGAGCGGGTAGTCGAGACGCTCCGGCAGGGCGCCGGGCGGCCGGGGCCGCATGTGGTGGTCAGCCATAGCATGGGAACGGTCATCGTTTACGACTGCCTGAAGCGGGTTCCCGACTGCCCTCCGATCGACGGCTTGATGACTATCGGCAGCCCGTTGGGGCTTGATGAGGTCCAGCATCCCCTGAAGCCCGCGTGGACGCGTGAGGATGGCTTTCCCGCCGAACGTCTGACCGGCCGTTGGGTGAACGTCTATGACCGCCTGGACCTGGTGGCCGCTGCCGATCCGGGGCTCGCCGATGACTACCAGCGCGGAGGGGCGCGCGTTGTCGTCGACATCGACGAGCCGAACTATGGGCGGTGGCGGCACGATATCGGCAAGTACTTCGCCGGCGGCAGGCTGCGAGCCGAGCTGTCCGGACTGCTGGGGATCGCGTGATGGAGCCCTTTGAGCCGGAGACGTCCGCGCGTCAGCTTGAGGATGCGCTGAACGCATTCGACCGGCCAGCCGCTGAACGGCTCTGCGCGGAGCTTATAGAGCACCTGTACACGACCGACGAGGTGTTCCCAGGCCAGACGGGCGTGCGCATCCTCGCCCTTCTGCGCCGCAAGCGGCAGTTCGACCTGCTGCAGCAGGTCGCGGATGCGTTCATCCAGTCCGGTCTCGAGCTGCCGATCGTCCACCGGCAGCACGGGCAGGCGCTCCTCGACCAGGGACTGACCATGGCGGGGCTCCGGGTCCTGGAGGCGCTCTCAGCGTCGATCGGGTACGACCCGTACGAGGCGGCCGAGGCTCGAGGGCTGATCGGCCGGGCCTACAAGCAGATGTTCGTGGCCACCGGGACGGGGGCGCCGCGGCGCCGCCAGCGCTGGCTCGAGCGCGCCGTCCGGGCCTATCACGATGTCTACGCCGCGGCGCCCACCCACCTGTGGCACGGCATCAACGCGGCCGCGCTGCTGCTCCGGGCGGCGCGCGATGGCATCGACCTGCACGCCTTTCCCGCAGCGGAGGCGCGGGGCGCCGAGATCGCGACCCAAGTCCTTGCCGACATCGGGCGTCGGGCTGACACCGTCAAGGTGTGGGACCGGGCCACTGCGGTGGAGGCCAGCCTAGCGCTGGGCCGGACCGACGAGGCGCTGGAGTGGTTGACCGCCTACCTCCAAGACGACAGGCCGGACGCGTTTGAGCTGGGCAGCATGCTGCGCCAGCTTACCGAGGTCTGGCAACTCAGCCCCGATCGTGACCCGGGTGCCCAGATCCTCCCCGCACTACAGGCCAAGCTGCTGCAGCGCCAGGGCGGCGAGGTCGAGGTCGGACCGACCGATGTCAGCCCCCAGGCCGCCGAGCTTCCGGACCGGAGCATCGGCTTCGAGAAGGTATTTGGTCCCGAGGGGTCCGAGAACTACAGGTGGTTCGAGGACTTGATGCGCCGCTGCCGCGCCGTGGCGCGCATCGAGGACGACTACGAGGAGGGCGTCGGCACCGGCTTCCTGGTGCGTGGCGCGGACCTGCACCGTACGCTGCCCGAGACCGTGCTGGTGACCAACGCGCACGTGGTGCCGGACGCGCTCGACCCCGCCAATGCCATCCTCACGTTCCGGGTTCTGGGATCGGCATCAGGGGATCGGGACCGTCAGCGGATCCGCCGTGTGCTCTGGTCGTCGCCGGAGTCGCAGCTCGACGCTACCATCGCCGAGCTGGAGGCCGTCCCGGCCGGGGCCGAGGTCTGCCCGCTGGCCAAGGTTATGCCCCCTCAGAAGAGCGACCCACCGGCGCGCGTCTACGTCATCGGACACCCAGAGGGGTCGTTGTCGGTCAAGATCTCCATCCGCGACAACCACCTGCTCGACTACGATGACACCCTGGTCCACTACCGGGCACCGACCCAACCGGGCAGCTCGGGCAGCCCGGTATTCGACAAGCGCTGGAACGTGATCGCGCTGCATCACGCCGGCAACGACCACATGCCGATGCTGGGCGGGCGGCAGGGAACCTATCAGGCGAACGAAGGCATCCGAATCGATCGGATCAAAGCCGCACTGCTCCGGGACCCACCCCAAGCGCCCTAGGCGAAAGGCTCGCAGATGCCCACAATCTTCACCGTCCGCTTAGGGGATGGACAGGCGGTGACCGCCGCCCGCGTCGCCGCGTCGGGCGAGCTGACCGGCGCGCTGAAGCAACTCGGCCTGGGAGGTTCGTACCCCACCCTAGTCCTGGTCGGGGGCGCCGGCCGGATGGACCCGGCAGACTTCGAACGACTACGCCCGGTGTTTGAGGAGGCGCTGGTCCCTGTGGCCCAGGCCACTAACGCGGTAGTGGTCGATGGGGGGACCGATTCGGGTGTCATGCGGATGCTCGGTCAGGCCCGTGCGCGGCGCGGTGCGACCTTCCCGCTGGTGGGCGTGGCGGCCGCGGCCACCGTGGCGCTGGAAGGCGATCACTCCTCCCACCCCGACGCGGCGCCCCTTGAGCCCAACCATACCCAGTTCCTCCTGGTGCCCGGCCAGGACTGGGGCGACGAGTCACCGTGGCTGGCCATGGTCGCCACGGCCTTGGCCGGTGCCAACCCCTCGGCGACCGTCGTGATCAACGGGGGTCCGATCGTGCTGACCGATGTCGCCCACAGCGTGGCCGCCAATCGGCCGGTCCTGCTGGTCGCAGGGAGCGGCCGGTCGGCTGACCTGCTCATCGGCGCACTGCAGGGTCGAGAGGTCGACAAGCAGGCGGCCAGGTTAGCCGCGTCCGGGCTGCTCAGCGCGGCCGGTCCGGCGGACCAGCCAGCAGCCGTCGCCGCAGCGGTCGCAGAGCAGCTCAGAACCTGAACCCGAGTGGGGGGTCCCCGATGGCCAAGCACATCTTCATCAGCCACGCACATGACGACAAGGCCCTGGCCGACGCGGTCACGCAACTGGTCCGTCGTGTCTTCGACGAGCATGCCGTGGTCGGCTACTCCTCGGACCATTCGAGCGGCGGCGGCATCCAGGCCGGATCCCAGTGGCTGGAATGGATCCTGCAGCAGATCCGGCAGAGCGACGTCACGATCGTGATGCTCACGCCCGCCTCCATCAGCAAACCGTGGCTGATGTGGGAGTCTGGGGCGGTGAGCGGCGTCTCGCTCGCCCTCAAGGAGGGCACGCCGATCATCCCGCTGCTGTTCCGCCTGGACAAGGATCAGATCCCGAGCCCGCTGGGGGACCGGCAGGCGGAATATGGGGAGAGCCGCGAGGGAATCGAGCGGGTCCTGCAGGCGCTGCAGGCCAGCATCGGGGAGCCGTCGCTCGCATATATGCCCTTGCTGCTCCGTGAGCACGTGCCGCCATACCTGGAGCAGGTCGAGCTAGCAGTCCAGGACCGGCCGCTGCCGCTCACCGAGGACGCGGTCCAGGAGTGGTGCGAACGGCTGGATGAGCTGCGGGCGGCACGGCGCGCGCGCGAGGTCGGTCACCTGCACCGCGCGCTGCTACTCGCCTTCACCCCGGCCGGCTCGGAGCCGCCCCCGTTGGACCTCCGACTGCACCGTCGGCTTGGCGAGATGTATCTGGAGGCCGGGCTGGGCGCGGAAGCCATCAAGCAGTTCGAGCTTGGGCTGAGGCTGGCCCCTAAAGACCTGTTCCTGCTGCACAAGCTGGCCCTGGCTCACCTGGAGGCGGTTGACGTCAACGGTGCCCTGGAGGTGCTCACGTCGATCGAGATGCTCGATGCGGACGCCGTCAACTGGAGCCCCGAGATCGCCGGCCTTAAGGGCCGGAGCTACCGTGAACGGTGGCAGAGCACCCGCGACGTCGAGGATCTGCGGACGGCCCGCGACGCCTACAGCAAGGCGATGGAGTTCAGCCCCGACTCCTACTATCTGGCCGACAACCTCGGCCAGCTCAGCCTGCTGCTGGGGGAGCGGGAACGCGCCATCGAAGCGTTCGACAAAGCCGCGCAGGCCATCGCACGGTCGGGCGAACGCAGCGTCTGGAGCCTGGCCACCACCGCTACTGGGGCGATCGTGCGCGGCGATGAGGCGCTCGCCCTGGCCATCCTCGGCGACATCCAAGCCTTGGGTCCGACCCAGCGAGAGCTCCGCTCCATCGAGAACGGCCTGAGCCGGCTGCGGACCAGCCTCGATCAGTCTGACGAGGTGTTCGGCCGCTGGGTCGGCGCACTACGGGGAGGGGCCGAGGCCGTTGCACCGGTCGAAGTTGAACCATCTGGCTGACCTGGCCCGTCAGCGCAAGCCTCTGCTGAGGAAGGAGAACGGTCATGGCCCACTTTCCCGACCCTTCTCAGTCGGCGGCGAAACGTCTCCGGGGCTTGGGACCGAGGATATTCATCTCCTATAGGACGCCTCCCGCAAGCTGGAAGCGACCTACCAGACTCCCGATGTGATCGCCCAGCGTGCCGCCACCCTCCAGGCGCTCGCCCTCCAAGCCGGCGAGTGCCCGTCCGCCTGTTCGCGTACCCGAGCGGCCAGCCGGGCGATTACGACGCCGAGACCGTCGACGCCGTCGCGCGAGCCGGCTACAGCCACGCCTTCACCACCCGGGCCGGCTGGAACCGCCCCGCCACGCCGGCCTTGGAGGGCCACCGCGTCGTTGTCGAGCCGCAGCGGACCTTCTCCAGCCTCGCCGCCCGGCGGGTGGTCGCCAGGTCGAGGCGGAAGGTGCAGTTGCTCGGCCCGTCCAGGCTATATAAGTACGCGATCACCTTCAGGTTGGGCAGCCGGTTCTGGAGCGTGGAGGGGATGTCGGCGCCGGGCAGCCTCCACGCTGCTCATGCCGGCCGTGACCCCGCGTCATCGGGTCCCGCCCGGAGACGGACCGCCTCGGCGAACACGTTCAACTCCAGCACGGCACGCGCTCTCCAGATGAGCACGAGGTAGACCACGCTGCCCGCGACGGCGGCGGCCGCCAAGCCCGCCAGGGTCGCGCCCCACAGCAGCCGCGCCGCCAGCCCGAGGCCGCCGAAGCAGAGCACCGCCTGGGCGGCCGCCAGCCCCCACCCCCGGCCGAAGGGGTGCAGCCGCAGCAGCAGCCAGACTTCGACGAGGGCGGCCAGGTTGTCCACGGCGATGCCGGCCGCCCAGCCGATGGCCGCACCGGCGATGCCGATCCGAGGCACCAGCAGCAACCCGAGCCCCACGTTGACGGTGAGCGCGGCCATGGTGTTGAAGACGTTCCAGGAGCTCTTCCCGGCCATCAGCAGCAGCACGGTCACGCTGCCGGTGCCGAGGTTGAGCAGCATCGCCAGTGACAGGACGAGCAGGGCGGCGTGCCCGGCGGAGAACTCCGACCCGAAGATCTGCAGCACCACCACGCCGAAGATCAGCAACAGCAGGTACAGCGGCCAGCAGACAGTAACCATCCAGGAGGTCCCCACCTGGTAGACGGTTCGCGCCCGGCCCCGCTCGCCCCGCGCGAGCAGCCCGCTGATCTGCGGCGCGAAGGGCAGCCGGACGGCCTGCATCACGAGCGCGCCGAGCATCGCCAGCTTGCTCACCGCCGCGTAGATGCCCGCCTCCCGAGGCGAGCGCAGCGCCCCGACCACCAACACGTTGAGCCAGATGGCGGCGATCTGGAAGATACCGGCCAGCCCACGCGGGGCCGCGAAGCGCCAGAACTCGCCCGCGAGGTCTCGGGCCGGCCGCGCCGTCCCCACCGCGGTCCTTGCAGTCCGCTCGGCGGCTCCCAGCAGGCGCGCCAGGGCCGCCACCCCGACCAGGAAGCCCAGCGCGATCGGTGCCGTCCAGGCGGCCAGGGCCGCCGAGGCGCCGAAGCCGGCGGCGAGGACGAGCACCAGCAGCACCAGCCGCAACAGGGGCTTGCAGAGGTTCTCGACCAGCACGAATGGCACCATCGTGTCGAAGCCACGCGTGCCGGAGAGGACCACGATGGTCGCGGCCTGGAGCGGCACGAACAGGGCCAGGAGGCGGATGCTGGCGGTGGCGTCCTGTTGGTCGACCCCATGCAGGAACACGCTGGCCAACCATGGCGCCGCCGCCCAGGTGGCCGCGGCCACCAGCAGACCACAGGCGAGCACCGGCAGCACGGCCGCGCCGATCAGGCGGCGCACCTCCGCGACCGCGCCGAGCGCCCGGCTGCGGGCCACGGCCCGCACGAGCCCGGTGTCGGCACCCAGCCCGGCGCCACTGGACAGGATCACGAACAGGCCAACGACCTCGAAGAACACGCCGGCACCGTGCGCGTGCAGGCCCCTCGTCACGACGACGCTGAGCGCGAAGCCGGCCAGGGACTGCACCACCAGGGTGGCCAGGTTGAGCACCCCCGCCCTGGCCAGCCAGCCCACGTCAGAGCGCGTCTGGTCGGAGGGTGGCTGGCGCAGCGCCTCCTCTAGCATGGCACCACCTCCGGTAGCCGTAGCGGAGCAGCAGCGGCCAGGTGATCACCATCACCACCAGCCGCCCGCTCAGACGGGTTGCGCACCTAGATGCTCCTTCCGGCCGAGTGAGCCAGATGCAGGACGGTCTCCGCGCGCAGCAGCCGCGTGCTCACCACCAGCGCCACGTAGGCGCGCCGCTCCAGCCAGTTCCGGCGCAGGGCTCGGGTCGTCCAGCGGCGCGCCGGTCCGGCCTGCCCCAGGGCGGCGTGGGCGAAGGCGATTTGCCCCTCGATACGCGCCAGGCCGGCTGGCTCCCGGCCGAACTCCGGATGTTTCTCCAGCAGGTAAAGGAGCGCGCGGATAATCGTCTGCCAGTGCTCGGCAAAGAAGGACGAGGCATGCCAGTGGATCCGCACGAGCGGCTCCGGCACGACGAGCACTGGTGCGACCCGCGCCGCCCGCAGCAGCCACTCATAGTCCTCGCAGTAGCTTCCGGGGATGTCCTCGTCCATGAGCCCGATAGACTCGAGCAACGCCCAACGCTCGACCACGATCGTGGACGGGTTCACTTCCATCAGACGCCTGCGCAAGAGCTGCTGGTAGGTGACCCTGGTCCCTCCGGGCGGCAGACGCTGGAACGCACGCCTGCCGTACCGCACGATGACCCCGCAAGCAGCCACGATCGCCTCGGGGTCGGCCCACATCGCCTCCAGCTCCAGCCGCAGCTTGTCGGGCAACCACTCGTCGTCGTCGCAGAAGGCGACTAGGCCGCCAGCGGAGGCCAGCACACCGGTGTTGCGGGCGCCGGCCAGGCCGGGTGTGCGCTCGTTCCTGATGCTGCGAAGACGGCGCCACTCGCCGGGCTCGACGCCGACCTCGGTCGGCTCGCTCTGGTCGAGACGACCACGCATTCGATCTCCCCCGGATAGCGCTGGTCGAGGATGCCCCGCACCGCACGCCGCAGCAGCTCGGGCCGGTCACGGGTAGGCACGACGACGCTGACCAGCGGCCATGTTTCCTGCTTGCGCCAACTCAACTCGTCCAACTCCTTCCTCCGCTGCAGCCTGGAGGTCGCCGCCGGTCACTTCACGGTCCCAGCCGAGCTAGGGCTACTAGCATGGCGGTGGGGGAGGAGTGGCGGACGTCGGCGCCGCCACCGAGGACCGGAGATCACGCTCTCGACGCCCAGCATCGTAGAAGGTCGGCGTGCTCGCCGAAAGGCGGCGTGTTGCCCGCTCAGGCGGCGTGAGCAGCGAGCACGCCGAAGATGTCCGGGCAGAACGGGGATTCCAGCTGGCGCACTGTCGCGCACGCTCAGCTTGTGCACGCTGAGGCGGTCGACAAGCTGGACCATCGCAGCCGCTCGGTGGGAGGCATCCTCATCTGTGGATCAGGTTGAATGACGTCCACTCGAGCTGGTGTCTGGGAGGTTACTCATGGTAGGCGCGCGAAGGCGCGGACCGGGATGGTGCCGAGTCCTTCGATGCGCAGCGGCACGGCGGTGAACCGGGCGCCGGTTGG
>WNFU01002742.1_pt1 | contig 23909 bp, 30 predicted proteins | sample 5400121 | NCBI WGS metagenome assembly WNFU01 (sample SAMN13153360, study PRJNA577476) | soil metagenome | isolation source: 100 cm soil or saprolite under grassland replicate 1 | place: USA:California | collected 2016-06-15
TGACCAGTTCGGCGTCAACGCGGTAGCCCTCGTCCGGGTCGCGGCCGATCAGGGTGAGTCGGACCTGGTAGTCGAACGCGGTCCGCCAGACCTGACAGTCGATCAGTGTCGTCGGTATGCGCACCGCACCTCCCGCGGCAATGCCAGCGCTGGCAAGGGGTTGGAGTTGGCGGGCGGACGCCGTTGCGTGGCGTCGGGTGTGGGGACGGCCACCGCGCGATCATCCGGTGTTTGTGAGGACAACTTCAGATCTTGCGGTGGCCGTGGGTCACAGCGTAGATGCGTGAGACGTCCGCGAGTTCGTCGTGGCGCACCTGTGCCACCGCGACGCGGTGCTCATCCCGGACGAGACGGGGTTTGTGAAGAAGGGAAGCCACTCGATCGGCGTGCAGCGCCAGTACAGCGGGACCGCCGGACGGATCGAGAACTCGCAGGTGGCGGTGTCCTTGTCCGATGCCTCGGCGCGAGGGCGGGCACTGATCGACCGGCGGCCGTATCTACCCCGCTCGTGGACCGACGACCCCGACGGCTGCGCGGCGGCCGGCATTCCACCAGACGTGGCCTTCGTGACCAAACCCGAACTGGCTCTCGCAATGATCACCGACGCGGTAGCCGCCGACGTGAGCGCGCGCTGGGTGGCCAGCGACGAACTCTATGGGGACAACGGCCCGCTCCGGGCCGGCGTGCAGGCCCTCCGCTTGGGCTGCGTGCTGGCCGTCTCCCGCGACCACCTGGTCCCCATTGACGGCGGCAAGGCCCGGCTGCGCGCTGACCGGCTGGCCGCCGAACTGTCAGATACGGCGTGGCACCGCTACAGCGCCGGGGTCGGATCGAAGGGCCCACGATGGTATGACTGGGCCTGGATCGACATGAGCCGACCTGGCCAGCCCGGCCACACCCTACTGATCCGCCGCAACCCAAGCACCGGCGAGCTGGCCTTCTACCGATGCTGGACACCCACCCCGGTACCCCTGGTGACACTGGTTCGCGTCGCCGGGATGCGCTGGGCCGTGGAGGAAGGCTTCCAGACCGGAAAAGGACAGGTCGGGCTGGACCACTACCGGGTACGGACCTGGATCGCCTGGCACCGCTTCGTCACCCTGGCCATGCTCGCGTTGGCATTCCTGATGGCCTGCGCCGCCGATGCCGCGCCACCGGCGCCACCCAACCCGTACCACCACGCACGCCACGACGGACCGATCGCGTTGACCGCCAACGAGATCCGCCGCCGGGCCCGTAAAGCCAGACCGGCGTGGGTGGCTTTTGAAGCCCGGCGGCTTGTAACCAGGTGCTCCATGCTTTGAGGCCGTCCCAAGCGACGACAACATCGCGAGGCTTCGCCTCGCCCGGTACATGGGCCAAGACGTAGACCCGTTCGATGCTGTCTGGGTCATCGGGGTCACCGTCGCCCGTCCAATGCAAGACCGCTGTTGCTCCCAGTGCCGCTGCCTCTATCCGTAGCGACTCACGTTCTGCCCGGGCCCTCGTCTCCCATTCGATGAGCGCTGCGCCGTCGTCCTCATAGGCCTCAACTGGGGGTCAGCGTCGGCAGCGACCTCGGCTCAAGGGATTGATTCGCCGCCCAACTGGTCTCCATGGCCGCGACGTCCCCCTTCATGCTGCCCATCGCCAGGGCAAAGGCCCCGGCGCTCAGAAGGAACCCTGACGGCCCGAGGACAAGCATGCTCAGCCCGAGGTTGCCGTGGGCGAAGTCGGAGACGGCGCCGACCACAATCGGGCTCAGCGCGCTGCCGAGCAGCCGGCTGGCGGTGAGGTTTAGCGATCCGGCGCTGGCACGCAGCGAGGGCACGATCACGTTCTGCAGGATCACGATCGGGGCCAGGGTCGCCGCCACCGCGGTGACGCTGAAGAGCATTTCGCCCGCCGTGAAGACCCGCACCGACCCCGCGGTGAACATGACGATCGCGCCCAATCCGGCCAGCAGCGTGCCGCAGAAGCCGACCTCTGCGGCGGCCCGCGGCGTCCGCCGCGCCCGCCAGTCGATCAGCCCGCCGACCAGCGGAGTGGCCAGGATGGTCGCTGCCAGCTGCGGAACGCCCACCAGTCCGCCTGCCTGGGCCAGGTTGAGGCCGAAGCGGCGCTCCAAGTAGAGGGGAAGGAAGCCGAGGATGCTGAACCCGAATAAGGACAGCGTGCTGGCGGCCACCGCGGCGGCGAAAGTGCGGACCCGAAGCAGCCGCCCAAACGCACGGAGCCCGGCGTCACGCGCGACCACCAGTCTGGGACCGGCGACCTCCGCCGCTCCGCGGAGCGGCTCCCGAATGGTGAAGGCGAGCAGCGCCAGCAGCAGCCCGGGGCCGCCAACCAGGAAGAAGGCCGCCCGCCATCCGAACTGGAGGCCGACCGCGCCGCCGATGATAAATCCACTCCCGATGCCAAGGCCGCCAAGGGCAACCACGGCTGCATTCGCCCGGCCGCGGCTTCGCCTGTCGTAGTAGTCGCCGATCAGCGAGCCACCGGCTGGCTGGTAGCTGGCCTCACCGATCCCGACCACGCTGCGGACCGCGAGCATCTGCGCAAAGCTCTGGGTCAGGCCCGCGAGCAAGGTGAACAGGCTCCAAACCGCGACGCCGAGTCCGATGAGCATCCGCCGGCTGCCCCGGTCGGCCCAGTAGCCGATCGGGATCGCCGCCAGCGCGAAGGCAACCGTGAAAGCGGCATTCAGGAGGCCGAGCTCGGTGTCGCTGAGGTGAAACTCGGCCTGGATGCTGGACAGGACTGCGGGCAGCACGGTCATGTCCACGGTGTTGAAGAACGCCATCGCGGCCAGCAGCGCCACCGCATACATCGCGTAGAGGCGCACCGAGCGCCGTGGTTCACGGGCGTTGGAGATCCGCATGCGACTCCCTCCATCGGCGGTCTGATGACTCAACTAGCCAACCTCTGCGCGGCTCGACGCCGTTCTATGAAGGATTACTAGTGGACCACTAATGGACCATAAGGTATGCTCCAAGCATGGATCCTGTCAAGACGCCAACGACGGCGCTCAGCCGCCGCGAGCGCGGCGCCCAGACGCGCGCACGAATCCTGGCGGAGGCGCGCCAGCTGTTCTTGGAACAAGGCTTCGAGGCGACGACGATGCAGGAGATAGCAGAGGCGGCCGGCGTTGCCGTGCAGACCGTCTACTTCAACTTCCGAACTAAACCCCGCCTGCTCTCAGACGTGGTGGACACCGCGATCCTGGGTGACCGCCGGCCAGACCAGTGGCGCGAGAGGCCGTGGGGTCAGCGGATCCTTCGGTCCGAGGACCCCCGCGACGTAATGGCCGCCTTTGTCGAAGGTGATTGCGAGATCAAGTCCCACCTCGCTCCTTTGCTCAAGGCGGTTGGAGCCGCCAATGTCCCGATGGATCCGGAGTCAGTAGCAGGCCGCGAGCGCGGCAGAGACGAGCTCTTCGGCGCCGTCGTGGATCGCCTCTTGGGGATGGGCGCGTTGCGTACTGGGCTGAGCCCTGGCCGCGCTCTTGACATCATCCGCGCCGTCAACACGCTGGAGGCCTACATCGACCTCACCGAGCGTCGCGGTTGGACGGTTACTCAATGGAAGGCATGGCTCACCGACCTGCTAGACGAACAGTTGCTCGGCGCTACGCCCTCGGTTCTGAGCGCTCCGGACTCGTCTGGGAACAGCAGGGGTCAGTCCGTACGTACGGCGAGAGAGAGGGGTTAGCCATGACGATGCGGGCCGGGGAGGTCTATGAGCATCCCTTCGAGCGTCTCGTGGTGCGCGTCGGGACAGCCGAATCAGACGGCCGCGAACTGGTCGCCGACCTGTACGTGCGCGCTGACGCGCCCGGCGTGCCGCGCCACATCCACCCGACGATGGCGGAAACGGCCACCGTGATCCGCGGCACGATCAGCGCCTGGTCTCCCGACGAGGGCGAACGGATTCTCGGACCCGGCGAGACCCTGCGCGTCCCGCCGAACACGGCCCACGCCTGGCGGCCGGTGGGTGAGGAGGATGTCCGGATGCTGGTCGAGGCGCGCCCAGGGGCGCGGTTCGAGGAGATGTGGCGCCAATTCATGGGTCTGCTGCAAGACGGCAAGGCCGGACCCAAGGGACCGGGCTTCCTGCAAATGATGATGATGGCCCAGGAGTTCTCCGACGTCATGGCCATCGCCGGTCCGCCCTTGTTCCTGCAGCGCACGCTCGCGGCGCTCGTCACGCCGATTGGACGGCTCCGCGGCTACCAGGGTCGATATGAGGAGTACCTGGCGCGCGGGCCCTCCGAGATCGTGGAGCCCGAGCCGCTGCCGGTCGGGACCGATCCTCAACGCTGACCCGACCTGGGAGACAGACTGTGAATCGACCATCCGAGCAGCCAGCCTGGCGCTGGATCCTCGCCAACGCGGCGGGGTTTGCCATCGGCGGGGCCATCGCCGGTGGCGTGGTCCTGGCGGCCGAACTGGCGCTCATCGACACGGTGCAGTCGCAAGCAGACGCCGCGGCCGGGCTCGCTCCGGTGACCGCCGTTTCGACCGGCCTGATGGGGACAATCGTGGGCGTCCTGCAGTGGCTGGTCCTTCGGAAGTGGTTGCCGGGCAGTGGCTGGTGGGTCGCGGCGACGGCTGGCGGATGGGCCGCCGCGGGACTGATCGCCGGGACGCTCTCGGGCTTCCTCGGCGGGACGGTCACCGGCGTGGGTCCTGGCGTCGGCGTCCTGGGGTACCTGCTCGCCACCGTCGGCGGCGTTGCCGCCATCGGGCTGCTGCCCGGCGTCCTACAGTCCTCCGTGCTCCGGCACCGCGTCGAAGCGTTCCCTTGGTCCGCCGCGCACCTGATTGCCCTGGGGGCTGGGCGCCGGACTTGAGGTCTTCGTCCGCGGCGGCCGGCTCTCGATTCGTTTCCTGACGCCGGTACCCGTGCTGTACCGGGGTTTTCCGCTGCACCCCGACGACGACAAGGACCCGTACGTGTTCCGGGTCGACCTCTCCCGGTTCGGATGGGGCACGCTCCGCGTCGTGTTCAGCCACGAACCCGGGACGGCGACGACAACGGCCTACCTCGAGGTGTTCCCGATGACGACCCGCAAGCAACCCGCCACGACCAACCCGAGGCTGTGGGCCACCGGCGCGCTCGCCGCCGCCACCGCGGCGGTCGCCCTTCGCGGGCGCGGCCGGGCACGGCGACAGCGGACCTCCTAACAGACGACCGGGAGGTCCGCGGCGCGGGCCGCACGGCTGGCCCTCGCCGCCAGGTAGCCGGCGTTGGCCGCGGCAACAGCCACCTGCCGACAGCTCGTTCCCATGACGTACGGGACCCGCCGGGGGCACGTCATCCCTGAAAGGGATTCCATGGCCCTGGCGGGCCTCCCAACGGGTGGATGAAACTGGTGCGAGTCGGCCACCGCCGTGGCAGACGATGCCGCCCGCGCTCTGGTGGTCGGGTAGCCCGACGGCGTACCCGGTGATCTCGTCGACGTGGTCAGTGTGTAGCCGAGGATGCGGGGGCGCGATCAGGTGGGAAAAATCCGCGCCGGGCCGGGGTCGTCGACCAGGCCGTCAGCGGGCCGATTGAGGCGCACGGCTGCGGGTGAGGGCGGCGGCGGTGAACAGGGTGGCGGCGAGGACGGCGGCGGCGGTACCGGAGATCAGCAGCGGGACGGTGCCGTCGGCGTGCCACAGCAGCCCGGCCCACACACCGGCGAGGAGCACGCCCAGGCCGCCCAGACCCTGGGACAGGCCCTGGCCAGTGCCCTGGGCGGTGGCGAGCAGCAGGCCGGAGATCCACGCTTTGCCGACGCCGTCGGTGCAGGCGGTGTAGGCGCCATAGCCGGCCAGCAGCAGCCAGGCGGTGACGTGGTCGCGGGTCAGGCCCAACCCGGCGTAGGCGGCGGCGAAGAACACCAGTCCGGTGGCGAACACCACCGGTCGCGGCAGCCGGTCGGCCACCGCCCCGGCGGGATAGCTGAGCAGCGTGTAGACGATGTTGTAGGCGACGTATGCCGCGATCACGCCGCTGACGGTGAACCCGATGTCGTGCAGGCGTAGCAGCAACAGCGCGTCGGGAAAGTTGACCAGGCTGAACGCGGTGAGCACGGCGACGACCCGCCAGTACCGGGCGGGAAGTTGCCTGAGCCGCACGGGTGCGGCGGTCGTCGCGGCAGCGGCGCGGGCGGGTTCGCGCAGCGCGGCGACCAGCGCCACGCTGGCGATGGCGGGCAGCACGGCGAGTACGAGCAGCGGCCGGATGCGCCCGCCGAGCAGGTGGTACAGGCCCAGCCCGACCAGCGGACCGACTACCGCGCCCGCGGTGTCCATGCCGCGGTGGAAGCCGAACGCCCGGCCGCGGGCCGCGGCGGGTACGTCCTCGGCGATCAACGCGTCGCGGGGGGTGCCGCGAACCCCCTTGCCGAGCCGGTCCACGCAGCGGCCGAGCAGCACCAGCGGCCACGCTGTGGCGGCGGCGACCAGGACCTTGCCCAGCGCGGCCAGCCCGTAGCCCAGGCCGATCAGCGGCCGGCGACGGCGCCGGTCGGCCAGGCGCCCGGACACCGTCTTGGTCACCGCGGCGGCTCCTTCGGCGACGCCTTCGACCACGCCGACCACGCCGGCGGGGGCGCCCAGTACCACGGTGAGGAAGATCGGCATGATCGGGTAGAGCATCTCCGACGCGGCGTCCTGCAGAAACGACACCCCGGAGACGACCTTCAGGTTGCGGGTCAGCCACCGCGCCCGAACCGTCGCCGTCGCTGTCTCGCCGGCGGCGCTCACCGCGGCGTCGCCGCGTTCGTCCATCCACCCGCTCCCCACGCTTGACACCGATGCGGGGCGGCCTGGCAGGCGCCCAGCCGCGGCCGGGCCGCCAGGCGCGCTCGCCGGAACGCGGTCAGGCGACCACGGTCACGACCAGCCGCCACGGCACCGCCCGCGGGTCGGGGGCGCCGTCCCGCGGTTGCGCCACCGCGCTGAGCACCGCCGTGCCCGGCCGCACCGCGTTGACCGTCGCATGGGCCGCGCCTTCCTGGTCGACACCGGCCCCAACCACGACCGCCACCGCCGGGTCCGAGCTACCCGGCGGTGTCCACAGGTGCAGCTCCGGGGCGTGCAACACGACCGAGATCTCGCTGCCGACGTGCACGCATACCGCCTCCGGCGACGGCTGGCCCGGCATCCACGCCATCGGCACCACGCCGGCCAGACAGCCTGCCGATGCCCAACCCGCGCCGGCGCCACCAGCCGACCCCGCCGGCACCGGCGACGCCGGCCCGCCCGGCTGACCCGGCGACACCACCGTTGCCGACGCACCGGCCGAGGCCGGCGGCGACGCTATGGCGCCGCCGCCTTTCCGCGCCCGAGCACACCCGCCCGCCGCCAGCAACGCGACCGCCGCCACCACCACCGCCACAATCCGACCGGGTCGTCGCACCTCGGCCTCCCCAAACTCGACTCGCCGAGCCGGTTCCTCGTCGGGTTGCGAAGCGCCCACCCGGAGCGCCTCGCCACCAGCCGCTACCTGTTGTGGACACCGGCGGCTGATCCCGCCTGGCCCATCGTATCGAGGTCGCTATGTCGGGTTGTCGATGTCTGAACGGATTGCCACCTCGAACGACGACCGCCGCGCAGCCGCCGGCGCCGCCGAACCGCCACGCCGCCACACTCCGAGTCCTGATGAGCGGCACCCTGCCGATCCAAAAGCCAAGGTCGATGCACGACACGCCTGGCAGACCAGATTCAGTGAGATGAACGCGGCAGCCCGCAGACCACATTCGATGAGACAGCAACGGCCGTGCCCACCAGCACGGACCAGATTCAGTCGGATAAACCCCGAATCCAGCCAACTTCAACGAGACGCGGACCACGGCTACCCGGTAGACGGGTGGACCAGCTCCTTCGCGTTCACCCGACCGGCCGCGGCGACAGCGGCGGCGGCGAGCGCGCAGGCCAGCGCTACGGCAAGCAAAACCGGGGTGTAGCCGCCGGCAACCCCGTGCAGCGCGGCGGCGCCGAGTGGGGCTGCGGCTTTGGCGATGGTCATGGGTACGGTGAGCAGTCCGGAGATGGTGGCGTAGCCGGCGGTGCCGTAGCGGGCGGCGAGTAGTGCGGGCCGGGCGATGGTGGCCACGCCGAAGCCGATTCCGAAGCCGACGACTGCGATGATCGCGCCGGTGCCGCTGCGCCCGGTCAGGGGCAGGCTCGCGGCGGCAAGGGCCTGCAGGGCGAAGACAGCGGCGACGACGGTGGTGGGTCGGGCGAGGCGTTGCAGCCCGGTGGTGGCCAGGCGCCCGGTGACGGACAGGACGCCGAGCAGCCCGGCGACGGTGGCGGCGAAGGTCGCCGGGTGGCCGGCTTCGATGAGGTACGCGACGAGGTGCACGGACAGGGCCGACACGGCCGCGGCGTGCGCGACGAACGTCACAGTGAGCAGCCAGAAGTGCCGGTCCCGCAGCACGGCACGGACCGCAGCCCGGCGGGCGGAGTCGGGCCGGGTTCCTCGGCGCGGGTGGCGGTCGCGGGCTCGGCGCAGGACGGCGGTGTGCAGCGGGATGGTCAGGGCGCCGTGAACGGCGGCCAGGATCAGGGCGGCGGTGCGCCACCCGTACCCGTGGACGAGGACGCCGGTGAGGGGCAGGAAGATGCTGCTGGCGAACCCGGCGACGACGGTGATGGCGAGTAGCGCGTTGGCCCGGCCGCGTGGGGTGGGGTGCCAGGTGATGACGACGGCGAAGGCGGGCTCGTAGAGGACCATGGCGGAGGCGAGGCCGATGCCGATCCACACCGCGTACAGCCCGACGAGGTTGTCCACTGTGGACATGGCGGCGAGGAGCAGGGTGCCGGCGATCGAGCCGGTGGTCATCAGCGCCCGACCGCCGTGGCGGTCCAGCCATGCCCCGACCGGGACCGCCGCGGCGGCGCCGGTGAGGGTGGCGGCGGTCAGCGCCCCGGTTACGGCGGTGGTGGAGGCGTGCAGGTCGTGGGCGAGCGGGGTGAGGAACACCGCGAACGAGTAGTACAAGGCGCCGTACCCGACGGTCTGGGTGACGGCGAGGGCGGCGACGATCCCGCGCGCCCGGCCGGCGCCCGGCCGGATGCCGGGGTTGTCCCCACCGGCTGGATCACCGGTGGGGACTGTCCGGTCGTGTGCCGGCTGGGTCATCAGCCGCAGCAGCCGCCCGACCTTTCCGGCACGGTGACGAGCTGGGTCCGGCCGCCCACGGTCGGCACCTGCTCGGCGCTGGTGGCGGGTTGGTCGAACCGGTCGGCGGCGAGCGCGGCCAACTGCACGGCTACGCCCTGATCGATGCCGAGTGCGGCGGCGGCGAGGCGGGTGGCTTCGGCGGTGCTGCCGGCGGCCGGGAGGTGGGTGAGGGCGGCGGCGATGAGCTTGGCGGGGGTGTCGGTGGGTAGGCCGAATTGTGCGGTGGCGTCGGCGAGCAGGTCCCGGGCGCCGAGTGTTGTTGAGCAGACCCCGGTTTCGGGCAGGTCGAGTTGCCCGTCGCGGGCGGCCTGCCAGTCGCCGGCGAGGGCGGCGGCGATGGAGCGGACCTGTTCGTAGCCGGTGGCGAGCAGGAACGTGGGTGCCCGGCCGTAGGATTTCACCCCGACAGCCCAGTAGTTCGGCTCCGGGTGGGCGAGTTCGTCGACGCCGTGCGGGCGCACGGTGCCGCAGGAGTGCACGTTCGGGTCGATCAGCGGGGCGAGGGTACTGGTGGAGCCGAGGATCGGGTCGAGGGCAAGGCGCAGCTCGGCGGCGATGGAGTGGTCCGGCCGGTACCCGGTGGCGGCCACCACCCGGTCGGCGGCGAGCACCCGCTCGGTGCCGTCCGCGTTGTGTGCGACCAGCTCGACTCCGCCGGGCGGGGTCCGGACGGTGTGCACCGCGAAGCCGGGGGCGATGCTGATCCGGCCGGTGTCGACGAGCATCCGCAGTCCGGTGCCGAGCGCGCCGCGGGCGGGGAGGGCGTCGTCGGTGCCGCCGCCGTAGGCCCGGTCCGGGTTGCCGGCGCGTACCGCCCAGGTGATCCGGGTACCCGGGGTCTGTTCGGCCAGCTGTGCCAGGGCGATCAGGGTGGTGGCTGCGGAGTGGCCGGCGCCGACCACGATGGTGTGCTTGCCGGCGTAGCGGTCCCGGTCGGTGCCGAGTACATCGGGCAGAGCCTGGTCGATCCACGCCGCGGCCTCCGGCTCGCCGTGCGCCGGCAGGCCGTTCGCCCCGAGCACGTTCGGGGTGATCCAGGTGCCGGACGCGTCGATCACCGCCCGGGCCGACAGGTCGGTGCCGTCGGCGAGACGGACCACGAACGGCGCCTGCTCGCGGTCGGCGGTACGGATCCGGTCGATCCCGTACCGGGCGAGCGCGACGACCCGGGCGCCCAGCCGCAGGTTCGCCGCGATGGCGGGCAGCTTCGCCAGGGGCTGGAGGTAGTCCTCGACCAGGTCCGCGCCGGTGGGCAGCACGCCCGGGTCGGGGGCAGCCCACCCGGCGGCATCCAAGAGCCGGCGGGCGGCCTGGTCGATGTCGTAGCGCCACGGGCTGAACAGCCGCACCTGCCCCCACTGCCGTACCGAGGCGGCGACCGTGTCGCCGGCTTCCAGCACGAGGAACGGCAGGCTGCGTTCGGTCAGATGCGCGGCGGCGGCCAACCCAACCGGTCCGGCACCGATCACCACCACCGGCAGCCCGTCCTGCGCAGACCGCTCAGCCGGCACCGGCACGGGAGCCGTCTGGTCGGCGGTCTCGGCGGGGCTGGTGGCGGCAGGGCCGCAGCAGCTCGCCCCGCCGGCGAGGGCGTCGGCCTTCGCGTCCGGATCGCAGCAGGCACCCCCCTCGGCAGCGGCCCGCGCCGAACCGCAGCACGGGTCCGTGGGTACGGCGGCGGTGGACGGGGCTGGTCCGCAGCAGCCGGCGGCGCCGATGGTTGCCGGCTGCGCCGGGGTGGTCTGGTCGCTCATGGCGGTGCTATCTCCCAAAGAAACGATGACGGCGGATCGGCGCGGGGTGGGTCAGCGGAGGTGCGGCAGATGAGTGAGCGCCTGGGCGCGGACTCTCGCGAGGTGGGCGTCGACCCGGCACTGGACGGTGCATACCTGGCCGCAGCCTTCGCAGAAGCTCACCGTGGATGGCGTCGGACGCCGACGGCGGAGCAGACGGATCACGACAGACTCCCTGTCTTGACGTTTGTCGAATCAGGGTTCGAGCGTGACACCCGTTGAGAGCACTGTCAACCTAGATGGCCGTCAAAACAGGCGTGCCGGCGGTCACCCTCGAGACAGTTGTCGAATCGGCCCACACCTGTCAACCTAGACGGATGTCGAAACAGTCGGCGCGCGAGCTGCCGCTTCTGTCGGCGGGGTGCTGCCCGCCCCTGGCGGTGTCCCCGCTCAGCGGGGAGCAGGCCAGCGGGCTGGCGCCGATGTTCAAGGCTCTTGGCGATCCGGTGCGGCTGCGACTGCTGTCGATGATCGCCTCGCGTGCTGAGGTGTGCGTGTGCGATCTGACCGACGCGTTCGACGTATCCGGACCGACGATCTCCCACCACCTGCGGGTGCTGCGCGAGGCCGGCCTGGTCGACTGCGAGCGCCGGGCCACCTGGGTCTACTACTGGGTCAAGCCCGAGGCACTTCGCCAGCTGTCCGTGCTGCTCGACATCGCCGTACCGGCCGCCGCCTGACCGCCCGACGCCACGGTAGCCGGGGTCACCGGATGTTCACCCTGACGTTTCGGGAACCGCTGGACGACCGGCCGCACGGCCGGTTCACCTACTACCGGCTTCTGCCCGAGGCGCTCAGGTCTGCCGGCGAGCACCTCACTGCCCTCGCCGAGCGGGCCGCCGCTACCGCCGACACCCGCCGGGAGTGCTGATGGCCGCCATTCCCGTCCTGGCGCGTCGGCTGCTCGCCGAGTTCACCGGCACCGCGCTTCTCGTCACCGCCGTCGTCGGCTCCGGGATCATGGCCGCGAAGCTGTCCCCGCACGACGTCGGGCTGCAATTGCTGGAGAACTCCACCGCGACCGCGTTCGCCCTGGGCACCCTGATTCTGATCTTCGGCCCGGTGTCCGGGGCGCATCTCAACCCGGTCGTGTCGGCGGCGGAGTGGTTCCTCGGCCGCCGCGCCCGTACCGGCATCACGGCGAGGGATCTCGGCGGGTACGTCGCGGCGCAGGTCCTGGGTGCGATCGGCGGGTCGATCCTGGCGAACCTGATGTTCAACCTCGACCCGGTCACCTGGTCGCACACCCGCCGGCTGGCCGGGCACCTGTGGCTGGGGGAGGTGGTCGCCACGGCCGGCCTGATCCTGCTGATCTTCGCGCTGGCCCGATCCGGCCGCGCCGCGGTCGCCCCGGCCGCGGTCGGGGCGTACATCGGCGCCGCCTACTGGTTCACCTCCGCTACGTCGTTCGCCAATCCGGCGGTGACGATCGGGCGGGCGTTCACCAACACGTTCGCCGGCATCGCCCCCACCTCGGTCCTCGGCTACCTGGTTGCCCAGGTCATCGGCCTGGCGGTGGGGGTCGGGCTGCTGCTGGCGCTGTACCCTGACGCCGGAGCAGCGGCCGCCGAGGTCGTCGTCCCGCATGAGAACACCCGGCGGACCGCAAGACCGGGGTCGGCGTCGGCCGATGACCGCGCCGGCCGGCGGGCTGGTGCACGCCTGTCAGAATCGTTTCGCAGTAAGGAAAGCAGCCTCATGCCCGAGCCCATGACCGCTGACGCGGGCAAGCCCAGCGTGCTGTTCGTGTGCGTCCACAACGCCGGCCGCTCCCAGATGGCCGCCGGCTTCGCCCGCCACTACGGCGGCGAGCACCTGATCGTGCGCTCCGCGGGCTCCGACCCCGCCGAGGCGGTGAACCCGGTCGCGGTGGCGGCGATGGCCGAGCGGGGCATCGACATCGTCGACCAGGTCCCGACGAGGCTGGACTACGACACCGCGTACGCCACCGAGGTCATCATCACGATGGGCTGCGGCGACGCCTGCCCCGTCTTCCCCGGCAAGCGCTACGAGGACTGGAAACTCGACGACCCCGCCGGGCAGGGCATCGACGTGGTCCGCCCGATCCGCGACGACATCGACAACCGGGTACGCAGTCTCGTGGCCGACCTGTTGCCAGACCGGGCCGTCCCGTGACCCGGCTGGTCATCGTCGGCGGCAGCGACGCCGGGATCAGCGCCGGGCTACGTGCCCGCGAACTCGACCCGACCGTGGAACCGCCGCTGATGGTGGCCGACCGGTACCCGAACTTCTCCATCTGCGGCATCCCGTACCACGTCTCCGGGGAAGTCCCCGACTGGCGGGACCTGGCCCACCGCACCGAAGCCGACCTGCGCGCTGCCCGATCCGGCCGCAGATCACCGGCCTGGACCAGCTCGGCCCCACCGATGGGGTGCACCTCCTGCACACCATCGGCGACACCGTCGCCCTGACCGCCACCCTGGCCGGCAACCCCACCACGGCGCTGATCGTCGGGGCCGGGTACCTCGGCCTGGAAATGGCCGAAGCGCTACGCACCCGCGGCATCGCGGTCACCATGGTTGAGCAGTTGGCCCAGGTGCTGCCCACCGTTGACCCGCAGCTGGCCGTCCTGATCGAGGACGAGCTGGCCCGCCACCAGGTGGAGGTCGTCACCGGCACGGTGGTGACCCAGATCCAGCGCGGCCCGAGTGGGTTGTCGGTGACCGGACACGCCACCGACCGGCGCGAGCGTGCCTTCGTACGGACCGTGGATGTAGTTCTCGTTGTGGTCGGTGTCCGGCCCGACACCGAGCTGGGCCAGGCCGCAGGGCTGCCGTTTCGCCGGCTCCCTCGGCACCCAGGTCGTCAAGGTCTTCGACCTGGTCGCCGCCCGCACCGGGCTACGCGACCAGGAAGCGATCGCTCACGGCCTACGCCCGTACACCCACGCCACCACCGCCGATGATCACAAGCGCTACTACCCGGGCGCCCAGCCCATCCACCTCCGCATCACCGGCGAACACGGCACCGGCCGACTCCTCGGCGCCCAACTCATCGGACACCGCGACACCGCCGTGGCCAAACGCGTCGACATCTACGCCACGGCCCTGCACCACCACGCGAACGTCGACGAGGTCGAAGACCTCGACCTGTCCTACGCCCCACCCCTGGGCAGCCCCTACGACGCCGTCCAGATCGCTACTCACCAATGGGCCCTGGCCGCGGCCGGCCACCGCCCATGAGCGTCGCGCTGGGTGCATCGGAGCGCTGCCCGACGGCGGGCTGAGCGTGACGGTCACCCTCTGGCCTGCGCGAGCTTGCCGGGCGCATCGGGGTCACCGAACGGACGCCCATACGGCGGCGGTCTCCAGCGAAGGTCCGTCAGCCGGTCTGGAAGAGGCGCACGATCACCTCCAGGGCGACGAGCGCGCCGATCAGCCTGGCCAAGGCCTTCCACCGGGCGGGCGCGCGCAGGGTGATGGAGTCGGCCAACGGGATCATCGCTAACGCGAACCCCGAGTACATCACGTGCCACCATTCCCGGGGACGGTGGCCGCTCGCCAGCAGCGCCAGCCCGCCCGCGGCGGCCATCGCCACCAGGATCAGCACCGCCGCCACGCTTCTGGCGGCCAGCCGGCCCGGGGGCCGGCCCCGTACCAGGCGCACGGCGGACTCGCCAACGACGACGGCCATCGCTCCCAGCGTGACGAAGGTGAGCAGGAGGTGCAGGTCACGGGCGAACATCGCACCCAATCCGCGGCCCGCCCCGGTCTCGGTTGCCAGGGCGGGCCGTCGCGGCTCGGGTCACCCGACCGGGGTGACGAGGTTGGTGACGGTACCGATAACCATGATCGCCCAGAACACCACGATGGCCAGGTACGCCCAGCCGCGCCGCTTCAGGCTCAGCGCCTCGCCCCAGTTGCGCGGCTCGTAGGGCCCGCCGCGGTCCAGGTACGGGATGGCGACCAGGGCGACGGTCATGAGCACCATGCCGATGATCGTGCCCCAGATGTCGGGCTCCATCCCGAAGGCGATGTTGACGAACCGGTTCATGCCGTGGGTCCAGGTGATTGGGAACGTCGGCACGATGCCCAGACCACCCGGCCCGTGCTCGGATCCGTAGAACTCCGATGTGGGCAGCAGTTGCGGCTCGGGCCCGGGGGCCCGGCGGAAGAACGAGACCACCAGGATGGCACCGAGGATGACCACGCTGTAGATCAACCACTCGCGGATGTGGGTGCTGAACGGCACCCGGCGCCCGCTCGGCTTGTGCCAGAACGGCAGCGAGATGCCCTTCACCTTGATCAGGTAGTAGTGCATGGAGATCAACGCGAGCAGCAGGATCGGCAGGATGGCCACGTGCAGCGCGTAGTACGGGATGAGCAGGTTGGTGGCCTTGGGGATGTTGAGCAGGTCCTCGCGGGTGTAGTGCAGCGTCTTGTCCAGCCCGACGGCCTCCAGGATCTCGGACATGTGCCACGGAACGGCGAAACCGCGCTCGTCCCAGTGCAGCGTCTCCCCGGTGATGCTGAGCAGGAAGACGGTCCCGGCCAGGGCGACGCCGATCTGCCACAGTCCCTTCTTGGCGCCCCGGTACCCGCCGCTGAAGAACACCCGCATCATGTGGATCATTACCAGGGCGAAGATGAGGTAGGCGTTCCAGTAGTGGAAGTTGAGTACGACCGACCAGCCGCCCTCGCTGAGCAGCGACTTGGTGATGCCGTAGGCTCGGCCGGCGTCCGGGATGTAGCGCAAGGTAACGATGAACCCGGTCAGGATCTCCAGAAACAGGGAGATCCCGAGCACGCCGCCGAGGGAGTACCAGAAGGTGTTGGTCTCCACCGGGATCAGGTACTCGCTGATCATCCCCCGGACGCCGAGCTGATCCTTTACCCGGTCCCGGAAGGCATGGCGCCAGTCGACACCGGTCGGAGGCGCGACCTTGGCCGTCTCCCGCGCCTGCTCATCACTGGGGGCAGGCCTCTCCGGGGCGGCCGGTTGCGTATCGGTCATAGCGGTTACCTCCCGCGCCTGTGTTAGTTGCTCGAACCCGCCTCAGTCGACTCCCGTAGCGTGCGAACGTCGACGCTCGTCGATACGAGCGCTGGCCGATATGGCCGCAAGGCCGGGATCTGATTCCTAGCCATGTGGCCTGATTGTCCATGTTCGTCCGGCGCGTCTGGACGGCCTGGCGAACGTCGTCTGCATCATCCGAGCCACCCCCGATACACGGGGTTCAACGGACGTGTTGAGTACAGAGCTGACCGACGGCGCGGCCGGCGCGAGTCGAGTGCTGGACGTCCGCCTCAGCGGCCGGTGACGCGCCTGTCCGGGGGGGAGGCGCTTACCGGCTCTGTTGCGCAAGTATGGAATGGGGGTGGATCAATTATACGGCGGCTCTTGGAGCGGTGGGTAGGTGGAGGAAGCGATCGCGTCCCGGGAGGGCGACTACGCGGTGCTCGACGCTGTACCCGGCGGCTGAACCGGGATGGCGAGCCACGCCGACGTGCCGGTGGCTAAGAAATCCTGGTAGGGATGTCCAGAACCGGGTGACGGCTCCGACCACAGGCCGAGCGCCCGCCCTGGGCACCTGTACGGAGGACCACGCGATGAAGTACATGATCATGATGTTTGGCGGAACTGGCGCCGCCATGCAGGACCGCTCACCGGAGTGGATCGCCGGCATGCACGAGCTGCTGATGAGGCTCGACACCGAGTTGAAGGAGTCGGGCGAGTGTGTGGCCAGCGACGGGCTGGTGGATCCCAGCCAGGCGAAGACGGTCCGCTTCGTGGACGGTGCCCCGGTGCCGACCGACGGGCCGTTCGCCGAGATCAAGGAGTCACTGGCCGGCTACTGGATCCTCGAGGTGGACGAGGACCGCGCCCTGCAGATCGCATCCCAGGTCGTCGCCTACACCGAGTTTCCGATGGAGGTCCGGCGGATCAGGGACGAGCCGCCGCAGGAATGACCAGTTCCGTCTGGCCGGTGACGCGGTGAGCGCCGCACACCGGATCGAGGACCTGCTGCGCGAATGCGCGCCGCAGGTCCTCGGCGCGCTGGTGCGCCGGCACGGGCAGTTCGACGCCTGTGAGGACGCGGTGCAGGAGGCACTGCTCGCGGCCGCGCTGCAGTGGCCGGCCGAAGGGGTGCCGGACCGGCCGCGGTCCTGGCTGTTGACCGTGGCCGGCCGTGCCCTGGTCGACGGGTGGCGGGCCGACAGCGCGCGGCGCCGCCGCGAGACGATGGTGGCGCTGGACCCTGTCGACCACCCACCGGTCACCAACCTCGATGACACCGACCGCCGTGACACCGACGACACGCTCGTCCTGCTGTTCCTGTGCTGCCATCCCGCGCTGTCGCCGCCGTCGCAGCTCGCGCTCACCCTGCGGGCGGTCGGCGGGCTGACCACTGGCGAGATCGCCGCCGCGTTCCTGGTTCCTGAGGCGACGATCGCCAAGCGCATCGGCCGGGCCAAGCAGCACATCAGGGACGCCGGGGCCCGGTTTGAGCTGCCGGCCGAGCCGGAGCGCACCCACCGGCTCGGCGTGGTCCTGCACGTGCTCTACCTCGTCTTCAACGAGGGCTACACCGCCAGTTCCGGCCCAGCGCTACAGCGGCCGGATCTGGTCGCCGAGGCGATCCGGCTCACCCGGCTGCTGTGCCGGCTGCTGCCCGGCGAGGGCGAGGTCGCCGGGCTGCTCGCGCTGATGCTGTTCACCGACGCCCGCCGGGCCGCCCGCACCGACACCGACGGGCGGATCGTGCCGCTCGCCGAGCAACGCCGCGAACTGTGGGACACCGCGGCGATCGGCGCGGGTCAGGCGATCCTCACCAGGACCCTCGGCACCGGCCCGGTCGGCCCGTACCAGCTACAGGCGGCGATCGCCGCGCTGCACGACGAGGCGCCGACCGCGGAGCAGACCGACTGGCCGCAGATCCTCGCGCTGTACGACGTCCTCGCGACGGTCGCACCCGGACCCGTGGTCACGCTCAGCCGCGCCGTCGCCGTCGCCATGGTCCACGGACCCACGGCCGGGCTCGCCCTGCTCGGCACCCTCGACACCGACGACCGGATGGCACACACCCACCGCCTCGAAGCGGTACGGGCACACCTGCTCGAACAAGCGGGCGACGCCGCCGCCGCCCGCGACTGCTACCTTCGGGCCGCGAGGATGACCGCGAGCCTGCCCGAACAGCGCTACCTCGAACTGCGGGCAGCCCAACTGCATCATCCGGCACCGCCCAGCAACCCGGTCGGCTGACCAGTGCGCATCCTCGCCGTGCTGCCCGATCGACCGTCATCCGGTCACCGTGCGGAACCGTCAGCCGGCGCTCGTGCTTCGGCGGCCCGCTTGAGGCGGTTCAGCCGTCGATCCCACGTGCTGGCGAGTTCGGCAAGCCACCTGGCGGAGGCGCGAAGGGCGTCGGGCCGGGCTTGGTAGAGCACCTCCCGGCCGGCCCGGGTCGCCCGCACGAGATGCGCCGCCTCCAGCGTCTGCAGATGTTTGATCACGGCCTGGCGGGACACCGGTACGCGGGCAGCGAGAGTCGTCGCGCTGGCCGACCCGAGGTCGACCAGCGCGTCGAGGAGCCGCCTGCGCATCGGGTCGGCCAAGGCCGCCAGGACGGACCTGACCTCCTCGCCGACCAGCTCAGCCGTCACCTCCGGGACTGCTCGGCGGTGCGCTTGACGACGTCGAGCTGGATCTGCCAGCCGTCGGTGTTGTCCTCCATGGCCGCGGCCCGCTGCTCGGCGGACTCGTAGAGGGACGCGAAGCCGCTCTCCACGACCCGCAGCAGTGTGCCGATGAACCAGCCCGGCTCGCTGGCCAGGGTCCACACCCGCTCGATCGGTGCCTCGGTGAAGGTTTCCCGCTCGATCTTGTCTCCGCCAATTCCTGTGTCGCTCATCTCGTCTCCCCGGCAGCTACTCGCCATCGACGTGCAACCCCAGAGTTGCACGTGGGACCGCCCAAGTGCAACCCTCGGGTTGCACTTGGGTGTCACCCGCTCGGTCGCTCGCGGTACCGGCCTTATGGACGAGGCGTGGCAGGTCGGCCCCGGTTGCCCGTCCCATGGAATGTTTCGCGGTCGATCCGACAGTCTCGTTGACACCGGGCAGGCAGGCGTGTTCCATCTACTAGCACTCATATAGATATGAGTCGAACAATATGGAAGCCCTTAAGGGAGGCCATCTTGAACGAACTTCCCAAGCCCCGGCGACTCGGACGGCGGACCGTGCTCGGCGCCATCGCCGTGGCCGCCGCGGGCACGCCGGTCGCAATCAGTCAGATGGCGGATGCGGTCAGCGGGCCAGCCGCACCGGTGGAGCCCAACGCCGCCAAGCTGGTCTGGAGCCCGTCGGCCGCCCGCGATGGCCTCGGCGCGTTCGAGGGTATCGAGGATGACCGGTCCCACTCCCACCCGGGCGTCAAGCACATCTACACCCAGGGCGACGCCTACCGGTGGGACATGCACCTGCGGGACCGGGACGGCTCGGACCGCCAGCGCAACGAGGTCAAGGGCATGCACGTGGGCGGCAAGGACCTGAGCATGCTGAAGGGGGAGACCTGGCAGATCACCTACGACCTGTTCATTCCCGACACGCTGAAGGGCACGAGCAGCTTCACGCACATCTTCCAGCTCAAGCAGCCCAACGGCTCCCCGGGCGCGGGTGCGCCACTGGTCACCATCTCGCTGCAGCGCAGCGGGAGTGCCGAGTACATCGCGCTGCGCGGGTTCGTCTCCGGGGTGACCGTCGGGCGCACGCGCCTGGAACCGCTGCGCAATCACTGGATCAACGTCGACATGACGTTCCTGGTCGCCGACAAGGGCCGGGCCAGGTTCGTCCTCCGGGACGGCGCCAAGACCGTGGTCGATGAGCAGAAGGGCACGGACATCTGGGCCAGCACCCGCATCCGCCCCAAGTGGGGCATCTACCGATCGATCAGGGACCGGGGGCAGCTTCGGGACACCTACATGCTGATCCGCAACTTCAAGGCCTACCAGGGCACCTGAGCCTTGACGCCGGTGCGACCCCGTGCGGGACGGGGCAGCACAGAGGTATCAGGTGTCGTAATATAACGCCGGCCGTTGTATAGCCGAGGAGGCTGGCGTGACCCGAACCCCCACCCCGAACCGGCGGGCTCTGCTCGCCATCTGCCTTGCCGTGGTTGGTTCCAACGCGGTCGTGGGCTGCGCGGCGCAGGCGTCGCCGAGCACCTGGACGGGCGGACCGGCCAGCCCGGCACCGGTCAGGATCACGATCAATCCCAGCGCGCCGCCGCTCGGCAACACGGTGCCGACGGGGATCGTCGTCCAAGACCGGGAGATGATCCTGTACTTCTGGGGGAACCCGGCCAATCCCTACTTCGACGTGGTCTGGCGCGACCGTGGTACCGGGCAGGTCACCGAGAAAGGGTCCGGTCTCGGCGTGGGCGCGCGGCCACCGGACGGGTTCTTCGAGGTGAACCAGCTTGTCGCCGAGGACGGCACGCTCATCGAGTACGGCGCGCTGCGCCGCCCCGCAGCGCGTATCACCTGTGCGGCCGACGGTGTCACGGTGGAGGCGCGGTACACCCGGTGGAGCATCGACCCCATGGTCACGATCTTCTGGCTGCGGCGCAGCGGTTCGCCGATCCCCGCCAACCGCGACGTCGGCGACGGGCGCACCGAGCCGCTGGAGCCGGAGCGGTACCCGCTCCTCACCGCGTACGACAGCGCCGGCCAGGTCATCGCGACCATCCGGATCCGGCCCGAGGCGACCCAGCAGAAGGGCGGCTGAGCGGGCGGCGGCACCGCCGCTCCGCGCTACCGCCCGGTACCGGCGTCGCGGACCAGGAGGGCGGCCTGCACCCGGTTGGCGCAGTCGAGCTTGGCCAGGATCCTGCTGCCGCTGCTCCTGCTCGGCTCGCGGGGGCTGGGCAACGTCCCGAAGGTGAAGGCCGTCACGCAGTACCTGCCGGATCAGGCGGCCATGGTGATCATGCGTGACTCAGGCGGGACCCGCGCGGGGCGGGGTGAACCGGCACCGCCCCGCGCGGCACTCGGCGATGGTCGCGGTGACGGCGCGCCGGGTCGTGCGCAGCTCGGCGATCCGCGCGTCGATCCGGCGCACCACGGCCTCCATCCGCCACAGCTCGCTCTCGCACGTCGCGGTGCCGGAGTCGTGGGCGCGCAGCGCGTCGATGATCTCGTCGAGCGCGAACCCCAGCTGCTGCAGGGTCCGGGCGGTGCGGATCCGCTCCACTGTGGACGGAGGGTACTCCCGGTAGCCGGACGGCCTCCGTTGTGGCGCGGGCAGGACGCCGCGCCGCTCGTAGAAGCGGACCGTGTCGACGCTCACGTCGGCTTCGGCCGCGACCTCGCCGATCTTCATCAGCTCACCCTAAACTCTGGACTTAGGTCCAGAGTTTAGGGTTCTCGGTAGCCGGACGCAAATGCCGGACCACGACCCGAGGAGCTGTACCGAATGGACCAGCCGAGCACCACGACACCGATCGCCTGCGACATGAGCGCCGCCCCCGACACCGGGCCGGAACGCATGCGGGAGTACCAGCGACTGTTCCACCAGGCCCTGGTGGGCCGGGTGCGGACCGCCGAGGGCATCCGGTTCCGGCTGCGCGCCGACGACGGCGTCGAAGCGTGGGTACGCGACCTGGCCGCACGGGAGAAGGCCTGCTGCCCGTTCTTCGACTTCGCCGTCACCACGAACGGCGACGAGGTGCGGTGGGACGTGCGGGTCATCGACGACGACGTCGCCCGGACCATCCTCGACGAGTTCTACGCCCTGCCCGACACCGCCGCGTACGGCGTCGAGGAGCTGGAGAACCGCCTGCGCGACGGAGGCCTGCAGATCACCACGAACGCCGACGGCACCGTCACGCAGGTCAGCCGGTGACGGCGCGGGCGCCGCCGTCGGCGCCCGCGCAACTTCGAGATCTTGACCGCGACGCCTTCAGCCGGCGACCGGTCGGGCCGGGGACGGCAGCGGCCCGGCTCCGATTTGGCCGCGCTACTCGGCCAGGCGCCGGGCCCGGGCCGCCAGGTGCCGGCGCTCGGGCAGGCTCGTGGTCCGGCGGGCGGCGGCCAGGTAGCTGGCCCGCGCGGCGGCGCGGTCGCCGGCCATCTCCAGCAGGCCCGCCCGCACCGCGTGCAACCGTGGTGCCCGGCCATCCGGTCGTCATCATCGAGCGGGGAGAGCACGTGGAGGCCGGCCCGGGGTCCGTGCACCATGGCCACGGCGACCGCCCGGTTGAGCGTGACCATCGGGCTCGGCGCCAGCCGGGCCAGCAGCTCGTACAGGCCGAGAATCTGCGGCCAGTCGGTGTCCTCGGCACCGGCCGCCTCGGCGTGCACCGCCGCGATGGCCGCCTGGACCTGGTACGGCCCGATGCTGGCGCGGGGCAGGACGGCGCCGATGAGCGCGACGCCCTCCTCGATCGCCGCTCGGTCCCAGCGGCTCCGGTCCTGCTCGGCCAGGGGAACCAGCTCGCCGTCCGGTCCGGTGCGCGCCGGCCGCCGCGCTTCGGTGAGCAGCATGAGCGCGAGCAGCCCGGTGACCTCACCGTCGTCGGGTACCAGCCGGTGCACCGCCCGGGTCAGCCGGATCGCCTCGCCGGTCAGCTCGCTCCGGTGCAGCTGCGGCCCGGACGTCGCGGTGTACCCCTCGTTGAAGATCAGGTAGAGCACGTGCGGCACGACGCGCAGCCGCTCGGCCAACTCCGGTTCGGGCGGGAGGGTGAACACCGCACCGGCGGCCTTGACGCGCTGCTTGGCCCGGCTGATCCGCTGTGCCATCGTCGCCTCGGGCACCAGGAACGCGCTGGCCACCTGCGCGGTGGTCAGGCCGCCGACGGCACGCAGGGTCAGCGCCGCCTGCGACACCGGGGACAGCGCCGGATGGCAGCACATGAACAGCAGGGTCAGCGTGTCGTCCCGGTCCGCTGCCGCGTCCTCGCCGGGGGCCGGGGTCACGGTCGGGGCCAGCGCCGCGACGTTCTCCTCCCGGCGGCGCCGGGCGCTCTCGCTGCGCCACTGGTCGGTCAACCGCCGGCCGGCCACGGTGACCAGCCAGGCGCGCGGGTGCTCCGGTACCCCTTCCGTGGGCCACTGGGACGCGGCGGCGAGCAGCGCCTCCTGCACCGCGTCCTCACACTCGTCGAACTGCCCGTACCGGCGCACGAGCACGCCGAGGACCTGCGGCGCGAGCGTGCGCAGCAGGTCCTCGACCCGGTCGTCGGTCTTCACATCTCCAGCCCGGCCTCGTCCATGACCGGCCGGATCTCGATCGCCGTGTACTTCGCGTCCGGGATCTGCCCGGCCAGCTCCACGGCCCGGTCGAGCGTCTCGCAGTCCACCGCGTAGTAGCCGGCGAGGAACTCCTTGGCCTCCACGTAGGGCCCGTCGGTCGCGGACAGCGCGCCGTCGCGGACCCGTACCGTCGTGCTGTTGGACGGGTCGGCCAGCGCCACGAACCCGAGCAGCTCGCCGGACTCGCGCAGCGGCGCCGGGAACGCGTCGTGCGCGGCGAACACCGCGTTGCGGTCCTCCTCCGGCAGCTCCTCCCAGATCTTCGGGTTCATGTAGATCATCAGCAGGTACTTCACGTCCCTCACTCCTCGTGATGCTCGGCGGTTCCGGTCGCCAGTGGGTCGGAGCCGGCGGCGTGCTCTCGACAACGTACGTCGAGATCCGTGCGTCGGCTCCGGCCGGCGTACCTCATCGCGGGCGGGCTGGCCGTCTGCGTCGCCGGCCTGCGTGGCCGCCGGGATCAGCGCGGTCCTGCTGGCCGGGGTCGCGGTGCTGGTGGTGCGGATGCTGCGCCAGGTGCCGCCGTCGGGCGCCGGCGGGTAATTACTTCGACCTGAAGAAGTAGGTCGGTCCTGGGCGGACGCCGACGGTTGGCTGGTGGATTGGCTTGTGGCGTGGTGTTTTGGTGGTGGTCACGCGGCCAGTGCACTGATCTTGGCGAGGTTGTGGGCGAATACGCCGTG
>WNFU01002744.1_pt1 | contig 23901 bp, 20 predicted proteins | sample 5400121 | NCBI WGS metagenome assembly WNFU01 (sample SAMN13153360, study PRJNA577476) | soil metagenome | isolation source: 100 cm soil or saprolite under grassland replicate 1 | place: USA:California | collected 2016-06-15
AAGTGCCGTTCCACCTCGCCAAGCATCCCGGCGACCCCCGCCTGGCCTGGCCCCGGAGCGTGCGCGGCATGCTGCCCGGCCCGGTCGGCATGTACGCCACCCTGGTCCTAGTCCTTCTCATCCCCGCGGCGCTCGCCAGCGCGGTGCTGGGCCGGCGGTTGCGGTGGGACCGGCGCCTCCAACGGCGCGGCACCCAGTGGGCCAGCCGCTGGCGACTCCGCCGCCTGATCGTCCTGGGCCCGCGGCCTGGGCGGATCACGCTTGGCCGGCGGGGCGGCTGGTGGGGGCGGCTGCTGCTGGCCGTCGAGAGCTGCCACAGCGTGTTGTGCTTCGGGCCGGCCGGGTCGTTCAAGACCGCCGGCCTGGTCATCCCCGCCGTCCTCGAATGGACCGGCCCCGTCATCACGACTTCGATCAAGCCGGACGTGCTGCGGGCGACGCTGCGCCGCCGGCTGGCGCTGGGGGAGGTGTGGGTCTACGACCCCCTCGGCCTGTCCGGTGTGCCGGCCGCGCAGTGGACCCCGCTGGCGCACTGCGGCACCTACACGTCTGCCCGCAAGGTGGCCCGCACGCTGGCCGAGGCCGCCGACGTGTCGGGCCTGCGGGAGCAGGACGCCAACTACTGGACGCTGCTGGGCGCCAAGCTGCTGGGCGTCCTGCTGTTCGCCGCCGCCCGGTCGGATCGGACGATGGCCGACGTCGCCCGCTGGGTCGACGTCCAGGACCGCGACCAGGTCACCGAGGCGCTGGAGCAGGTCGGCGACCCGATGGCGCTGGACGCCTGGTCGGCCTGCACCGCCCGCCCCGACAACACCCTCGGCAGCGTGTACGGCACCGCCGAGACGCTGCTGGACGTGTTCGCCGACCCGATCATCGCCGCCAGCGCGGAAGGCTGCGACCTGGACGTCGACGCGCTCCTCCACGGCGCCAACACCCTGTACCTGTACGCCCCGGCCAACGAGCAAGGCAGGCTCCGACCGCTGTTCGAGCTGCTGGTCTCCACGATCATCACCCGCGCGGAGGAGCTGGCCGCCCGCCACCCCAACGGCATGCTCAGCCCGAGGCTGCTGGTGTGCCTGGACGAGGCCGGCAACTGCGCCGCCCTGGCCAAGCTCCCAGAACTCGCCACGACCGCCCGCGGCCAGGGCATCCAACTGGTGACCATCTGGCACGACCTGGGGCAGCTCCAGCACCGCTACGGCCGCCGCGCCACCACCGTGCTGAACGGCCACCGCGCCAAGCTGTTCCTGTCCGGTCAGGCCGATGTGGACTCGCTGGAGCTGGCGTCCAAGCTGATCGGCGACCAGGCGGTCACCCACACCTCGCATACGGCCGCCGCGGATGGGCGCTCGTCCTCGACTGCGAGTGTGAGCTGGCGGCGGCTGGTGCCGATGGAGGTGCTGCGCCAGCTCCGCCCCCGCGAGGGCGTCCTGCTGTACGGGCACCTGCCACCGGCGCGGGTCAGGTTGCGCGCCTGGTTCCGCAACCCCCGCCTGCGCCGCCTCGCCCTGCGGGCCGCGCCAGCCTACCCGGCGGTTCCGCAGCACGCCCACGGCGGCTACCCGCCGCTGGAGCCGGTGCCGGTGCCGGCCTCGGAGTCGGACACGCGGGAGGTGGCCTGAGATGGCGCAGACCCGCGACTTCGGGAAGTTGGGCCAGAGCACCTATCAGGCCGAGATCCGCTACGACGACGGCACCGATCCGCACGTCCACCACCCCCGCCTGCCCGAGGGCCGCGAGTTCACCCGCCGAGGTCTGGCCAAGGCCTGGGTCGCTCACCAGCTCCGCCAGCTCGGCTGGCCCGAGTCCGGGGCGGGGTGCTTCTACGGGCTCGTCCAGCGTGGCACCTACCAGGACGCCAGCCGCGACGACCGCGGCCAACCCTCTGGCCTCCAGCACGCCGTCTGGCAGCCCGACCAGGAGCCCCACCACTACCAGGGGCTGGCCTACCTCACCCAGACCCGCAGCGGGCTTGCGGTCACCTGGGATGAGGACCGCGGGGAGGTGGCACGGTGACCACCACCCCAACCCCAGGCCCGAACGACGACCCTGGGCGGGACCTGACGCTGTACTGCGCCGCCGCGTGTGACCTCAACCATGCGGCCGTCCCGCATCCGCCGTGGGACTGCAACGCCCTCGATGACGCGCCCACCCTGACCGCCGCCCAGCGCGCGACGGTCCCGGATGGCGAGCTGCCATGGGTGCGGTATGCGACCCCGCTGGTGCTGACGGCCGGCGAGGTGGACCGGCTGCGCGCCCCGATCGGCCGGGCTATGCACGCCCTGGAGGTCGATGAGCTCGACCGGGGCGTCACCGAGGCCGAGCGGTTCAGCCCCAGGCTGGAGGCGGTCGAGCTTCGGCTGATCCGCGCCAAGCTCGATGCCGAGAAGGCGTCGACCTGGCTGGACGTGCCGGCGCGGTTCTCCTGCGACGACGCGAACCAGCTCCGCCAGGTCATGGACGAGGCGGCCGGGCGGCTGGGCGACCTGATCCGCCGCCGCGACGCCGCCACCCCCGGCTACCTGGTCGGCAGCAAGTTCTTCGCCACGGCCGCGCAGGGGCTCCTCGACTGGTCGTTCGCCACGCTGGAGCGCCAGCAACACCGCCCCACCGCCCGCACCGAACCGGCGATCACCGCCAGCCTCCAGCTCACCGACCGCGACCACAAGCACCTGCGGGAAGAGGCCGACCACCGCCGCCACACCCTCACCGAGGCCGCGCGGCAGTGGCCGACCGGAGGGGGAGGCCGCGGTGAGCGCTGAGCCCATCTCCCCCACCCCCAGCAGCGTCCCGTCCGGCTCCCCGACGCCGCCAACCCAGGGGCCACCGGCCAACGGGAATGCTTCGCTGTCCCTGGCGGGCACCAACGGCCACGCTGCGCCGCGGGGCGGGGTGTACCTGCTGCACTTCGAGCAGCGCTACGAGCACGCCGGCCACTACACCGGCCACGCCGACGACTTCGGGATTCGTGTCACCGAGCAGGCCAGCGGCGATGGTCGTGCCGCCCGGCTGCTGCAGGTGATCGCCCAAGCCGGCATCGGGTTCCGGCTGGCCCGGGTGTGGCCGGGCGCCTCCAAGGGCTATGAGCGGTCGTTGAAGAACAGCGGCGGCGCCAGCCGCTACTGCCCCATCTGCCAACAGGAACGCGCAGCCCGTGGCCAGCTTCGCCGCGCCCCCCGCGGCCGTGGGGAGCGCCGCGTCAGCCCGTCGACCCGGATGCCACGCGCCGACCAGGCGCGAGCCGACGGCCACCAGCCCGACGGGACGGCCCCAGCCCGCCGGGTGCGCCCCGAGCAGGTCCGCGAGTTCATGGCGCTGAACCCGAGCTTCGCGCGGCCGGTCAGCGCCTCACTGGCCAAGCAGTGGGGGCGGGTCCGCGGCCGGGAACAGATCGAAACGCTGACCCCCAGAGTGGTCGGCGCGCGGTTTGAGGAGAACCAGCTGCTCTCCCAGCAGCGTGCCGCCGCCGTCACCAAACGAGCCGTCCAGGCCCGGGTCCAGGCCCGGCAGCGGCAGGTCGCCGACCAGGCCGAACAGGCCCGCACCCGCACCATCGCCGCCCGCACCCATCAGCGCCTGACCAATGCCGGGCGCGAGCACACCGGCGGGCGGGCAGCCCCCCGCGAACGCAGCCAGCCAACCAGCAACCCAAGGGAGGGCGGCCATGAACGCTGACCAGCAGCAGCCGGACGGAGCGGTCGGCCGGGCGGGTGCACCGCAGATGACCCAGGCCCAACGGGAGCTGACCACCCATCACGCCGCGGTGCGGATGAACCTCGGCGCCTCCTCCGGCGACATCAGCCATGCCGCCCGGACGCTGCGGCATGCGATCGGGGTCGCCGAGTACGCCTTCCTGGACGTCCCCCCACAGGTCCGCGCCGCCGCCGACCACCTCGACCAGTGGGACGCCGCCGTCCAGCGGCTGCTTACCGCCGAGCGGGCCGAGCGGGAGGCGACCGGGACCACTGCGCTGGCGCAGCAGGCCGCCATCGAACAGGCCTGGTACCGGCGCCGCGCCGCCCAGCGCGCCCAACCCAACCCAGGCATGGAGGGCGGCCACCAACGCTGACCATCCCCGCCCACCTGGCACCCCACGACCGCACAAGAGAGGAACCAGCATGCTGCAACCCCACCAGCGCCCGTCTTCACCGCCGGTCGAGCTCCGCTACCTCCACCAGGCCGAGCCGGCCCGGGTACCGGCGTCGGTGCTGGCGCTGGAGACCCTGGGCCGGATGCACCCCGCCACCGCCATCACGCTGGTGCTCACGGTCGCCGGCATGACCGCCGGCACGGTGGTGGCCATCGTGGCGCTGGTGGCCACCGTGCTGGCCACCGTCGCCGCGATCGTCGGCACGGTCGCCATTAGCGCTGTCGCCCTGGCCATCGCCGGGATCGTGCTCGGCAACCGCGCCACCAGCCGCTGACCCAGGGAGCCCGAGCCCATGCCTGACACCTCTACCTCGGGGCCGCCGACCGCCCACCCCGGCCGACCGACGCGCACCCCACAGCCGATGCGAAGCATTGTCGACCCGACCGTCCAGGCGGCCGATGCCTGGCTGCAACGCTTCCAAGCCGCGCTGGTCGCCATCATGGCCGCTGTGGCCGGCGGGGTCGGCGCGGTGGCGTTCTTCACCAGCTTCGAGGCCATCAAGTCGTATGCCAACACCTCGGGCGGGATCACCCCGGAGCATGCGTGGGCGATCCCGCTGCTGGTCGACTCGTTCATCGTGGTGGCCACCGGCGCGGACCTGTGGCTGGGCGTCCACCAAGCCCAGCGGGCCTGGTGGGAGCTGGCCTGGCCCAAGGCCCTGCTGGGCGGGGCGGCGGCGGTCAGCTTTGTGCTCAACGTCGCCCACGCCCAGGCGGGCGACTGGCCCGCCCGCGGCGTCGCGGCGATCCCGCCGGCGGCGCTGCTGCTCAGCGTCGAGCTGCTGGTGATGATCGTGCGTCGCGCCGCTATCGCCCGCACCACCCGGCGCACCACCGCCACCCCCGCCACCGCCGCCGAGACGACCGTGGTCGTCCGCGGCGACCAGGCGACCACCACGGTCGCTCCAGTGGGCGACCTGCCGGCGCTGGAGGCGACCAGCACCACCACGGGCCGTCACCCCGGGCGGGCGGACGGCCAGCCGGGAGCGACCAACAGCACCGGCGACCACCAAGGCGACGCGACCAGCGGCCACCCGCCGCCGGCCTCGGCGGCCAAGGCGACCTCGGGCAACCCGACCCCGGCCAGGGCGAACGGTGGGGCGACCTACCAGCGAGTCCGCGACCTGTACCTGGGCGGCATGACCGTGGCCGCCGAGATCGCCCGCGAGCTGGGCATCTCCGCCAGCTACGCCCAGCGCACCCTGCGGCGGGCCAAGGCCGACCTCGACCGACAGCAGCAGGCGCCAGCGACCGGTGCTGGTCGCACGACCAGCCCGCAGTTGGCGGACGAGGCGACCAACGACCACCACCAGGAGCGCGATGCGGCACGGTCGCACGACCACCCGCCCGCATCCGACCGGAAGGCAGCCAGCCGGACCGAGGCGACCAGGAACAGCGATGGTCGCACGACCACCAGCGGCGACCGGCACTTGGCGTTGGTCGCACCCGACCGCGACCGCGCGGAGGTCGAGCGGTGAGCGCCGACACTCGTATCCAAGTAACCCAAACGTCGTGCACCAGGTTGAGACAGACCTTGCCGTCCTGGTTGCCCCCCACAACTCAAACGCTAGCGTCGTACTCGGCCTCGGATCGACAGCACCGCAAGGCCGAGCAGCACCGGCACCATGATCCGCACGGCGATCTGCAGCACGTCCCCCCAGCGGGTCAGGGCAGGCTGCGGGTTGCGAGTCAGCCCAATCGCGGTCCGGGCACCGTAGATCATCGCAGCGGCAACCGAGGTCTCGGACGCCTGGATCGTCGCGGCTGGTCTTGTGGTCGTCGCGGGAGCTGTGGTCAAGCTGCCAGGCTGGCCGCGTGCTGGATGCTGGAAGCCGGCCGTGACCATGAGCATGGCGAACACGGCAAGGACGACCAGCGTGGCGGTGATTGCACGCCAGGCCCGCAGTCCGTAGCCGGACACCAGCCAGTACAGCCACAGGATCAGCCGTTCGATGCTTGGTGGGCTGGCCTTGCGGCGCAGCTCCATCTCGCCGTAGTAGAAGTCGGCCGCACCCGGCTCGTCCTTGTTGTCCTCGTGGCCCTTGCGCAGCGCCCGGTACAGATTGGCGATCTCCCCGGCCTGGTCCCGACGTTGCCGCAGTTCCTCCTGGCGCTGCCGAGCGTGGACGCCTCGCACTGCCAACAGCCGGACCAGGCGCACTCGCGTGCCCCGGACATCCGAGAACAGCGGAAGTGTTGGGTTCGCTACCCAATGCCCGCTGGCGGCTGGCCAGGTCTCGCCGTGGTGCCAGCCCGCCTGCCGGAGGCCGCGCTCATACCGGGCGCGCCACTGATGCTCCTCGGCCAGGACCAACCGACGGGTCCACCACCACAACGGCGGCCACGCCCAGCCGGTTTCGACCGCCTTCCACTCTGGCGTGGCCGCAAACCTCTTGCCGCTTTCCAGTCGCAATCGGTCCAGGTTGTGGGCGTCGGCGAAATAGCACACTTGCAGGTCAACGTTGCCCAGGGCAAGACCAGCGACATCAGCCCGGCGCAGCGACGCGAGCCATGGTTGTCCGTCCAGTCGGGGTGGTCCTGGTGCCTGCTGCCAACCGGTCACGAACTGCTGCTCGTCCAGGTTGAGGAAGGGTCGCGCGGCGCTGAGGATCGATGGAGCCGCGAAGTCGGCATCGTCAAGCAGGATTTGAGCCCAGCGCAGTCGAAGGTCGCCACCTTCGAGAAATCGAGTCCTGCGGCAGGTGACCTGGGCGGCGGCGATCTCGACGCGGACACGCTGCCGGAAGATCGCGTCGTCGAGCATGACCTGCCCGCTGGCCTGCATGGGTCCAAGCGTGCGTGCCCGTTCGAAAGTCGCTCCTGCGAACCAGGCCTCGCCTTTGAAGGTCGCCTCGCCGAACCAGGCCTCGCCCTTGAAGATGGCCCGTTCGAATGTGGTGTGGCCCTCGAAGGTAACTGCGCCGAACCAGGCATCGTTCTCGAAGGCCGTCGTGGCGAATCCGGCGCCGTCATGGACGGTCGCCTCGCCGAACCAGGCCACGCCCTGGAAGGTCGCACCGCCGAATCCGGCGTTGCGCTTGAAGGTTGCTTGGTTGAATGCGGCGGAGTCCTCGAAGATCGTCCCGCCGAACCCAGTGTGGCCCTCAAACTTCGCCTCCGCGAACGAGGCATCCCCCCTGAAAGTTGCCCTGGCGAACCCGGCTTCACCGCCGAACCGGGCGCCGACGAACCAGGCCTCGCCGCCAAAGGTGGCGCTAGCGAACCGGGCGTCGCCGCCGAAGGTGGTTTCGGCGAACCGAGTCCCATCGCCGAACCTGGCGCGGTCGAACCAAGCCTCGCCGCCGAACCGGGCGCCGGCAAACCCGGCCTGGTCGCCGAAGTTGGTATTCCTGAACAAGACCGCTGCGCCGAAGGTGACGTCGGGAAAGCCGGCTTGATCGCCGAAGGTGGCGTCAACGAATCGGGTGTCGTCACCGAAGCTGGCGCGGCTGAACCGGGTCCGGTGGCCGAACCTGGCGCCGGTGAACCCGGCTCGATTGCCGAAGGTGACATCGGCAAACCGGGTGCCGTCACCAAAGGTGACGCCGGTGAATTCGGCCTCGTCGCCAAACCTGGCGCCGTCAAACCGGGTCCCATCACCGAACCTGGCGCCACTGAACCCGGCTCGATTGCCGAAGGTGACATCGGCAAACCGGGCCCCGTCGCTGAAGGTGGCGCGATCGAACTGCGACTGTTGCAGCATTGGCGAGTTGGGTCGCTTGGGATCTCGGGGCACTGCAGCGAGGATGCGCGCAAGCAGCTCGGCCGTGATCGATACGCCGCGCCCGTCGAGAAGACCATCCTCCGCGAGCCGCTTCAGCGCGGCCTCAAGATCTTGGTCGTTGGCGTGAGCCCAGCACTTGCCGCCAATCGACAGCGGGCTCCCGATGCATCCTTCCTCGCCGCACATGTTCCAGTCGACGCTCTCAATAACCGCCATCTCGCTCCCCTTACCTCCAAGAGGAGGAATTGTGCCTCTTGTCGGCTGTACAAGGCCACCAGGAGTGGGTCCGGATTGTCCTCAACGAGCTGGATCCACCGTGAGCGCAGGCAGAAGAGCCAGCCTGCCTGCGAGGTAGGTCTGGCGCAGTTGCTCGAGCCGCACGACTCCAAGTGGGCGGTGGTGTTCCTCCGCGACTACATCTTGTTAGGCAACCGCCGCGAGCAGGTCGCTCTGGCCGGCGCCGGGGTCACCCCACCCGTCATGCGTGACCTGGTCGCCCGCATCGGGGAGACCCTCACATGACCCCCCGCCCCCCGCTGCTGGACGCGGCGCTTGGCTACGCCGACCGTGGCGTCCCGGTGCTGCCGCTTCGAGGCAAGCTCCCGCTGATCCCCGCCGCGCACGGGCCGGGTGATCCGCTGTACCAGCAGTGCCGCGGCGCCTGCAGCCAGCAAGGCCACGGCGTGCACGACGCCACCACCAACCCCGACCAGCTCCGCCAGTGGTGGCGGCGCTGGTCGCACGCCAACATCGGCCTGCGCACCGGCGTGGTGTTCGACGTGATCGACGTCGACGGCGAACGAGGCCGCCACAGCTTCCAACGGTTCCTCACCGAACGCTGTGGTGGAGTGCCGATCGGTGGCCCACGGGTCCGCACCGGCTCGGGCGCCGGCTGGCACCTCTACGTGGCCCCAACCGGGCTGCCCGACCACATCGGCGTCCTGGAGGGCGTTGACTACCGCGCCGCCGGCCGCTACGTCGCCGCGCCACCCTCCCGCCACTCCGCCACCGGCCGTCCCTACGTGTGGAACGCCGGCCGCGGGCTGGACACCCCGCTCGGCCAGGTCCCCCCGGCGCTGCGCGAGCGGCTGGCCCCCCGCCCCATCGACCGCCAGCCCGAGCCGGCGCCGACCGTCCGCCCGGCCGAGCCGGGCCACCCCTACGGGCGGGCGGTGCTGGAGGCCGAGACCGCCCGGATCGCCGGCGCCCACGGGCCAAGCCAGGGACGGGGTGGGGAGCGGAACAAGGTGCTGTGGGAGGCCGCCCGCAACCTCTACAACCTGGTCGCCGGCGGCCTCCTCGACGAAGCCGAGGTTGCCGGCGAGCTGGAGCGCGCCGCCGGCGCCTGCGGGCTGCTGTCCGACGAGCCCCGCCAAACCAGGCGCACGCTCGCCTCCGCCCGGCAGGTCGGCATGGCCCACCCCCGCGGCATCCCCGAACGACCCGCCAGCGGTGCCCGCGGCCAGGACCGCCCCCCCAAGGATGCTTCGCACCACCCGCCGTTCCACCCCCACCGCAACCCCGACCGCGCCCGCGAGCGCTGAGGGCCGGCGTCCGACAGGAGGTGATCGCCAACAGCAGACCAGGCAGGCAGGGCGGTGGCGCCCAAGTCCCGGCCAGGAACCGCGCCACCGCCCCCGACCCCACAGCCCAGACCACCCGAACAGGAGGCAGACCGTGGGACCAACCCCAACCCTACCGTCCAACCAACAACCCCAACCGGCCAGCCGCAACCGGCGGACCCGACGTCCCGACCCGGACGCCGACCGCGAGCTGGTCCTCGGCGTCGGCGCCGACCAGCTCTCTGAGGAGCAGGTCAACGAGCAGGTCCGCGCGGCGGAAGCCCACGCGGAGTACGTGCACGAGTACGGCGAGCCCGGCTCTGACCGACGTGCGCGGATCGACGCGGCACAGCGCGAGTGGCTGCGCCGCGAGCCGCTAGAGGCCGACCCCACCTGCACGGCAGAGGAACCCGAGCCGCTGGGGCGGCGGCTTCCCCAGCCCCTGGACGCCAGCCGCGAGGGGGTGGAGCGGTGACCAGCCAGCAGGATCTGCGCGACTTCCTGGCGCTCAACCCCGACTTCGCCCAGCGGCGCGACCCGGACGCCAGCGTGCGCGACTGGGAGGCGATGCGGTCGCTGGGCCGGCGGGTGTCCTTCGACCTGTTGGACGAAAACGAAGATCCCGCGCAGTCCCGCGCCGACATCGCACGTCGTGCCGAGCTGGCCCAGCAGCAAGGGGAGGCCCGCGAGGCGCGGCTCGAGGAGCGGTTCGCGCGGCTCAACCCGGAGTTCGGCGTGCTGCCAAGCCGCACCGACCCCAACCAGCACCGATTCGCCCATGGCCGGGAGCGTGCCCTGGCGCTGGGCAGCCGGGTGCATCTGGCCGAAGCCCGCGAGAACACCGGCAGCCCCGAGCTGGCGGCGTGGATGATCCGCGAGCGCGCCCTCCAGGCTGGGCGGCTGGCCCGAGACCAGCGGCCAGTCCAGCCACGCACCACCGAGCGGGCGCGGACAGGGGCGGAACGCTGACCATGGCCAAGACGACCACGCCGAAGCGTCGTCCAGGAGCTGGTCGGCGGGTACCGGTCGACCGGCGCCGGCTGCCCGCCGCACCGCTCCTGGAGGCCGTCGACACCTACGCCGAACGGCGCCAGCAGCCCGTGGAGGAGTTGCTCGGGGATGCGCTCCAACGCGTCCTCCGCGACGCCCAACGCTCGGGGACCATCACGGTTGGCTCCGGGGAGCGCTGCTGCGACGCGCTGGGCTGGCACCCCCGCATGGTCTGGGGTGACACCTACGACCAGGCCATCGCCGACGACAGCCCCCACACCGCCACCGCCCCACCCGGCACCGCGACCGCGTGGCGGCAGGGGTGTCGCTGCCTGGACTGCCGCGACGCCAACACCCGAAGCCGCACCAAGACCAGCCGCGGCCCTGGTCACCAGCGTGATCCGCCCACCCCGCCCACCACAGCCACACCCCGCATGACCGTTGCAGGACAGGAGGAACTGACGATGCCAAGCGACAACTTCACCGTCCAGGTCGGTAACCTGACCGATGATCCCGAGCTGCGCTACACCCAAAACGGGACGGCGGTGACCAACTTCCGCCTGGCCGTCAATCAGCGCATCAAGGAGGCTGATGGCACCTGGCGGGACGGGGAGGCCTCCTACTTCCGCGTCAACGCCTGGCGCGACCAGGCCGAGAACGTCGCCGAGTCCCTGGCCAAGGGCAACCGCGCCGTCGTGCTGGGGCGGCTGCGGACCCGCTCGTGGGAGACCCCCGAGGGCGACAAGCGCTCGGTGACCGAGATCGACGCCGACGAGGTCGCCCCCAGCCTCAAATGGGCGATCGCCAAGCCCGAGCGCGCCGACCGCAGCCGCAACGGCGAACGCGGCACCGAGCGTGGCGAGTTCAACGACGAACCGTCGTTCTAGAATCCTTATCTCGTCGTGGTGCCCTGGTCTATGCGGCCAGGGCACCAACGTGTTCGAGACGACCCCAGCTTGGTGCTTGTGACCGTTGTGATACGGTTAGGCCCGATGTAGCCCTGACCAGCGAGGTGCTGAAGCCCATAGACAAGCCTCCGCCAACGGTTGCAAGCGATTCGCTCCTGATCTGTGAGGTCCGCTGATGTCGAACAGCCTGTTCAAGTACATCCCGTTCCAGGTCATGCAGGTCACCACCGCGATTGATCAAGGGATGCTTGCGTTGCCCGACATCCAGCGGCCCTTTGTGTGGCCGACTACCAAGGTCCGAGACCTCCTCGACTCCATGTACCGGGGGTTTCCGGTCGGACAGGTGATGTTCTGGCAGACCGGGGCAGAGCCTGGGGTGCGACAGATCGGCGTCGGAGGAAAATCGGTCCCGGTGCCCTACCACCTCATCGTCGACGGGCAGCAGCGCCTAACGTCGTTGTACGCGGTCACGACCGGAAAGCCGATAGTGCGGGAGGACTTCACCGAAGCGCGTATCACGATCGCGTTCAACCCGTTCACTGAGCTGTTTGCTGTCCCTGATGCCACGACCCAGAAGCAGGTTGAGTGGCTTGCCGACATCACCCCGCTGTTCCAGGACTTCCTTGACACTGTCGAAAGCTATATAGAGCGCCTGGAGCAGGCCCGAGGTGATCTATCACGGCAAGAGCGCAAGCACCTGTTCGGCGTGTTCGACCGGGTCCGCGACCTTGTCGCCTACCAGTTCTCGGTGGTGGAGCTTGATGCCACTGCCGAGGAGGAGCAGGTCGCGGAGGTGTTCGTCCGGATCAACAGCGAAGGGATCGTGCTCAACCAGGCCGACTTCATCCTGACATTGATGTCGGTGTTCTGGGAGAAGGGCCGGCGGGAACTGGAAGACTTTGCTCGCGCCGCCAAGACGCCGACCCTGTCCCAGGCCAGCCCGTTCAACTGGTACATCCAGCCGCAGCCAGCACAGATGCTGCGCGTTACTGCGGCACTAGCGTTTCGGCGGGCGGTCCTCAAGCACGTCTACTCCGCGCTGCGGGGCAAGGATATCGAAACTGGCAAGAGCGACCCGACCCGCCGCGAGGCCCAGTTCGAGCGACTCCAACAGGCACAGGAGCAGGTGCTCGACCTCACGAACTGGCACGAGTTCTTGCAGTGCCTTGAGCGGGCCGGGTTTCGCGGTGCCAAGATGATCTCCAGTCAGAGCGCCATCATCTATAGCTATGCGCTGTGGCTAATCGGACGCGTCGACTATGCGGTGTCGTTGGACCGGCTCCGTGAGGTCATGGCTCGCTGGTTTTTCATGGCGACCATCACCTCCCGCTACAGCGGTTCGTTCGAGACCCAGGTGGAACGCGATCTCTCCCTGCTCAAGGACGTCGCGGCCGGGGATGCCAGCGGATTCTGCAGCAGGCTCGACCAGGTCGTGACTGACACCCTAACCAATGACTTCTGGGCGATCACCCTGCCCAACGAGCTGGCCACATCGGCGGCGAAGTCGCCGGCGCTGCTGGCCTACATCGCCGCACTCAACATCCTGGACGCCGATCCGCTGCTGTCGACCGGGAAGGTCCGCTCCCGTCTTGACCCGGCGGTCACCGCCAAGAAGGGCATCGAGCGGCACCACCTGTTCCCCAAGGAGTACCTGCGGAAGAAGCTGGGAGTGACCGACACCAAGGCGATCAACCAGATTGCCAACATGGCACTGGTGGAGTGGAGCGACAACATCAAGATCTCCGACCAGGCGCCGCTTGACTACTGGCCCGCTCAAGTGCAGGCCAAGAAAGCCACCTCTGGTCTCACCGATGAACGCTTGGCCCGGCAGGTCCACTGGCACGCCCTGCCTGCCGACTGGCAGACGCTGACCTATCAAGACTTTCTCGCCCAGCGCCGTCACCGCATGGCGATGGTCGTCAAGGAGGCGTTCGGCCTGCTCGCCGACTACACCTACGACCCCGCCTACCCAGCCCCCACCACCATCGGGGAACAGGCTGCACGCGGCGGATGGACCGGATACGGGGTGTCGGTAAAGGACCTGCTGGCCGCTGGGCTGCTCACACCCGGTACGCTGCTGCTGCCCGCCCAGGACGACCTGGACGCCATCGCTGAGGTGCTGCCCGACGGCCGAATCCGGCTCGACGAGGAAATCCACGACACTCCCTCCGGTGCTGGGCGTGCTGCCCTGGGCATGGCCACAAACGGGTGGACCTTCTGGATCGCGGATACCGCAGAGGGTCCCCGCAAGCTGGCCGAGCTCCGGGCAAACCTCGTAGGAGAGCGGACCTGAAGAGCCACCACGGAAGCTCGCGCAGCACCGACGTCGCCTCCCAGCCGCCCGACACGGCCACGCGAAGGCCCATCGCCGGCGCCCCCCGCCACCGGCCTGGAAGCTGCCGGAGGGCTCCGGACAGAAGGCGCCATGGCCTGACGGAATTTGCGTTTCGGCCAAGTGCTAGCGACCTCGCCGGGGCAGGGGATTTGCGTGGTATGCTCCGCCGTCCTCGATGGTCCGTTGAAAGGTATCGGTTAGGTGTATGAGGTCGATTTTCTGAAAGTGGGAGCTGAGGAGAAGAGTGGCGATGCGATCGCCCTTCACTTTGCTTATCAGGGCCGGTGGGTGGTCGTCATCATCGATGGCGGCTTCCTGGACGTTGGCGTTGAACTGGTGGAACACGTTCAGACCTGGGATTCGACCACGCACGTGGACCTTGTTATATCGACTCATCCGGACGCAGACCACATAAACGGCTTAACGCCGGTTCTGGAAGAACTCGAGGTTGACGAGCTTTTCATCCACCTTCCGCGGCAACACCGTTCGGATGTGAGCAGTTGGGGTGTCGAGGCCGTCGACGACTTGGTTCGGTTGGCGCGGCGGCGCGGGGTGACTGTCACTGAGCCTTTTACCGGCAAAGCCCGCTTCGGCGGTGCGCTGACAGTCGTGGGGCCCACCGTCGAGTACTACGAGTCGCTCCTGGACGCCGCCAGGCTCGGAGCGGTCCAAGCCGCCGCCGCGTCAAGGGGGCTTGGAGCCGCCGCGGGCGTCGCCCTGCGTCAGCTTGCGGCCCGCGCGGTCGATTACCTACCGATGGAGACGCTTACCAATCTCGGGGAGACCTCGGAGAGGAACAACTCATCGGTGATCACACTCCTGAACATCGACGGTCAACCGCTTCTCTTCACGGGAGACGCGGGTATCCCTGCGCTAACCAATGCCGCCGATTACATGGATTTGCTGGTGGCGGCCAACATGCCGTTCACGTTGTTTCAGGCTCCGCACCACGGGAGCCGACACAACCTCGGTCCGAGAATCCTGGATCGCCTCCTGGGACCCAGGACCAGCGCAAAGCGCGGGGAGGGGATTATCTCCGCTTCAGACCGAGCGCCAAAGCATCCATCCCCCAAGGTCGCCAATGCTCTCTTGCGGCGGGGCTACCCGACCTATACTACCGAAAGGGCAGGTGTTTGCTTCCCAGACGGCATGGCCATTCGGCCGGGGTGGTCTACAGCCATACCGCTGCCTCCCCTCGACGAGAGCGGAGAGGAGGATGACTGATATATATATGGCTGCCGGGGCTTTTATCAAGGAAGTATCTGATCCTTACAACCGCCGAGCCCGGTTGTTTCCCGGATTCACCGTTACGTTGCCAATCAGCGTACTGGCCGTCGTCCTCGTGACGACCAAACCGGCGTGGTGGAGTGCGGTTGTGTTGCTGCTTGGCACAAGCGGCGTAAGCTACTTCGGCGCACAGCTCGTGCGTAGCGCGGGCCGAAGCAAGCAGGAAGTACTCTGGGCAAGCTGGGGAGGTGCGCTCACTACGCAACTCCTACGGTTTCGTGGAGCGCCAAACACGGTCGCTGTGCAGCGACGGCACGACCAACTGACGCGCCTCTTTCCCGATCTTCCCATGCCGGTTCAGGCTGCCGAGTCAGCCGACCCCCAAAAGGCCGATGAGTATTACGAGGCGGCAAACCGGGCGCTGATCGAGCGGACCCGTGACAAGACTCGTTTTGACCGGGTCTTTGACGAGAATTGCCAATACGGCTTCCGCCGCAATCTTTGGGGCTGCCGTATCGTGGCATTATGGCTCGCAGGAATTGGCCTCGCCGCAGCCGCCACATTAGGAGGGCTTGCGGCCACACATGTCTTGGATATCTCCGCTATCGGGTTGGCCTTCGCGGCTGGCGTCGATATTCTACTGCTCCTCGCCTTTACCTTTGTCGTGCGGCCGGAATGGGTGCGCGAAGCGGCTGACGCATACGCTCAGCGGCTTCTGGGGAGCTTGGAGATCCTGCTTGCACCAGAGCCATGACGCCGTGCTGGGGCCGACCATTAACTTCCACTGCGAGGGGATATGCCGCTCACCATCCATTTCCTGAACGTCGGACGTGCTGATTGCACTCTCATCGAGTTCTCGACCGGTCATGTGGGGATGGTGGACATCGACTATCTGAAGATCCTTGACCCCGACACTCGCGAGGAGTTTCTTCAGGAGTACCGGGAGTCAATGGAGCACTTGCTTGCCAGGGTTGCCGGTAAGCCGACAGACCAGATGGAGAGAGCATTTCTCGCGAAGCAGGAGGCGACGCTCACCGATCCCTTCGCCTATTACGACACGTACATCGGCGAGTATAGGGAGATCTTTCGCCTGATTGTTACGCACCCCGACATGGATCACATGACCGGGCTCTATCGGCTGCACGAGCTGGAGCAGTACAAGGCACCTTTGAACTTCTGGCACACGGGGTTCCACGATTTCAATCTGGCAAACACAACGGATAAAGACTGGGACGACTCCCCGTATGACAAGCGGGACTGGGAGACCTACAAGAAGCTCCGGCAGAGTCTGTCTAACCCGAAGGCCTTGCAGAAGTATCAGGGTGATACGGGCGACTACTGGACGCAGGACGGCATCGAAATCTGGGCTCCGACGCCCGAGCTTGAAGACCTGGCAGTTGAGAGGGATGAACCGAATATCCTCAGTATGGTACTAAAGATTACCCATGCTGGCCGGTCGATCGTCTTGGGCGGCGACGCGACGGCGGACGAGACATGGCGCACCATATACCCGCAGCTCGACCTGACCGAAGTTGATGTGCTCAAGGCTTCGCACCACGGGCGCAAGACCGGCTACTACGGACCCGCTATCAAGGAGATGGCGCCGTGGCTGACTATCACGTCCGTAGGAGAGAAGGAGCATGACGCCACCCAGAATTATCGCCGGTATTCAAAGCACACGGTCTCTCTGAGGAAGTCGGGCGATATTAGGATCACTATCACCGATGACGGACTGTTGCTGCCGTCAGCGAACCTACAACAGCACTGGCTGCCGCAGAACCCGTGAAGCTGCGCCATGTGCAGGCGTCGGTTTCGAGGAGGGGATTGAGGCCAGAGGGTCGCACATTGTACCTTTCCCGAACCCATGGCTTCGGGGAGCCATTAACGGGCCGCCGGCACTTGCTGAGCAATCAGAATGGTCATGTGATCGTACAGCCAATATGGTAACCCAGCAAACTTGGTTGGCTGTTCGTCACGGTACTCATACCGGATGATCCACCAGGGCGCTGTTGCGTTCGCCATGATCGCCTTCAAGCGGCGAGACTTCCCAGCATGAGAACTCGCCACCCTCGCTCTGCTCCAGTCCCGCGGTCCGCCTTCACTGGCTTTCGGTTCCCACCCGACGTCATCGTCGTCGCGTCCGCTGGTACCCGCGCTTCGGCCTGTCCTACCGCGATGTCGAGGAGCTGCTCACTGTGCGCGGCGTCGAGGTCGACCACGTCACGATCTACCGGTGGGTGCAGCGGTTCACGCCGCTGCTGGCCAACGCCGCTCGGCCTTGCCGGCAAGCCGTCGGGGATCGCTGGTGGGTGGACGAGACCTATGTGAAGGTCGCGGCCGGTGGCGCTACGTGTATCGCGCGATCGACCAAGCCGGCCAGGTCATCGACGTGTTCGTCGCCACACACCGGGACGCAGGCGCCGCTCACCGGTTCTTCCAGCGGGCGGTCGGTGTGACGAAGGTGGCGCCTGTGGAGGTCACCACCGATCTGGCGCGGGTGTACCCGGCCGTGCTGGACGAGCTGCTGCCAGCAGCCTGGCACCGCACCGACCGGTACGCCAACAACCGCATCGAGGCCGACCACGGCAGGCTCAAGGCGCGGCTGCGGCCGATGCGTGGGCTCAGGGAGGACCGAAGCGCCACGGTGATCGTTGTCGGCCATGCCTTCGTCCAGAATGTTCGGCGGGGACACTACGAGCTGGCCATTGGGGAGCCGACGAACCGGCGGTTGGCCGTCGCGTTCGACGAGCTCGCCATGGTGATCTGAGGCCAGACGGACATCGCAGCTTCGCCATGCCTTGCCTCCGCCTAACGCAACAGCAGCGTTCGAGGTCGTCTCGGTCGGCGACCCCTACCCCAACCGCGGCCACAGCCGACTGGTCCGGTCTACGTCGAGGTCCGTCTCGGCGCTGAGCGCGACGTCGACCACCACGGCGCCACCGCTCCGCCGCCGCGGGCCACGATCCACCGGGCCGGGCGAGAGCTGCCCGCACCCTGACCATCACTGCTCAGCACCCACCAGGAGCGCCCCCAGTTACCCGCGGGGGCGCTCCGTTGCTCTCGGGGACGTCCTCACCATACCAAGCCAAGCGAGCGAACGAAGTCCTGGGCTAGGTGAATTTATTATCCTAGATATTTTTTCACCCCAAAAAATAACCACCTAGATGTCCAGTCGGTATGGTGCGCAAACCCACGGCCGATTTCAGCCGCATTCGTGTTGACCAGCGAACGTGTGTTCGATCAGGATAGAACTGACGTTCGATAAGGGGGACCTTCGGAGTCGGCGGGCTCTGCATTTACCAGAGCCGCAGCTTCCAAAGGCGGGAGGAGGGCGAGTGAAGATCAAGCTCCTGCTCGAGAAGCGCAGGCTGAGGCTGTCGATCACCCTCAGGAAGCCAACCAAGCTGCTCTTGGTGTGCATCGTCGCCATTGTGATCCGTACCGCATCGGCCGGCGACCTGGCAACCTTGGGTCGACGCTCGCATCTGGCCCGGCAGGGGATTTCGGCAACGGCCGAGCTCCTGTGCCGCGTCGTTCCCCCTTGCGTGGCGCCAGACGCGGCTCCACGACTGCCGCAGAAGCGGCTGTTGACAGCTGAGGCCTCGCGGATTGAAGTATCGAGGCCAGGATTGGGCCTCTCCATATGGATCGACCGTGGGTAGGAAGCTCAGCGAGCGCCATCAGAAAGCTTTGAAGATCATCGAGCGGGCCGGTGATGGCTGGGATTACGGCCGGCTCATCCAGGAGCTCAGTGTTGGACTGGACGTGACCGAGGCGACCGCGGAGTCCATCCTGAAGCACCTGGCGCGCCTGCGCTACGTCCGTCCAGACGGCGAGAGCCCACTCGGCATCGAAGTGCTCCGCAATGCTGACGGCCTCAACTTGGCACAAGGCGCTACGGACGAACTTGGCCCAGCGCAGCAGCGAGCGCTCGAGGCGATTCGGCGGTTGACGAAGGAGAAAGGACATCCGCCGACCATTGAAGAGCTGGCTGCAGCGCTCGGCGTGGCTCCGAGCAGAGCGTATGAGCTTCGGAGCAAACTGCAGAACAGAGGTCGGGTCCGCGTTGGAGCCGGATCACGTGCGGTCTGGGTGCGTGATGAAGCACCCTCCGAGCCGGCAATTGGCTCATTGGTCTACGTGCGAATGATGGGCCGGGCCGCCGCGCACTTCGGATTCCCCGCCGAGGAAGACGAGCGGGCGGGAATGGAGCTGCCTCGTGAGCTCATCGGGCGGAACCGTCCAGACGAGGTGTTCCTGCTCGAAGTTGAGGGCGACTCGATGCGCGACGCCGGCGTGCTGAATGGTGATCTCGTCCTGGTGGAGAGGACGGACACCGCTCGGAACCGTGAGATGGTCGTTGCCGAGCTTCCTGGCAACGGGGAAGCCGAGTTGACTGTCAAGTACCTCTCGCTCGAAAGCGGGCGGCCCTGGTTGGTACCTATGGCCCCCGGCTACGAACGCATCCCGGGTGACGAGGCAAGGATCAGAGGCAGGGTGATCGGTCTGCTCCGAGGATCGATCGGCCTTTGGCCGGGCGGCTGATCTCGGGGAGGCCCGGGGAACCATCCTCGGTTCAGGTGGCGGGGTGGAGCTGCTGGCGGGCGTGCTCGGCCAGCAGCATCACCCCGACCTGGTCCATGTGTGCCGGCAGCGACCGCAGCAGCGCCAGCAGCCTGGCGGGGGTGAGCACCGGGACGTTGTCCACGTAGATCTCGTCCCAGGGGATGCGGGTGTCGTGGACGCACAGCAGCGGCAGGACCGGCGCCCCCAGCGCGCTGGCGACCTGCTCGGCCTCCCAGCGCACCGTGGCGATTGTCTGGTCGAGCGGGTGGCCGTTATGCGAGGCCTGCCCGTCGATCGCCTGGGTGATGGTGCCGTGCCAGGCCTTGGAGTCGACCAGGAACACCCCTGGCGGGCCGATCAGCAGGTGATCGCCATTGGCGCGGCTGCCGGGAATGGCCACGTCGTGGAGCACGGTCCAGCCCTGGCGAACCAGCTTGCGGAGTGCTCGGGCGGTGCGCCGCTCCCCGCGGGCGCCACGGCGCCAGACGGCGGTCTCGGCGGAGACGCGGAAGCGCAACCGCCAGCCCACCAGACCGGCGGCCAGGGCGGCGGCGGGGCCGGCCAGCCGTAGCCCGGCGCCGTGGGTCAGGGTGCCGACCAGCGCGCCGGCGGCGACCACGCCGGCCAGCCGCCACGGCAGGCTGCGCGCGAACCGAGCCCACTCGGCCGTGCGGGCGCGCTGGTAATGGGCCACGGCGGAGGCCCCGGGAGTGCCGAACGAGCCTCCGTGCTGCCCGGCGAACGGCGGGATGCTCGGCGTGGTCGGGGCGGGCGGCGGGCCGAGGTCGGGGAGCTGATCCAGGGGACGGATGCTCAGGCCGACCGGCGGATCGTCGTCGTGGTCGTGGGGCCAGTGGGCGGGCTGTTGGGCCATGGAGCCTCCCTTCTGGTTAGCCGGCGGCGCGCTCGGGACCCTGGACCGGGTGGGGGTCGCGGGTGGCGGGATGCCGGCTGGTGGATTCGCCGCGCTGGTCGGCGGCGATGCTGCGCACAGAACCCGGTCGCCGGGCGCTGTCAAGCCCTTGCTGCTGGCGGTCAAGCTGGCGCTGCTGGCGGGCCTGCATGCACTGGATCGCGCTGCTGGCCTGCCGCCATGCCTGCTCACGTTCGGTGTCGGCTCGGCCCGGCGGCATGCCGAGGGGCCGGTCGGGGTCGTCGATCTCGAATCGCTGGCGGTAGTCCTCGACCAGGCGAGCTGTCTGCCGCCAGGCCCGCCGGCCACGAACCGACTCGGGGACCGGGCCGAGCGCGGCGGTCAGGTAGGCGGGCTGCTCCAGCTCGGCGAAGGCCACCCGCTGGCGGGACCGCAACGCCAGCTCCCCGGTGACGTCGCGGTAGTCGCTGCCGAGGTCGTGGTGGTCCTCCAGCCATGCCTCGCGCTGCTGCTGCGCCGCCCGGGCCTCCACCTCGGCCTGGGCGGCCCGCTCGGCCTGGCGGGCGGCCAGCGCCCGCGCCGCCGGGTCCTGGACGGCGTCGCGGCGGCGACCGAACCGGCCACCCCCGCCCCGCCGGGGATGCTCGGCGTCGACCGCGGCGAGCTGCTGCTCTGCCTGGTGGCGCCGCTGGGTGGCGCGCTCCATCAGCCGGGCGCGGTCGGCCGGGGCCTGGTCCAACTCGACCCGGAGGCGGTCGCGTTCGGCGCGCAGCTCCCCGGTCGGAGTTGCCTGCATGTCCAGCCTCCAGCTCGTGTCCATCGCCAACCGCTGGCCGCCCGGGCGGGCCAGGGCCGCGGCGAGCTGGTCGTAGGCGTCGGGCGGTTCCCGGTCGGGCAGGTCCACCTCACCGGCGCCCGGGTGGGGTTCGGGGGTGACGATGGTGTGCAGCCGCGTGTCCTCCTTGGCGCGGGAGAGCTGCACGTACAGCCAGTTGGCGTCCTCCTGGCCGGTGATGCGCACCAGCGCCCGCCACCTGGTCAGGCCCTGGGCCTTGTGCCCGGTGGTCGCATAGGCCAGATCCACCACCCGGCGCCCCGCTGGGACCGGGCCGTCCAGGTAGGCGGCTGGGAGGGTGACCTGGCGGCCGTGCTCGGTCCGCAAGCTCAGCGCCCGCCGCTCCAGGTCGACCGCGGTGACGGTGCCCCTGGTGCCGTTGGCCACCCCCAGCCCGCGCAGGTCGTTGCGCCCACAGACGACCTGATCGCCTACATGCACCTGGCGGTCGTCGACCTGGAGCGCTTCGGCGCCGAGGCGGCCGTTGTGGGCCATGACCTGCTGGCAGGTGGTGTTGAGCCGGTCGACCTCGTCGCGGCGGTAGGCCAGGATCACCGCCTCCCCACCCACCTCGGCATCGGTTTCGGCGTCCTGGTGGGCCTGCCACCAGTCCCGCACCAGGTTGAAGGTCAGTTCGGTCTTGGAGGTCGCCGGCACCATTCGCTCGTGCTCGCGATAGGCGGTGACGGCCTGGTCGACTTGGCCGTCGCGGACCAGCTCCAGCGCCTCGCGTTCCCACGCGGCGCGTTGGCGGCGGTTCTCGGTGAGCACGCTGGCCCCCAACCGGACCCGTAGGCCGCGGAACCCGCCGCCGGCGTCGATCGCGGCGAGCTGCCGGTCGTCACCGACCAGCACGACCTTCGCGCCGGCCTCTCGCGCATGGTTGAGGAGGCGGGTGAGCTTGCGGGAGCCGACCATGCCGGCCTCGTCCACTACCAGCACCGACCTGGCGTCCAGCACCGGCGTCTCCTGGAGTTGGGCGGCGCGCGAAGCATTGGCGCGGGCGTCTTGGTCGAGTTCGTGCAGGAGCCGGTCGATAGTGGCGACCTCCTCGAACCCCTCGGCCTCCAGGCTGGTCGCCGCGATTCCGGTGGGTGCCGCGCCCAGCACGCGGTAGCCGTCCAGCGCGAACGCGTGCCGGGCGACTCCGAGCGCGTAGGTCTTGCCGGTGCCGGCCTTGCCGACCACCACCCGGAGCCCATCAGGAGAGAAGGTGAGGTCGCGGACCATGCCGGCCTGGTCCTCCCCAACCGTCGGATGCTCGGCCAGCGCCGCCCGCACTGTCTCGGGCGAACAGACCGCTGCCTGTTCGCCGCGGCGGTCCAGCGCGCTGGCGACCAGACCCTGCTCGACCTCCAGCAGCTCCGGGGTGGACCAGCGCCGCTCCCCGATCGTGCGGTCGGCGACCACGCTAACCGCCCGCTCCTCGAGGAACCGGTCCGCCAGCTCCTCGAGCTGGGCGCGGTCGGCGCCGGCGAGCCGCTCGCCGAGCGCGGCGATCACCTCGGGCCGTGCGAACGTGGACGCCTGCGCGGTCAGCCCCTGCGCACCGGCGAGCCGGTCGAACACCGCTGCGACTGCTACCTCGCCAGTGGTTGGGTCGCCGGCCGGCATGTGGCCGCCGCCGGGGTGGCTGGTCGCCTGCCGATCACGGCCAAGCACGCCGCGCAGCAGCTCCGGGACGTCCACACCGTGCTCTGTGGCCTCGGCCCGCCACCGCTCCGCCAGCGCCGCAGGGGCCTCCTGCCGCTTGGCCTGCCGGGTCGCGTGGACCGCCCACTTGACCAGCTTGGGGGTGCGGACCCGGCCCTCGGACTGGAGCCGCTCGACCTCGCCGTCGATCGCGTCCGCCCGCTTGGAGAACACCCTGAGCAGGTCTTGCGGCATGCCGGCCAGCTCGCGGTTGCCCCACCGATCCGGCTGGGACCAGGCGACCCCCAGCGACCTGGATAGGGCGCGCTGGCAGGTGCCCCGGTAGATCGCATCCGCCGCCAGCCGATGCCGGTACAGGTCGCGACCATCAAGCGCCGTCCAGCGACCATCCGGCCCCTGGACCCGGTTGGCCACGATCACGTGGGTGTGCAGGAGCGGGTCACCCGCACGGCTGGTGCGATGGTCGAACCCAACCGCCAGCAGGCCGTCGCCCGCGACGTGGTCGCAGCCGCCATGGCCGCGTCGGGCGCCGACGTGCTCCTCCAGGTAGCCCAGCGCCTCGTTGGTCGCCTGGTGGTGCGCGTCCAGCACGACGCCGGCGACCTTGGCGTCGCCCAGGCCGTACAGCAGCGACACGCTCTTGGTTGGCCGCAACACCACGTCGAAGGCCGGCACCCCATGCTCGCCGTGGGCGCGGCCGAGCAGCTCGCCGCTGTCGGGGTGGCGCCCGTGGAACATGCGCACGAACGCCTCGGTACTGGCGACGCCGTGCTGGCCGAGCGATGCGGCGCCGCGGCCGAGCCACCGGCCTGGTGACTCTCCGTGGCCGGACAGGTACTCCTCGCGGTTGCCTGCGACCTCGCGGACGTAGTACTCCTCCCGGCCAACCGACAGCTTCGCGATATCCGCCACCATGCTCCGACCACCCTGCGCCCGCCCGGCGGGCGCCATTGCGGCACCCTGGTGCATTGCTCTCCTGGGGAAAAATGACGGGGTCGAGCGTAGAGCGAGCGGCGAAGCTTCATCCGTTATGGCGAGGCAAAGGAACCGTCAATGCTGGCGTAGAGGTGCGGTGTGT
>WNFU01004338.1_pt1 | contig 23891 bp, 24 predicted proteins | sample 5400121 | NCBI WGS metagenome assembly WNFU01 (sample SAMN13153360, study PRJNA577476) | soil metagenome | isolation source: 100 cm soil or saprolite under grassland replicate 1 | place: USA:California | collected 2016-06-15
TGTCTGCCGGATCCTCAAAAAAACGGAAGTAAATGGTGTCGCCCTGGGTAACGGTTATTGTTGGGTTCGGCCCCGAGACTTCGGAAGAGTTCCATCCAAAAAAGTTCGCATAAAGCGTGAAATTAGTCGTCGTAGCTTGCACATTCTGCACTAGCGGCAGATGGACACCTAGGGGAAAGGACAGTAGAATTAACATTCCAATGAGCGGGGCTAGAACAAAACTGCGTCGGGACATGGACAACCTCCTATCGAGATAGGATGTGATATTAAAGCCGATGGTTCAACCACCGAGTCCGTCAAACAATTGAACCCTCCCAAGTCTGAATCTCATGTTAGCAACGCTAGGTCCCGCAAGAAGAGAGAGGCGATGAGTGAGTCTAAGGTACCTAGATTGAGGTTTCTCGTCCAAGAGCATCACGCAAGAAGATTACACTGGGATTTCCGGCTTGAATTGGATGGTGTCCTGAAGAGTTGGGCTGTCCCAAAAGGTCCACCGGTCGACTCTGGGGTCAAGCGGTTGGCCGTCGAGGTTGAGGATCATCCCTTGAGCTATTTTGGGTTCGAAGGGACCATTCCGAAAGGCGAGTACGGCGCTGGTGAGGTTAAGGTGTGGGACAAGGGGTTCTATGTCCTAGAGCTAAGGGAGCCACGAAAATACTACGTGCTGTTGAAGGGACGGAAGTTGAAGGGTGACTATCGCTTGATCAATTTCAAGGACAAGAACTGGTTAATCTACAAAGTGCCGTGAACGATCGTGGCTAGGTTTGTCTTTCTTTCCTTCGGCATTCCTCTAGCATCTCCACTGCGCTCCGAAGGTGCGGTATCGCGATCGACCCGCCAACTATCAGTCCTATGTTGAAGGCCTCGAAAAACTCTGGATCGGAGACCTTCTGCTCTACACACTGGATAATGTGGTAGGTGACACAATCGTCACAGCGAAGAACGAGTGATGCGACAAGTCCCAGCAACTCTTTGGTCTTTCGAGGAAGCGCGCCATCATTGTAAGCCTGAGTATCCAAGTTGAAGAAGCGTTTGATCTGAAGGTTTCCCTTTTCCAGAATTTTCTCGTTCATTCTCTCCCGATAAGCTTTGAACTCCTTGAGGGAGTGGCCGTGACTCGCCATTTCTGGGCTCATCTAAAAGTAGCTTCTAGCCTCAGTATTAGAATGTGGATCGAGATATTCAGGGGAGACTGAGAACAGTAGGGTTCAGCAAGAGCAGATAGTAGGCTATGGCTAGGATTCCTACGATGATTATCAAATATCCAATCGCTTCAAGAGCCTTCTTTGCAGGTGCGAGGCCGAGCTCGGTAAGGGTTGACTGGAACCGGAAGATTCCATGGTATAGGGACCCGGCAACGGTTACGAACAGGAATAGAGTTCCGATATGGTGATGGTTCAGTATCGCGCTCGTGGGATCTCCATTCGCCACAGGCCATAGACCTAACGGATAGGCAATTCCCACCAGGTAAATCAATACTGGAAGCAGGAAGGCTGCGATGAAGCCTCCCATGGAGAAGACCCCCCAGAGGATTGCGTGCAGACGGGCGACTTTTGGCATCAGGCGCTACCTTAGAACGAGTATCAGAATTACGGCATAGGAAATGATCAGCAGCAAAACAATGTTGACCAAGAGGGCTTGCCAGGGCTTGCTCGTCGTCTTCCCCACTTTAATCGGTTGAACCTTGCCGATCAAGTAGAACCATGTGAATGCATGGTAGAAGGTGAACAGCAATGCTACTATGTTGAATGCTATGATTCCCGGATTCCTCATCAGGGCAAGAGCGCTGTCTTTTGCTCCCGATGCGAACAGTGATAATTCGTAGACGTAGATGAGGCTGAAGACCGCCACAAAGAAGCTAGTCCATTCCCGGATCATATACTGTGTGAAGTGGCTGTTGGAGAGCCACCACCCAGGCCCAAGCTTGCGCCTGTATTCCGGAAACGCTTTCTCTTTGGACAATGCTATTTTCCGCCCCGCGGCATCACTAGCGATTTCAGAGCATTGGTAGCTCCGAGGATCTTTGTCTTCTGAATCGCGAGCATGGGGTCAACGCCCTTCGGGCATACAACGCTGCATTCTCCCACCAATGTGCATTCCCAGACTCCTTCGAGCTCATGCACGATTGGAAACCGGACATCTTTCCCCTCGTCTCGAGAATCCTCGATGTAGCGATAGGCAAGAGCCGTAGCCGCGGGACCCAGGAATTTCTCGTTGAGCCCGTAGACCGGGCAGGCGGAGTAGCAGAGCATACAGTTGATGCATGAAGAGAATTGACCGTAACGTTCCAGTTGCTCAGCAGTTTGTCGGTACTCACCCTCTTCCGGTGGAGACTCTTTCTCTCTGATTATCCAGGGCTTGATCTCTACCAGCTTGTGCATGAAGTCGTCCATGTTGACGACCAAGTCTTTGATTATTGGAAAGTGGGTGAGGGGTTCCACCTTTATCGTCCGTCCCTTGAACTCGTGGAGAAAGCTAGCGCAGGTGAGCTTCGGGACCCCGTCGACATTCGCACCGCAGCTACCGCAGACCCCCATTCTGCACGACCATCGATAGGTCAGCGTCCCGTCTAGGTTCGATTTGATGTAGTTTAGCGCGTCAAGAACGACCATATCCTTTCGGTAGGGCACCTTGTAATCCTGGAAGTACGGTTTCTCATCTCTCTCAGGCCGATAACGCGTTACCCTTATCGTCGCGATATCTTGGCTCATTAGTAGACACGAGCCTCCGGTTTCCATCGTGTAATGCTTACTGGCATCGCGTCTATCCTCGGAACAGTTCCGGTCTCATAGACGACCAAGTGCTTGAGGAACTGAACATCGTCACGTTTTGGATAATCCGTTCGAGAGTGCGCTCCCCTGGATTCTTTTCGTGCCAGCGCGGCATAGGCGATAGTCTCTGCAACATCAAGCATGAAATCCAGTTCTAGAGCGGAAACCAAGTCGGTGTTATAGACACGGTCCTTGTCTTCAACGACCGCATTCTTCATTCTCTTTTTCAAATCTCCGATGAGCTTGCAGGCCTGTTTGAGACTGTTCTCATCACGGTAGATGCCGACATGCTCTTCCATAGTCTTCTGCATTTCTGCTCGAATGGTCGAGATTTTCTCGCCCCTCTCAGATTTCAAAACTCTGTCATAGATTCGCTTCTCTTCTTCTAGGGCGAGTCCTTGAACAGGGTTTCCGAAGCTCGGCGACCGCTGCTTGATCGCGTACTCAGCCGCACCGACTCCAGCCTCGGCACCGAACACTAGGCACTCTGTCAGCGAGTTGCTGCCTAGACGGTTTGCGCCGTTCATGCTGACGCAGGCCATCTCTCCCGCAGCATAGAGTCCCGGGAGACCCGTGTAGCCATGTATGTCAGTGTTGACCCCACCCATCATGTAATGCTGACCCGGTCTTACGGGTATCATCTCGTGAACAGGATCTATTCCCAGATATCTCTCCGCCAGTTCTTTCACGAAGGGAAGCTTCGCCTCGATCGTTTCCGCGCCTAGATGTGTGAGGTCCAGGTTGACATAGCTACCATATGGGCCCTCGAATCCTCGGCCCTCCTTGATCTCAGTCATCTCGGCCCGCGACAAGATGTCTCTTGGCCCAAGCTCCATCTTGTTGGGAACGTACCTCTTCAGGAACCGCTCGCCATCCTTGTTCAGCAGATGACCGCCCTCTCCCCTGGCGGCCTCTGTGATCAGTATGCCGGTGTTCGGGAGCAATGTGGGATGGTACTGGACCATTTCCATGTCCTTGAGAGGGACGCCTGCCCGGTACGCTATGGCCATCCCATCACCTGTCTTGATCCATCCGTTCGTTGTGAACTGGTAGATTCTACCACATCCGCCGGTCGCGATCACAACAGCTTTGGCTAGAATCGAAAAGAGCTCGCCTGAATGTATGTCGATCGCGGTGACGCCGTCGACTCGGCCGTTATCCACGAGGATCGACGTGGCGAACCATTCGTCGTACCTGTGGACGTTCTCAAACTTTAGGCTGGTTTGAAAAAGAGTGTGCAGAAGGTGGAATCCGATCTTGTCTGTGGCGAACAATGTTCTCTTAACACTCATTCCTCCGAAGGCTCGCACGCTAATCCTGCCGTCCGGGTCACGACTGAAAGGACAGCCCCAGTGCTCAAGCCGTATTGATTCCTTAGGCGCTTCTTTCACGAAGAACTCTACCGCGTCCTGATCTGCAAGAAAATCGCTTCCCTTGATTGTGTCGTAGGCGTGCAGGTCGAAATTGTCGTAGTCTGTCCTCAGGACAGCGGCCATGCCGCCTTCCGCGGAGACCGTGTGGCTACGCATAGGATAGACCTTGGACACGATGGCGATGTCCAGCTTGGGATTGAGTTCGGCCGCAGCGATGGCAGCCCGGAGTCCAGCCGCGCCACCCCCAATGATCAAGACATCATGGCTGAGATGTTCCACTACGAATCAGCTTCCTGCCTTCGACGAGCGGCTGTTAACGAATCCGCCCGTATTTTAAATAGAGTCAGGGATCGAAGGCAAAACCAGTGATAGACGGGTATGCTCTAACTGATCAGAACTCTGCCTTCACGACTCTGAGGGCTTGACCCTCTGTGTCGTCAAGCCGCATCTGGACAGAAAACAACCCTCTCAGCGCGCCTAAGAATCGTTCCTCAGTCGTCTCCTTATTGACGAGAAATATTGCTGTGACAGTTGAAGGACTAAGCAGCTCGATCAATTGCTTGATTCCAGAGTAGACTTGCTCCCACCTTTCCCCGCGGATCAGCTCGGTGATACTGTCGAAGACGAAGCTCAAAGCAACAGACTTGTTGTTCTCAAACAAATCTGTAACCAGCAAAGTCACCAGGCCGAGCTCCTTGTCCGGAATCTGGATCTCTCCATCAGGCAATTCGTCCGGGGCAGATACGAGAGAAGAGGCAGCGACTATCCTTACCATTCTCTTTCCCTTCAACGCCCTGTAGAGCTTGCTCGACTTAGATGTGAAGAGGGTGCACATCTCGGCATTGGCGATTCCCTCGTCGAAGAACTTTTTCACCAAGTCCTCAAGGTTCGAGTTCGAGGAGTACTCAAGGAGAATCTTTGAGCCCTCGATTCTTCGATGGTCCAGGTTGACAAGGGTTGAGAACGGGTCAGACGCATCTGAGAGGTTGACGAGCTCTACGTCCCCGTTCTTCTGCAGGAAATCAGCAACTTGGGGTCGGGGTGCCTGGATAGACTCTAGCAGAAGCACTTCTGCTTCCGGTTCATTCTTTGAATCTCTCGCAATAGACACCATCGAGCCTTGAAGATCCTGCCGCTCCAGCTCTTTCACAAACACGGTTGCCGTTTGGCTCAAACCAAACTTGTCGGAGAGACCTTCTTTCCCGGACCTTTTGTCATCAGAACTGGCCGAAGATGTGACAAACTTTCCCTTCTCTGCCCACTCGTTGAATCGAGAATCGTTGCGTGACAGTCCCTCTACGAGCCAAGTTGCCGGAGACCTGAAAACTACCTTAGCTCCGGCCTCGATTGTGCTTCGAAAGGCAGAGGACAGGAATGATATCGATCGCATACTGGTATCGTGTAGAACTAGGTATCGTTTCCCGAATTTTATCAGACTCTGAGGAAAGAGTCCGGTCTTCAAGAACCTAGCAGGTCCAGGAAGGGTCCGAATGGAAATGGCTAGCAGACCATAAAGCGCGGAACTGATGATCAACCCCAACTCGTAAGAGAACGGAATCTTCGGGGACAAGAGAAAGAAACCCACGAGCCCCACCGTGGGAAAACAAAGCCAGCTGGACAACATCAGGAGAAGAGAGTTTCTCGTATACGAAGTCTGGGCGCGGCGCAGAGATGAAAGAAGCAGCAAGGACGGATACAAGACGACGGGAGCCGCAACTGCAACAGTGAGCGCAAGGTACCATGTGGGAAACGAGGGCACTACGTATGCCTCGCTCCCGTACATCGTTAGGGAAGAAGTGACTGGTTCAAAGGTGAGCGTGACTGCAAGCCATATGCCAAGAATTAGGTCGCGATGCTGCTTTGGGCCATGATTCTACCTATATCGGCAGCCAGAATTAGGAAGAAGTAGATGTTTAGCCGAATTAGGTTACGTCGCGCAATCCCGACAAACGAAGGTTTCTGCCTGATAAGCAGCCACAAAGAAAGGGCTGGAGCAACCATCGCAACTAGGTCTAGATAGAGGGGAGTGGACATGTTTACCCTTAGTCCTGCGAGTGTTCGTGAGAGTGTGTTTTGCGGTTAGCGAAGGTTTCAAGATAACGTAACTGAGCGGCGTGGCCTATTGTTACTCGACTTGTGACGCGCAGCGATTCCTCTCTTGAGACTCGAAATCGCTGTTTCGACCCTTCCCGCTAGCAACGCGTATCCTTCCGCGTTCAACCGCTTCCGACGCCGACTGCCAGCCCAGATAGGGCGTCCCCACATTGGGTCCGAGGTGTATCTAGGGACCAAGTGCCAGTGAAGATGTGGCATCGAATTCCCCAGCAGCTCATAATTCATCTTATCAGGCTTGAACGCCCTCGACAGCGCACTTGCAACAAATGACATGTCCTCCAGAAACTGTTTGCGATCCTTGTCAGCCAATCTGTAGAGTTCCTCTTCGTGCCATTTTAGCGTCAGGAAAGTGTACCCTTCAAACGCCTGATCCGGATTCAGCTTCGCAACTGACACCCGAGACTCGTAGAAGACAAGATTCTTGGGCTCGAAGAGACCTTGGCACATCCAGCAGTCGGCCTGCAGACGCGACAAGATAGACGATACTGAATCGGAATCCGATTGTTTTTAAGATGATGATGGAGATGGGCGCGTTAGAGGTCAGAGACCTTCGATTCCACGAGGACGACTGGTTTGGGTGTCAAATATTGACTCCTGGAGCGGTGGGGAAGCTCGTCAGAGAATACGACCCTCACCAGACCGAGCAGGACACGCTCACCTGGTGGAGTACTAATCGGACGTATCAAAAGACAAAGAAGAAACTCCTCAAACGTCCCAAGTTCTACTTTCTAGATGGCCCGCCATACGTAACAAACGCTCCCCACGTTGGGCTTGCCTGGAACAAGACGCTGAAAGACATCGTGATCCGATACTACAGGATGAAAGGCTTCAACGTCCACGACCAGCCTGGCTATGACTGCCACGGTCTTCCAGTCGAAGTGCTGATCGAAAAGTCGTTGAAGCTAACCTCGAAAAAAGACATAGAGAATGTTGTCGGAGTAGACCGGTTCATCGCTGACTGCAAGAAATTCGCGGAGGAAAACGTCCAAGCTCAAACTAGCGTTCTGAAAGACCTCGGGATCTGGATGGACTGGGATAATCCCTATCTGACATACAAAGACAGCTACATCGAATCTGTCTGGTGGACGATTAAGCGGGCCCAGGAGAAACGTCTTCTCTACAAGGCGTTGAAGGTAGTCCACTGGTGTCCCCGCTGCGAGACAGCCCTCGCAGGATACGAGGTCACAGACGAATACCGGACCGTTCAAGACTTCTCGATCTACGTAAAACTCCCTCTAGTCGAGAAACCGGGAGAGTTCATACTCATCTGGACCACAACCCCTTGGACCCTACCAGCAAACCTCGGCGTGATGGTTCACCCGGACAAACCATACGTGTTGGTCGGGGTCGAGGGAGACAAGCTCATACTTGCCAAAGAAAGGCTTGAACAAGTCCTCGGAGGACGAACCTACAAGATCCTAGATCAGTATCAAGGACGAGAACTGGAGGGCACACAGTATCGCCCACCACTCCAAGAAGAAACCCAGGCCCAAATACGGGCAGATCGACATCGAGTCCTACTCAGCGCTGAACACGTTTCAATGTCTGAAGGCACAGGAGCCGTCCACACCGCACCAGGGCATGGAGAAGAAGACTTCGAGGTCGGCACGAAATACGGACTGCCTGCGTTCTCACCAGTCGACCCGTCAGGTCGTTTCACCATTGAGGCTGGAAAATACGCAGGGCTATCAGTTAGGGACGCAAACAGAGTTATTATCGAGGATCTCAAGGCCAAGAATCTTCTTTGGAAAGAGGAAACAATCGAGCACTCATACCCTCACTGCTGGAGGTGCAAAACAGCCCTCATCCTTCGAGCAACAGACCAATGGTTTGTCAAAGTCACCTCCATCAAGAAAAAAATGCTAAGCGAGAACGAGAAAGTCCGATGGGTGCCAGAATGGGCCGGCTCCAAGAGGTTCCACGACTGGCTTGAAGGAGCAAGAGACTGGGTAATATCTCGCCAACGCTACTGGGGCGTGCCAATACCAGTATGGACCTGCGAGAAGTGCGGAGAACATACAGTGATCGGCTCGAAAGCAGAACTTGTCAAACTCGGTCTCCACGCCCCCAAAGAGTTTGAACTCCACAGAAATGGCGTCGACAAAATACAGATCAAATGCAAATGCGGGGGGAACGCAAAGAGAGAACCTGACATTCTGGACGTTTGGATGGACTCCGGCACCGCGTCCTGGGCCAGTCTAGGCTATCCAAAGAACCCTATTGAACTGAAAAGGTGGTGGCCCGCGGACCTTATCCTCGAGGCACATGATCAGACAAGAGGCTGGTTCTACAACCAGCTCGTACCAAGCGTCCTAGCCTTCAACCGGAGCCCGTACCGAACGGTGCTGATGCATGGACATACCCTGGATGAGCTGGGAGAAAAGATGAGCAAGTCGAAAGGAAACTTCGTCAGCCCAGATGACGTTGTAGGCAAGTATAGCCGTGATGCCCTTCGATTCTATACCGTTCAGTCAACTCTCTGGGAGGATTTCCAGTTTTCATGGAACGCTGTTGAAGTTGCAGCCAAAGACCTCCAGATTGCATGGAACGTCTTCTCGTTCGCGACCCTATACATGAACCTCGACAAGTTCAAGCCCGATTCGTGGTCGGTTAAGAGAGTCTGGAACAACCTGAGGCCCGAAGACAAATGGCTTGTCTCCCGTAGCGAGAGCTTGCTGAAAGATGTGACCGGCAACATGGAAGGTCTCGAACTGCATCTGGCGCTGCGGAAACTGAGAGCCTTTGTAATAGAAGATTTGAGCCACTGGTACATTCGCCTAGTTAGAAGAAGGTTCTGGCAAGAGAAACAAAACAAGGACAAACTTGCCTCGTACGCGGCCCTCCACTACGCACTGAAGACCTGGCTAATCCTATCATCTCCATTCATCCCACTCTTGACTGAAACAGTCTACCAGCAGGCCTTTCGAAAGACTGTAAAGTCAGACCTCGAGAGCATTCACATGTCCTCTTGGCCAAACTCTAGACCAAGGTGGATTAACAAAAGGCTTGAGGAGAACATGGAGATAGTGCAACAGGTCGCGGCGGCATCGTCATCAGCTAGGCAATCGAAGAAGGTAAAATTACGCCAACCAGTCGCCAGAGTCCTTATCGTTACCAATAGCGACAAGGTAAAGCGAGCGGTCAAGAGCCTACGACCACTATTCCTACAACAGACAAATTCGAAAGACATCCGACTCGTCGGCCTCGCCGAAGAAGAGCAGCTGAAGAAGCTGAGAGTTGAACCGAACTTCAAAGGCCTCGGACCCGTTTTCAAGGGAAAGGCCAACATGGTAGCGGAAGCGCTACGATCGGCAGACGGACGCCAGGTCTTTCAGGCCCTCCAAGCCAGCAAATCCTACACGTTGAAAGTGGATAATCGAGACCTCAAGATTACTGGCCAGATGGTGGCATTCAAGGAGGAAATGCCAGAGAACTTTGCCATGGGAAGTTTCGACGATGGCCGCGTCTACATCGACCTAACCATTCCAAAAGAACTGGTAAGAGAAGGCTTTGTTAGAGAAATTGTCAGACGATTGCAGGAAATGAGGAAACGCCTCGACCTTCCAGTGGACGCTTTCGTGGAAGCATACGTGACCGTTCCTGACGCTCAGAAGCTGGAATGGTTAGAAGATGAGCGGGACTACCTCATGGGAGAAGTCAGGGTGGAAACACTGCATCTTCTACGTCCCGACCAAGAAAAACCGAAAGCGAAAGCGGAAGAAAACTGGAAGATAGTAGGTCACACGTTTCAGATGGGACTCTCCTCGAAAAACGCTCAATACTAAAACCGATTGAGTCTGGACGATGTGAAGAGAGTAGGCTTCCTCGTCAATCCAATAGCTGGAATGGGCGGAGCGGTCGGGCTAAAGGGCACAGACGGTAGGAAGACGCTCCGCGATGCCGTTCGAAAGGGCGCGAAACCAGTCTCTCTCGAACGAGGCCTGAGATTCTTGGAAGAGGTTCAAAGACGAAGCCAGGGCATCGAACTTCTGACAGCTCCCGGAAAGATGGGAGCGAGCGTTGCCGACCAATTGAAACTTGAACATGAATTGGTTGGACGAATTGGAAAGACTACCGCCTCCGATGACAGTATTAGGATTGCCCGTCTAATGAGACGAAAGAGAGCAGACTTGATCGTCTTTTGTGGCGGAGACGGAACCGCTCGAGATGTGTTGGCAGGAGTTGGCTACGAGGCCCCTGTGCTTGGTGTCCCCGCCGGAGTGAAGATCTACTCGTCAGTCTTCGCCATCAATCCCGCAGCCGCTGCGGAGTCTACTGTCGCGTTTCTTGAAGGTCAGGTTCCCACGAGGCTGGGAGATGTTGTCGATGTGAATGAGATCGCGTTTAGGAAGAATCGCTTGTCAGTCAAGCTGTTCGGCTATCTTACAACTCCCGATTCGGGACCACTAATGCAAGCGTCAAAATCGGCTACGGGATTATCTGAAGATTCTGAACTAGACGCGATCGCTGAATATTTCATCGAAGAGATCGACCCGGGAACCACCTACGTTCTCGGTCCGGGATCAACCATTGAGAGGATCGCAAAGCGTTTGGGAGTCAACAAATCGCTTCTCGGAGTCGATGTTGTCAAGGGAGATGGAACAGCAATGCGGCTTGATGTTGACGAAGCGACATTGATGGCCTTAATCAGCAGTGCTTCACCGGAGAGTTCAACGAAAATCATCGTTTCCCCGATTGGTGGACAGGGCTTCCTATTCGGACGCGGAAACCAACAGATAAGCCCGCAGGTAATTCGCAGAGTAGGTGTCGAGAACATTATCGTGGTTGGATCCAGAAGTAAGATCGAGGCACTGCATCCCCGACGTCTTCTTACCGACTCCGGTAATGACGAGATAGATCAACAGTTACGAGGCTACCTGCGGGTAATCACGGGATACCGGGAAGAAATGGTCGTCAAAGTCGAGTAGCGCAACCAGGCTTCTGAACGGACCCCCGCTGTGCCCCCGTATCGATGACCGACGGTAACACTACGCTCTAAGTCATACGGGCCCCTAAGCCTAACGATTGCTCATGCCTTCAACCGACACAAAGGTTCGGAAGAAGAAGGCCAAATCCAAAACAGCCACAAAATCCCGTAAGTCGCCGCATTCCCGCAAATCAACTTCAAAGAGTGGTTCTCATCCCAAGCGAAAGACTGTTGCGAAGAAAGACGATGTAACCTACGTGTACGAGTGCACTCGCCCGGGATGCGGGTACAAGATCTGGCGAGACGACAAGGGCCAACCCGGACAGCTGCGTAACGACCTGAAATGTCCAAAGTGCCACCATGTGGAATTCCGATGCCTAGGCAAAGGGGATCTACCAGAAAGCTTCCAAGTTCCAATCCCCACGAACCCGGTCGACTTCGACGCGGTCAAAACATCCGAGATAGGATTGAACTAAGAACCCTCCCTTCGATGAGAACGAACACTCACCATCATCCGCCGCCTGGAACCTTGCGAGTAGAATTTGTTTTCCGATAAAGGAAAGAACGAGACGTCTGCTGTTGGTGCGGGGGGTGGGATTCGAACCCACGAAGGCCTACGCCACAGGATCTCTCCTGAAGCCGGATCTTAAGTCAAGCACCACTCCCCATGGGAGCGGTCCTGCCCCTTTGACCTGAATCCCGCCCTACAGGACAGGATCCCATAGTGGTCTCGGGAACCCCCGCTTTCGGCTTCACGAGGCAATATCCATTCTTAAAGCCAATCTAGCAGAGGACGCTGGCTTAGGGCATAGGTCGCCCCGAGGTCTCTGATCGAGACCCTCCGTTCCCGGGTCTAAGATACAATCTCTACAAATCCCCCGTATGTCCGCTTCTTTCTCGCAGTAAGGCCTGGCGCAAAGAGATGTCTCCCAGCAGGACCGTTCAGAGGTCCGTTACGCCAGATTCTGTCAAAGCCCTCATGATCATCGAGGCGATTGTCATCGCCTTCTTCTCGTTTTGGCTTGCTAACGAGTACGTCTACAACGTATACTTCCGAATATACGTAAACAGCGTCTTCATAGAACGCTTCACAACCTACACAATCGCACTGGGACTTGGAATTGGCCTAGCGGGAACAGCTGCCACAGCGACCCTCTACAAGAAACTTAGAGAAGCCAAATTGAAACTAGAATTCGTCGCCCCGAAGATCAGAGGTTCTCTTGAGCAAATTCTAGCAAGTCTTCCCTCAATGGAGCCGCAGGCGGTCATTCCACCAATTAGCAATGCTCCGGTCGTCACAACTCAACCTGCCCAGGAGGCTACGACAACCGTTAGCCCCATTTCCCCTGCTTATCCTCCGCCGCCCACGGAAGAAAAGAAGTAATTTCTTTTAGGGTTTCTCGCCAAGTTCCTTGGCAAACTCTGTCAAGAGTTCTCTCTGCCGACGAGAGAGATCCCTCGGAATCTCAACATCAATTCGTACAAGCTCATCCCCTCGTCCCCATCCTCCAACTCTTGGGAAGCCTTTGCCTTCCAGGCGAAATACTGTTCCCGGTTTTGTCCCTGGTGGAATCTTTAGTTGTGCCTTACCATCGATCGATGGCACTTGAAGTTCTCCTCCGAGGGCGGCTTTGGGAAAGCTGACTCTGGTTTCGTAGAGAATGTTGTCTCCGTCGCGTCTGAACTCCTCGTGAGGCTTCAGTCGTATTCGGACATAAAGATCTCCGCTACGTCCTCCATGCGTGGCATTCCCTTCTCCCCTAATGCGGAGGCTCTGTCCTTCGTCAGCTCCAGGGGGAACTTTCACCTGTAGTTTGGTTCTAGTTCGTGCAACCCCGCTTCCACTGCAATTCTTACACGGCTTGTCGAGCGTGCTTCCTTCTCCTCTACACTTTGGACAGGTGGTTATCTGGACGAGTTGGGCGAACCCGGCTCTACGGACGGTTTGGACCTGGCCTCGGCCATGACAGTTGCCACAGGTCCTTCTAGAGCTTCCGGGCTGGGCGCCGGTCCCGTTGCATTCCTTGCACTCAGCAAGTCGGGGAACTTCGATCTCTCTTGTCGCTCCTTGCGCGACCTCGTCGAAGCTAATCTGCAAGTCGTAGAGTAGGTCCTCGCCTCTGGAGGGTGCACTTGGGCTTTCGAAGTTCTGGAAGCCTCCGAATCCACCGAGAATCCGTTCTACGAAGCTGCTGAACCCGCCCCCGAATGCGCCGAATCCCATGTCTCGGAAGATGGAGTCGAAGTCCGCGCCCCGGAAAATGTCTTCAGCATTATATTTCTGGTAGATTCCCTCTCGCCCGAACTGGTCGTACTGTTTCCTCTTCTCTTCATCGGACAATATCGCGTAGGCTTCTGAGATTTCCTTGAACTTCTCAGTGGCCTCAGGCGCTTTGTTCCTGTCCGGGTGATACTGCAGGGCGAGTTTACGGTAGGAGCCTTTTATGTCGTCCTTGGACGCGTTTCGAGGAACCCCGAGCACGTCATAATAGTCTCGCTTCTCCATTCTTTCCGATTCATCTCGCTCTACCGAGAGCCTTCGTCCTTTACCTCTCTGAACTCCGCGTCTACGACATTATCATCCTTAGACGGGTCGGCTCCAGGCGCAGTTGCTTGTTGGGGAGACTCTCCGGGCTTCTGAGCGGTGACCTTCTGGTAGATTTCGGCGCCAATCTTCTGGAGTATTCTTGAGAGATCGTCGCTAGCAGATTTTATCCTATCAGCCTCCTTCCCAGATAGAGCCGCTCGCAGGATGCCTGCTGCCTTGTCGATGGCTTCAACCTGTTCTTTCGAAATCTTGTCTTTCAACTCGTCTTTTGTCTTGTCGGCTGTGTAGAGCATACTTTCCGCGGTGTTCCTGAGTTCCACCTCTTCCTTTCGTTTCTTATCCTGATCCGCGAACTGCTCGGCTTCGTGGACCATCTTCTCCTTCTGATCCTTGGAGAGTTTGGTCGAGGCGGCTATCGTGATCTTGTTCTCTTTCGAGGTTGCTAGGTCCTTCGCAGACACATTTAGGATACCGTTTGCGTCAATGTCGAAAGTCACCTCGATCTGGGGAATCCCTCTGGGCGCTGGCGGTATACCTGTTAGGTTGAACATGCCTAGGGATATGTTGTCTGTGGCCATGGCACGCTCTCCCTGCAAGACGTGAATAGTGACGGTGGTCTGCGAGTCGGCTGCCGTCGAGAATATCTGGCTGCGTTTTGTCGGGATGGTCGTGTTCCTCTCCATAATCTTAGTAGCAACCCCTCCGAGTGTTTCTACGCCAAGCGACAATGGCGTGACGTCCAGCAAGAGGATGTCCTTGACTTCACCCGCGAGAACTGCGCCTTGAATCGCCGCTCCAACAGCAACGCATTCCATCGGGTCGACTCCACGCTCAGCTTGCTTGCCGATTATGTCTTCGACGAACTTTCGGACGAGTGGCATGCGAGTCTGACCGCCGATGAGGATGATCCTGTCTACGTCCTTGGCCGTAAGTTTCGCGTCATCGAGAGTTCTCTTGATCGGCGTCTCAACTTTTCGGACAATGGGGTTGGCGAGCTCTTCGAGCTTGGCCCTCGTCAGAGTCGTGTGGAGATGTTTAGGTTGGGATGAGTCTGCTGAGATGAAGGGAAGATCGACGTCAGTTGTGAGAAGGGTGGAAAGCTCGATCTTCGCCTTTTCCGCGGCTTCTTTGAGACGGGTCATGGCCGCGCGGTCGTTTCGAAGGCTTATGCCCGTCTGGCGCTGGAACTCGGTGAGCAAGTACTCGACTATCGCGTTGTCAATATCCGTACCACCTGTCTGAGTGTCCCCACTTGTTGATAGGACCTGGAAGACTCCGCCGCCAAAGTCCATTAGAGTGACGTCGTGTGTTCCACCTCCGAAGCTGAACACCATTATTTTCATCTCCTTGTCCGCCTTGTCCAACCCGTACGCGAGACATGCAGCGGTGGGTTCGTTGATTATTCTAGCAACCTCGAAGCCCGCGATTTCTCCAGCATCCTTGGTTGCTTGTCGCTGATTATCGTTGAAGTGAGCTGGGACGGTGATTACCGCTTTCTTGGTCGCGCGTCCAAGAAACGTTTCGGCGTCTTGTCTTATCTTCTGAAGTATGAACGCGGAGAGCTGCTGTGGAGTGTAGTCTTTCCCGGCAATATGGACCTTGTAGTCGGTGCCCATCTTTCTCTTAATCTCGATAATGGTTCCGTCGGGGTTTGTTGCTGCCTGCCTCTTTGCAGGCTCACCAACTATCAACTGCCCCTCTTTGGTGAATGCAATGACCGATGGGAACATCTTTCCGGCCGCAGTCTGTCCCTCGGCGCTTGGGATAACAACCGGGCGTCCGGCTTCCATTATCGCCGCGGCCGAGTTCGTTGTTCCTAGGTCTATTCCTATGATCTTCTCTGTCTCAGGCTTACTCATGGTCCTTAATCTCCTCTAGAGGTGACTTCTCGGATTTAGACTCACGCTCAGCGGAATTCTCGGCTACTTTGACTATGCTGGGTCGCAGGACCTTCCCCCTCAAGGTGTATCCCTGGCGAATCTCTTCCACGATGGTTCCCTCCTCCTTATCTGACACAACTCGAAGCGCCGCGTCATGGAGGTCAGGGTTGAATTTTGACCCTAGGCTGTGAATCCTCTCCACGCCCTCTTTCGATAGGATGCTCTGTAACCGTTTGTGGACCATTCCGACTCCCTCCACTATCGTAGGGTCCTCTCCACTTGCCTCTGCCTCTCTGAGAGCCAACTCCAGCTCGTCGTTTACCACTATGAGGTCGGATAGTATGCGCTGGTTTCCAAACAGTCTGTTATCGGACATCTCCTTCTCCACTCTCTTTCTGTAGTTTTCGAAATCCGCCTGAAGGTACTGCAGACGCCGCAGATAGTCCTCCGATTTCGACTTTTCTTTCTCTAGCTCTGCACTGAGCTCCTTCAACGTGGTTTCAGAATCTTCGCCATCCAGGGGCTTCTTGGAAGGCGGTTGAGCCTCTACAGTTTCAGTTGCAAGATGTCTCTTTTTCTCGCTCACCAAAATCACTCCCTTCTGCACTCTCCGAATTCCATTAGGCTAAGCTACAATCGATTTGGAGCGTCAGGGAAAAATTAAACCTTCTGACACGCCCATCAATGATATAGAGCAATAACGGCGAACTAATGCCAAAGCGAACCGTTTCTTGTCAACTTCCGGGAAAGGACGTCTTGTGTTTCCCCTAAGAGGCTGGTTTGGTTACGCTCGATTGATAGCGAACATAGAACGTGATAGAATCCATTCGGAGGATTATGTTTTGGGTCTATTGAGTCATCTTACCCATCCAAAAGGCAAGATTTGGATCGCTCTTGACAAGGGAACTTTCCAAGAGGGAGAGCCGGTCGTGGGCAAAATCCATGTGGAAGCAGAAGAGTACATTCCGTCCATCGGATTGAAGGTCGAAGCAAGGGTCGTTGAGAGCTGGAACGAGATGGTCTGGGTCACTCTCCCCAACAACCAGAGGATCCAAGAGAACCAGCGTCGAACCAACAATCTCTACCAACGCGATGTACAAGTCACCGGGGCTACTGATTTCGGAAAAGGCCCAGCCCGAGAATTCCCGTTCAGTGTGGGTATTCCTCCATGCAGAGCGACAAGGGGCGGATCTTCCGTCCAGAACTTATTGAAGGCGGTCTTGCAGGTCAAGGGAAGACCTGACATGACCAACGAGACTCAAATCGCGTTTGTTCCAGCGGGTGCTTATGGTTCAATGCCAATGAATGTCGGATATGGCCCGGGACCTATGCCCGCAGGTTATGGACCGAACCCCGGTTATCAGCCAAATCCAGGCTATGGAATGCCACCCATGAACCCGGGCTATCAAGGCTACCAAGGCTATGGTCAGCCTGGATACGGTGTTCCACCCCCACAACAACAAGCGCCATCAGTGAAAGTCCGCTGCAAGTATTGTACGGGACTGATGGACGCAAATGCGTCAAATTGTCCTACTTGCGGTGCCCACCAGTAGACGGGCCTCTCCTTCTAAGACGAGGACGATACTAGTAGGACACCAGCGACAATCAGTACAGCGCCTGTTCCTGAGTATATGTTGAACGGGTCATTGAATATTATCACTGATAGCGCGACGGCAATGATCACTTCTATCGGAAGAATGATCGAGGACACCGTAGACGACACGGTTTCTAGTCCTTTCATTAGGAAATAGTAAGCTCCTACCGTCGCAACCACCGCCAGAAACGCTGTGTAGAAGGCCGCTTCCCAGCCTATGTTGACAGAAGCACCCTGGTCCAGCGGAATGGCGAGGACAAGAAGAACACTTGTGATGAGAATCATACCTCCGGTGACCGCTCGTCCTCCTTTCTGGATAACGATGTCCTTGGAATAGATGAAAACCAAAGCTATGGTGACCGCTGTTCCGAGTATCAGCAAGTCGCCCAGAAACTGGGCCTGACCCAAGCTCACCGTCTGACCCCGGGTAACTACCATGCTCGCTCCAAGAAACCCTGACAATACTCCGAGACCTTTCTTCGCCCCTATCATCTCGCTTCCACGAGCCCAGGATAGAACTGGAATCATCAAGGCCGCTGTGCTTATGATCAGGGCCGCATCCGAGGAAGTTGTGAACCTCTGTCCCTGAAACTGCAACACATATCCGAGAGCGTTGACGAATCCTACAACCCAGATGGGTCTTCTCCGGAGAAGGGTCCAGTCAACCCATCCGTTTCGACGAAGAAACAACAGAACCAGAACAGAGGCTAGTGAAAACCGAAAAGCTACGAATAGGTCTGCGGGAAGGAGATTCAGTCCGAGCTTGATTATTGGCACGCTTGTACCGAACAATATCCCGGAGAGAACTGTTGCCAAGATTCCAGTTCTGGGAGCCGATTTTCTCGCCTTTGGATGAGCCGTCTTGCGCGCTGGCTTTAGAGTATAACCCTCCGGCTTGAGAAAGCCAAGTGCGCGGAGAATCAGCTAGGCTTATCTTCTGGTAGAACCCTAATTCCAGCACAACATGAGCGCTACAAGTCTCTTGGAGAGGGAAGAAGTCGAGTGCGCTTACTGCAAGGATTCCAAGCCAGCTTCAGAGACGACCTGGTTCATGGCTGAACCAGGCGAAAAATCAGTACGGTTGTGCGATTTCTGCTACGAGGAAGCAAGGAAACAGCTCCGCCTCCTCCGGATCGTCCGAAACCGAGGAGACTACCCCTTAGAAGCAGCATCGTAACTGAAATAACGACCTCTTCGAAACAGCAAACTCGCGCACCTGCATCAGCGCAGCTTCTGACTGGGGCCCTTCGTCCATCCTTCGCAAAGGGTTATTGCCCTTCGCATCCTCAATCTTTGAACACTAAACGTTGCCATCGAACGATAGAGTCGTCATTCTCGGTTGCGGGATGGGAGGAATGGCAACATCCAGCCTCTTGGCCGTGCATGCCCCGTCAGCATCGATCACAATAGTCGAACAAAAGAAGAACTTCGAGTTCTCTCCCTCATTCCCTCTGCTGGCAATGGGTCGCCGCGAACCCGGAAAAGTCCGACGAGCCCTCTCGATCCCGAAAAAACGGCGAATCCAGCTGATCAACGATCGAGTCCGTTCGATCGAGACTTCTTCGAAGATGGTCAGGACTGAATTGGAAGAGCTCCATTATGATCATCTAGTCATTTCGATGGGGGTCGACTACTCGCTTAGCGAGGTTCCAGGACTGGAGAAGTACGCTCATCAGTTTTACGATTTCGACTCGGCAATGAAATTGCGTGATGCGCTAGAAGGTCTCGAAAATGGAAGGTTGGTAATCGGAATATCGCGATTGCCTATCAAATGTCCTGTCGCGCCCTATGGTTTAGCGCTACTCTTGCAAGATCACTTTGCCAAAGCGAAGAAGAAAATCACAATAGAGTTTTTCACTCCCGAGCCCCATCCAGCGCCAGCTGCAGGGCCCGTAATCGGTAAACAGGTGGAGAGGCTCTTGGCAGCCAAGGGAATAGCGTTTCGCCCGAAGGTCAAGCTTTCAAAAGTAGAAAAAGAAAGGGTGGTGTTTGAGGGAAAGACAGAGCTCCCATACGATCTGCTAATCGTTGTTCCGCCTCACAAGTGTCCAAGCGCCGTCGTTGAGGCTGGATTGACAGACTCGTCCGGTTGGGTTCCAGTCAGTCCGCAGACCTTGGCCACGAGGTTTGAAGGAGTCTACGCGATTGGAGATGTCACTGCAATTGAGACGCCTCATGCACACGTTCCGTTTCTGCCGAAGTCAGGGTCGTTCGCCCTCGGCCAGGCTGAAGTTGTATCAAACAATATTGCAATGTCGATCACGGGGAAGGGGGAACGAAAGATTTGGGATGGGACTGGATCTTGTTTTCTCGAAGTTAGCAGGGGAGAAAGCGCCATGCTCAGGGGCGAGTTTCTCTCAAATCCTCCGCGACTGGAGTTTCACCCACCCCGCAGAAAATGGCAGGTGGAGAAGACGAAGCTGGAGGACTACTGGATGAAGTATCGATTCTAAGAAGCGACGCAGCCGTGGAAGGATTGAGCCGAATCCCCTTCTGATCTCGAATCCGGGCCCCATTGGGCTTGGGGGGAGCTACGCTTCGGCTTCGATTTCTCCGCGGTGGACCTCGTGCCCGCATGAGCCCAAGAAGACGTCCAGCCCGTCCGGCACGGCATCGCTTCGGAATGGGCTGACATGTACAAACACTCCTTCTCGATGATCGATAGGACACTCTGCTTTGATCAGATTCTTCGCTTTGGTTCTAGGCCTCTGCCTGGAAACCGGGTCCAATCTCGCGGACAGCTTTTCGATCTTAAGCCCCAGGAGCCCGGCGTATAGCCCGCCGACGCAAAATATACCGCTTCCCGCTAGCAATCCTACAACGCCGGTCAGACCTAGTGCGTCGCTGGATGTCATTGCAAAGTATAGAGCGACGACAGGTGCTATGACGGCAATTCCGATGATGATCTTGCCCATAATGGAGAGAAAGCCCATGTTTCTTTTGACCCTACGGAATCTACTTTTTTTGAAAGGACTTGGCTTTACTGTTTCTTTTTGGAATCTCTCTTGCTTACAACGCTCTCGACATGCTCGATGATCGTCTTGAGAGGGGTCCCCGGCCCAAAATTGCCGGTAATTCCCTGCTTCTCCAACAACGGCTTGTCCTCGTCTGGGATAATACCGCCACCCACTAACAGAATGTCGCCTCCACCTTTCTCCCGGATGAGCTTTGCAACCTTTGGAAAGGCGGTCATGTGAGCACCGTTTAGGAGACTCATAGCAACAACATCCACATCCTCATCAATAGCCATCTGGGCAACCTGTTCGGGAGTCGCTAGAAAGCCGGTGTAGATTACTTCCATGCCCGCGTCCCGGAAAGCCCGGGTCAAGATCAGCGCACCTCTATCGTGGCCGTCTAGTCCAGGCTTCGCCACAAGGATACGAATCCTCTTGGCCGGTTTCGATACTGGTTTTTTCTGCGAGGGCATCGGATCGTTCTGATCATCCGAAGAACCCGTTCGCTAATAAGGACTATCGGATCTATTCAGTTGTAAAGTTCGTCATATCGCTTGTATTTCCAGTAAGCCATGGAAGCAAGCCATGATACCACGAATATGCCGATTATTCCGAAACCCATCGTCTCGAAATCGAGCGTCCCAAGCCATTTCCAGAATGGACCGGTCAGCTTCAGCTCGTTAGAGAGGACTTGGAGAAGTTCGACTCCGCCGATCGCAAAAGCAACCGCAACGGATATGATTGTCACAGTAAGATTGTAGTATATTTTTCGAATTGGCCTCAGAAACGCCCAGCTATACGCGGTGAGCATTGTAATCCCATCAGTCATATCGACCAGGACCATTCCACAAGTGAACATGAAAGGGAGAACGAGGATCATCCATAGAGGAACTGCCGATGATACTCCGACTCCGACGGTGATAGCTATCAGGGCGATCTCGCTGGCGGTGTCGAAGCCTAGTCCGAACAAGACTCCGATAGGATAGATCTGCCATGGCTCACGGACGATTTTGAAGAGTCCTTTGAAGTAGCGGTTTAGGAATCCCCTGTTTTCCAGAAGGTTGTCCAGTTCTGATTCGTTCATCTTGCCTTGTTTGAGGGTCGTGAACACTCTATAGATTCCGAGGACGATTACGACGTTGATGAGCCCGATGAGAAATAGGAAGACTCCAGAGACCGTTGTTCCTATTATCGCGCCGCTGCTTCGAAGGGCGGGAATCTGATCTCTTACCGCGTTGGTGGCGAGAATGAGGGAGACGATAAGGCCGACGACGACCGTCGAGTGGCCTAGGGAGAACCACATGCCAACGGTAAGGGGGCGCTTGCCTTCCTGGAGCAGTTTCCTTGTAGTGTTGTCAATCGCGACAATGTGGTCGGCGTCAACGCCGTGACGTAGTCCGAAGGTGAAGGCGAGGACTCCCAATCCCGCGAGCAGGGCCGACAGTTGCCCTATGATGATTGAGGCTGCGAGGCCTGCGAGGGTGGCGATGCCAAGGGCCGAGTATATGATGGAGATTCTGAATTTCTCTGCCGTCGAGAGTCCGAGCTTTGAGTGCTCGAATTGGTGTTCAGTCAATTCAGAAGATGCCCTCTCCAAGAGCCTTTATGGCTCCCGGCACATTTTGACAGGTTGTCTCGATCTGACCCGTCTATGTGGTAATATAAAGTCTTAAGTTGGTAATACTTTTAGCCGACTCGGCCGCGTCGAGTAATACTGTGAGGCGATGAATTGATGTTGAGTGATGAGGGGGTTACCAGAATAAGCATGTCTCTGCCACCTGAGCTTCTCGAAGCCTTCGACAGGGCTTCCGAGCATAGTGGCTACAGGGATAGATCAAAAGCGTTACAGGCGGCGATGCGATCCTTCATCTCGGATTTTGAGACAGGCGTCAGAGGAGGCCACGTTGTCGGATCTATCGTCATGGTTTACAATCATGAGACTCACGGCACCGATGAGGGTATCACAGAAACATCTCACCATCACAGACAATCCATTCTCTCATCCCTGCACGCCCACATTGACGCTGCACACTGCCTTTGCGCTCTGCTAGTCCGCGGCAAAGCCCAAGATATCACGAGATTGGAGAGTGAGCTGAAGCGACAGAAGGGAATAATGCAAGTCAAATCCTCTTATCTGAAAACAGAATCGGTCTAGGGAATTACTATAGGAGGATCAGTTTTGAGAAAAATTGTCTGGCTAATGCACGTATCACTTGACGGGTTTGCCGCAGGACCGAACGGGGAAATTGACTGGATCTATCTCGAGGACGAGTTGTTCGAAGATATCCACAATATTTTACAGAAAGCGGACACAGCTCTGTACGGACGAGTGACCTATCAGCTAATGAAGAGTTACTGGCCGACTGCGGCCAAGAGCCCCAAGGCCACGAAGCACGATATTGACCATGCCAACTGGGTAAACCCTGCCGTGAAAATCGTCTTTTCAAAGTCATTGAAGGAAACCGAATGGCAAAACACCCGAATAGTCAAGAATCACGCTACGGAAGAAGTTCAGGAGCTGAAGAAACGGCCAGGCAAGAATATGATCTTGTTTGCTATCCAAGCCTTGCCTCAACTTTCCTGAGTCAGAACTTGATCGACGAATACTGGTTTAATATCAACCCGATAATTCTGGGAAAAGGAAAACCCATGTTCCAGGATGTGCGTGGCGTTCGCAAGATGAATCTTCTAGGAAGCAAGACATACAAGAATGGAGTCGTTAATCTTCACTACAGTAGGAAATAGAAAAGGAAATATTCGCTACGAAATTTGTCTCACTGGATGGAATTACCCGTAGAAACAAGAATGTTCAGCTCGAGAGTTGTTCTACTTCGCTATCAGCCCGTCAGAAGATGATCTAAGCGGATCTTCTTGTTGCAGATGTTAGGTATGCTCTCCCACCATCGTTGTGGAATCGCGTTGCGAACAATGCATCCCTGATGTAGCCGATTTTGAAGAGCGGCGAAAACGTTGCCTCGATCTCCCCCCTCGTAACTCTTCGTGGTCCGCCCCAGCCGGTAGGCTCTTTCTCGCTGAAACAGAGCATGAAGTATTTTCCATTAGTAACTAGAACTCTAGAGATCTCGCGAGCGTAAACCGGCCTGTCGTTATCGGTGAACGTGTGGAAGAGTCCCGAATCGATCACGTTGTCGAAGAGACTGTCTTTGAAGTCCAACGAAAGAGCGTTTCCGGCTCGGAAGTCAACTTTCAGCCTTCTCTCAGCCGTCTTCGCCCTTGCCGCGGCAATCGCTCGGCTTGACAGATCGACTCCGGTAACAGAGAACCCGTTCTCGGCGAGATAGAGCGCGTTCTCACCTGTTCCGCACCCGACATCGAGAACTCTGCCCTTACTCAGTTCTCCGGCCCGCACGAGCTCTACGAAGGCTGGTTGCGGCCGGCCTACGTCCCATGGTGGTACGGTCTTGTAGGCGTCCTCCCAAGAACTCAAGGACGTTCGAATACGTTCGTCGATGCTAGATTCAAGAACGTTTTGAGGGTTGAATCACCAGCGGAGCACACTTGTCATCTCCGAACCGCAAAAGACTCTTTAGATGACATGCAATGCCATTCATGAGCCTGACTTGGAACAGCTTCAGAAAGAAAGTATAGTTTCACCGACTGTCTCGAGATGGTTGTTGGAGGAGAACGAGCCCTCTAGTCAATACTTCGCGCTTACCGAGCTGATGGGACGTGACCAGCAAGACGCCTCCGTCCGAAAGCCTAGAGAGA
>WNFU01002748.1_pt1 | contig 23874 bp, 19 predicted proteins | sample 5400121 | NCBI WGS metagenome assembly WNFU01 (sample SAMN13153360, study PRJNA577476) | soil metagenome | isolation source: 100 cm soil or saprolite under grassland replicate 1 | place: USA:California | collected 2016-06-15
CGCGGCTCCCAGGTCCCAAAGCGGTGTTCGTGCTGCAGCCACGTCTGGAGGACACCGACAGCCTGCGGGTGCTGCGTGGCATCCCCCGGTCCAGCCTGGTGCTGGTGCTGGCCTCCGACCGGGACGACCGGGTCGGCCTAGACGGCCCCAAGGCGGTGTGGGCCGCGCTTGGCCGCATCCCCGCGGCCAACAGGGACTATGTATTGGTCCGCAGCGACGAGCACGGCACCGACGAGCACGGCACGCCGGTGATGGTCGCCGACCATTTCCTGTCGCTCAGCGGTGCTGGCAACCCGCCGAACGCGCTGGACTTCTACGGCCCCTGGAAGCTGCTCGACGGGCTGCAGGGCTGCGCGATTGCACGGCGCGACTGCCGCTTCGCGCTGGGTGGGACCGTCGAGCAGCGCTTCATGGGCCGCTGGAGCGATGGCGTCCCGGTCACCCCGCTGCAGGTCACCGACTCGCCCTGAGCGGCCCCCCGTTAGCCAGCTCGTCGTGGCCTCGGCGAACGCGTGGGTACCAGAAGGCATCGTGACCGTCACCAGGCGGCGTTCCTGCTCGCTGTAGTTGGGGCGACATAGCTCGGTCGGGGCACTGAACCGCTGTCTGTTCGCGCAGCTGAAGAAGGTACGAGAGGACATTCCTTTCCTTCGGTTGCGAGGCGCCGAGGACACACGGCTGACGGAGCTGATGCTCAGGGTGCATCTGGGGTTCTCCAAGGGGCACGGCGTCTTCTATCTGACGCAGCCGAGCATCGGCGAGGGTCTGTGGGACCGCGACGAGGGCCGGCTGAAGACATATCGCGAGTTTGTGAGCTGCTGAAGGACCCGAGCATGAGGGTGTGGATGGACCGGCTCCTCGATTACTATCTGGAGACTGGGAGAGGAGAGCAGCGGGAGCGGACGCGACGAGCAGTGCTCGCACTGCGAGAGTTCACTGATTTCCTCGATGCATGCGTGGGTGGCGCCGGCTCAATCCGAAGCAGGTTTGAAGCCGAGGGGCGGATACTCCATTGAGGCCTCGGTTTCATGAGTGCTGGAAGAAGCTGAGTCAGCTCCGCTCCGCGCCACCGGGCCGGCTGGTCAGCTCCGTGGCCGCCTTCTCGATGGTCGCCTCCGAGAGCAGCACCTGCCGCGCGGCCTCGCCGAGCGGGATGAAACTGTCCTCGCTGGCGACCCGCGCCATCGCCCCGTGGAAGCCGGCATCGACCAAGGCGCCGAGGACGCCTTCGGCCATCCCACCCGTCCGGCGCGTCTCGTCGACCACCAGCACCCGCCCGGTGGCCTCCGCCTCGCGGAGCAGGTCATCGACCGGCAGCGGGGCGAGCCACCGCAGGTCCAGCACGCGGCAGCCGATGCCGAAGCCCGACAGCCGCCTCGCCACGCGCAGGCTCATGTGCAGGCCGTTGCCGAAGGTCACCAGCGTCAGGTCGTGCCCATCCCCATGGGTCCGCCCGCAGCCGATAGCCGCGTGCGTCGCGCTCCAGTCGCCTGGCTCCGGATAGGGCGCGAGCCAGCCGTCGTCGCCCTCGGCGTGCAGGTCGCGGGTGTGGTAGAGCGCGATTGGCTCGAGGAAGACGCAGACGCTCCCGTCGGTCTTGGCCGCCGCGACGCAGGTGCGCAGCATGGAGGCGGCGTCGTCAGGCCTGGCCGGGGAGGCGATGACCACACCGGGCACGTCGCGCAGCACTCCGATCGCGTTGTCGTTGTGGAAGTGGCCGCCAAATCCCTTCTGGTAGCCGTAAGCGGCCACGCGCACGACCATGGGGTTGCGGTAGGCGGCTTGGGAGAAGAACCGCAGGGTCGCGGCCTCGCCGCGGATCTGGTCCTCGGCGTTGTGCAGGTATGCCAGGTACTGGATCTCGGGGATCGGCAGCAGGCCGCAGAGCCCGGCACCGAGCGCGAGCCCGAGGATCGACTGCTCGTCGAGCAGCATGTCGAAGACCCGGGCGGCGCCGAACCTTCGCTGCAACCCCCGCGTCACGCCGTACACCCCACCCTTGCGGCCAACGTCCTCTCCGAAGACCAGCAGCTCAGGGTGCTGGGCGAGAAGGTCGGCGAGGCTCAGGTTGATTGCGAGCGCCAATGTGAGCGGCCCTTGGCGCTCGGGCGGTCGCTCGTTGAAGACCCGGGCCCGCGTGGCTGGGTCGGCCGAGCGCGCGGCCACCACGGCGACCCGGTCCGGGCGGCGGGGCGCCAGCGGCGCCAGCACCGCCTCCGCCGTGGGCAGCTGCGGCAGGCTGGCCACCTCCTCGGCGATGGCCAGCACTTGGCGGCGGATCGCCTCGTAGCGCTCGACCAGCTCCCCCGGTGTCGCCACGCCGCCGTGGACGAGCAGTCGCGCGGTGCCGATGAGCGGGTCGCGGCCAGCGTCGGCGGCGATCTCGCCCGGTGTCCGGTAGGCCACCTCGGCGTCGGATCCGGCGTGGCCCAGGAACCGCACCATCCGCAGGTGGAGGAACGCGGGGGCGCGCCGTTCCCGCACCCACGCGACAGCCTGTTGCGCGGCATCGTAGGCGTCCGCCAGGTCACAGCCGTCGGCCGCGAGGTAGCGCAGCCCGGGGCGGTTGCCGTAGGCGCTGCGCACCCAGCCTTCGGGGGTGCGCACGCTGATACCCAGGCCGTTGTCCTCGCAGACGAGCAGCAAGGGCATCGGCAGCCGCTGGTAGGCAGCGTGACAGGCGGCGTTGACGGCGCCGGCCGCGGTCGAGTGGTTGACCGAGGCGTCGCCGAAGCTGCAGACCACCACGGCGTCGGCGGGCCAGGCGCAGGCGACGCCGAGCCGCTTGGCACGCTCGATCGCGAAGGCCACCCCGACCGCGCGCGGCAAGTGGGACGCGATCGTCGAGGTCTGCGGAATCACGGCGAGTGCGGGATGGCCGAAGACCTTGTGGCGGCCACCTGCGATCGGCTCCTCCGCCGCCGCCACCACGCCAAGCAGCACGTCGCGCAGGGGTTGCTGCCCGGGCACCTGTCGTCCCCGTGCGACATAGAAGGCCCCGGAGCGGTAGTGCAGCAGCGCGGGGTCGGTGGGTCGCAGGGCGGCGGCAACCGCCACGTTGCCCTCGTGACCCGCGGAGGCAATGTTGTAAAAGCCCTTGCCCTTGGTGCGCAGCCAGCGCGCCGCGAGGTCCAGGTGGCGGCTGGCGACCTGCGCGTCGAACAGCTCCAGGCAGCGCTCCCCGGTGAGCGAGGAGCCAGCTCGGACTGGCAGTCGAGGGTCTCCGGGCGGCCCTGGCGCCAACGCCGAGACGGCCTCCATCAGGTGGGCGTCGATCGATTCCAGCATCCGGGTCCGCACCTCCCGTGCGAGCCTTCTGGTTGGCTGTGGTAACGATGCCAGTTCGGTAAGGTCGGGGGCAGACTGAGGCATGAGCGGCGGTTGGCATGCGGATGCTCAGGGGTTCCTCGATCGGTGGCTGCGGGAGCGGGAGCTGTTCGCCCAGCGGTTCCTGGCGCAGCGGCCTGGTTGGCCGTGGGGCAAGCTCCTCCGCGAGCTCGACGAACCCCTCGCGCCGGTGCAGTTCATCTGCTTCCTGCAGGCCGCGGCGGTCCGCGGCGGCTGGGTCGACTGGTTCGCGCGTGACACCCTCGCCCGGGCCCTGCGAGAGCGGCTGCGCCGCGGCTGGCGGTTTGGGGGCGGTGAGATGGACTTCCCGACCGCCATGGCGCTCGGCGACTGGGAGACCACGATGGGCACGTGGGGAACGGGTTGTCGTGACCTGGCCCGCCAGGTCGTCGAGGCCTTGCTGCAGGCAGAGCCTCCCATGGGGTGGCGGCCGAGCGGGGCTGACGATCCGCTGCTCATGGCGGTGTTTGGCACGGCGAGCTTCGACGACTGCCGCTGATCCAACCGGGGACCGGTGGCTCCAGAGGACGGCTGGAAGGAAAGGAGCTGCAGTGCTGCGTCCCGAGATCGCGGGTTCAGCACGCCGTGGGTCGACAACAACTTCACTGCCCCACCCTTTCCTCACGCCGCCGCCGACGGCATCCTAAGGGTGCGAGGAGCCGCGATTCGTACCCATGGGGATCGGGCACGCGGCGCCCGTCGTCGGCCAGGAGGCCTTGATGAGCAACCTCGACGTCGTGCCAGGCAGCCACGAGCCGTCGGCCACGCACAGCACGTTCCCGCCGATCGCCGAGTATGCGTTTCTGTCCGACTGCGAGGTCACCGCGCTGGTCGCCCCGAGCGGGAACGTCGAATGGCTGTGCCTGCCGCGGGCCGACAGCCCGAGCGTGTTCGCGGCGATCCTGGACCGGGCCGCGGGTGGCTTCCGGATCGGCCCGGCCGACGTGGTCGTGCCCGCCGCCCGCCGCTACCTGCCCGGGTCGCTGATGCTTGAGACCACCTGGAAGACCAAGACCGGCTGGCTCATCGTCCGCGACGCGTTGTGCGTGTGCCGCTGGTACCACGACCAGCGCCGCTCGGCGGCGTGGCGCCGCGCCCCCACCGACCACGAGCCCGAGCACATCCTGCTGCGGACCGTGCGGTGCGTGAACGGCAGCGTCGAGCTCGTCATGGACTGCCAGCCCGTGTTCGACTACGGCCGTGTCCCGGCCCAGTGGGCCTACGACGGCGACGGCTACGGCGAGGCGGTCGCCACCGCCGTCGGCGACCTCGAGCTGCGGCTGACGACCAACCTTCGCCTCGGCTTCGAGGAACGCCGCGCCCACGCCCGCAGCCGCCTTGTCGAGGGCGACAACGTGTTCGCGGCGCTGTCGTGGTCCGACCACCGGCCGCCGCGGACCTGGGAGGACGCCAGCGAGCGGATGTGGCAGACCGCCGAGTACTGGCGCCAGTGGATCAACCAGGGCGAGTTCCCCGACCACCCCTGGCAGGCCTACCTGCAGCACAGCGCCCTGGCGCTCAAGGGGCTGACCTATGCGCCAACCGGCGCGCTGCTGGCGGCCGCCACCACCTCCCTGCCCGAGACCCTGGGCGGCCAGCGCAACTGGGACTACCGCTACGCTTGGATCCGCGACGCCACCTTCGCGCTGTGGGGCCTGTACACCCTGGGTCTTGACCGGGAGGCCAACGACTTCTTCTGCTTTATCGCCGATGTCGGCGCCGGCGACGAGGAGCTGCAGATCATGTACGGCGTCGGTGGCGAGCGGGACCTGGCCGAGGAGACCCTGGAGCATCTGAACGGCTACCAGGGCGCCCGGCCGGTCCGGGTCGGCAACGCCGCCCACCGCCAACGCCAGCACGACGTCTGGGGGGCGGTGCTGGACTCCGTCTGGCTGCACACCAAGTCACGCGACCACCTGCCTGAGCATCTGTGGCCGATCCTCAAGCGCCAGGTCGAGCAGGCGATCGAGCACTGGCACGAGCCCGACCAGGGCATCTGGGAGATGCGCGGGCCGGCGCGGCACTTCCTGTCCTCCAAGCTGATGTGCTGGGTCGCCTGCGACCGTGGGGCACGGCTGGCCCGCCTGCACGACGAGCCCGACTACGCCGAGCGCTGGCAGAAGGCGGCCGACGAGATCCGCGCCGACATCCTGGCGCACGGCCTGGACGAGCGCGGGGTGTTCGTGCAGCACTACGACACCAGCGCGCTGGACGCCTCGGTCCTGCTCATGCCGCTGGTCCGCTTCCTGCCAGCCGACGACGAACGCATCCGCCAGACGGTGCTGGCCGTGGCCGACGAGCTCACCATCAACGGACTGGTGCTGCGCTACCGGACCGACCAGACCGACGACGGGCTCCCCGGCGAGGAGGCAACGTTCACGATCTGCTCGTTCTGGCTGGTGTCGGCCTTGGTCGAGATCGGTGAGCCGGTGCGGGCGAGGGAGCTGTGCGAGAAGCTGCTGTCCCACGCCAGCCCGCTGGGGCTGTACGCCGAGGAGCTCGACCCGCGCACCGGCCGGCACCTGGGCAACTTCCCGCAGGCGTTCACCCACCTGGCCCTCATCAACGCGGTCGTGCACGTGATCCGGGCCGAGGACCCCAAAGCCACGCTCCAATTCGTCTCGCCCCGGCAGCGCCCGCCCTGATGGACCCGATGCGGAGATCTGACCATGCGCCACCGCTGTGGCCGGCCGACCCAAGCAGCTCCGCGACCGCGGCGTCGCAGGCGCCTCCACCTCGGCCTGCTGTTGGTGCTGGCCATGGGCAGCCTGCAGGTCTACGGTATCGTGCTGGCCAGCTGGGCGCGTAGGGGCCAACTACCCGCCCGCGGCAGCGGGTGTCCCGCGTGTGGTGCAGACTACCGGCAGGTCGGGGGCCTGGAACCGGCGTCCAGGCCGCCAGCCTCGCGACCGGCCAGGGGTCGACGTGGGTGCCGGTGCGCAGAGACGCTGGCCTGCGAGGGCGAGGAGGCCGGCGTGGCGGGTCCCTGCTGGTTCGCGCCGATCAGCCAGGGCAGGCTGGGATGCTGCTGCGCACCAGATGAGGCATCCGGCTCGCGTCGTCATACTGGGAGATGGCGCAGGCTCACCGGCGACTTCTTGGGAGAAGCAGCATGAGGAAAATCACCGCAGGTCTGTTCATCTCGCTCGACGGCGTCGTGGAGAACCCGCAGGATTGGCACTTCCCGTACTTCAACGACGAGATGGGTGCTGCTGTCTCGGCAACGCTGGGCGCGGCCGACACCGTGCTCTTCGGTCGCAAGACCTACGACAGCTTCGCCGGGGCGTGGCCTGCGCGGGAAGCGGCCGGGGGGGAAGACGCCGGTATGGCCAAGGCGCTCGGCGACGCACGGAAGATCGTGGTATCAACTCAGCAGCTGGCGTTCACCTGGCGGAACTCCGAGCAGCTGGACGGCGACCTCGTCGAGGCCGTCGCCGCCTTGAAGAACGAGCCGGGCGACAGCAACATCGGCCTGAGCGGCTCGGTCTCGGTCGTGCGCCAATTGCTGGCCGCGGGGCTGCTGGACGAGCTGCACCTGTTGGTGCACCCGATCGCTGTCCGCAAGGGCATGCGGCTGTTCGACGAGGGCCAGACCCCGATCCCGCTGACGCTGATCTCGTCGGAGACCTTCACCACGGGTGTGCTGAACCTCGTCTACGGGCCTGCCGAGTCGGCCGGCGACGCCACCTATGAAGACGCCAAGGTCCACCTGTCCCAGCCCGAACAGTAGAAAGGCCCACCGAGCCCGAGGGCAGCCATGACCAGCCCCGTCCAGCACGCATGCTGGATCACCCGCGGCTGGGCGCGCTACAGCGTGGGCAACCGGTGTCGCGTTCGTGCTGCTGGGCGGCGCGGGCTTCGGGCTGGGGGACTGGCGGCTCGTGGCGGCCGCCCGCGGGCTTGGCGTCACGAGGCTGGGACTTTGGGAGCCGCCGTACTTCCTCGACGACGAGGCGACCCGTCCTCCGGCGGACCACCATGCCCGGCGTGCGACAGCCGTGGCCGCTGGCCGCCCCGGCGACGCCGTCGAGCTGTTCTTCACCGCCGTAGTCGGGATGCCAGCCGAGTTCGTCGCCCAGATGCGCCAGGCGCGGCGACTTCCGCGTCCCGACCGACCAGCTGGCCAAGGTCAACGTGCCGACACTGGTGCTGGACGGCGCGGCAACGCCGTGGATGCGCCGCACCGCTGACGCGGTCGCAAGCGTCGTCCCCGGCGCCCAGCGCCGCACCCTGGAGGGCCAACCCCACAACGTCGACCCCGCCGCCATCGCGCCAGCACTCGTCGTGGCTGCGGCCGATGCGCGGGCTCAAGCAGGACGGCAATGCAAGGGTTGTGATGGCGGGGCATGTCTTCGTCCAGAACCTTCGCCGGGGCCACTACGAGCTGGGGATTGAGGAGCCGGTGAACCGGCGAGTTGCGATCGCGTTCGACGCGTTGGCCGTGGCGATCTGCTTCTGAGGGCCGGTCGCGGCTTCAGCATTCTCCCAATTGGCAGAACGCAACTGCACCGCTACGAGCGGGCGGCCACGGCGACCACGCCGGTCAGGGTGCCGACCAGCACCAGCCCGCCGGCCAGGGTCGGGGTGGCAAAGCGGGAGGTCTGGCCGACCGGTGCGCTGACCCGCGTTCTGCCACGGTCGGCGTCGAGCGCATACAGGGTGCCGCCGGCAGGGTCGAGGCTGTAGACGGTGTGACCGCCCACCACCGGCGAGCCGGTCACCATCGCCGGTGCCTGCCAGCCCAGCTCCAGCCGGACACCCGGCCCGACGCGGACCTGGCGCAGCCCGTCGGTGCAGGGCACGAACACGGTCGAGCCGACCACAGCGGCCCCGCCGAAGGCGGCGCACACCTGCCGCTCCACCAGCTCGCCGCCGACGCCACCCAGACGGTCGGCGCGCAGCAGATAGCCCAGCCCGCTCTTGCCGTCGGCGAAGACCAGCCCGCCAGGCAGCAGCACCGGACCCATCGAGCCGAGGTCGGCGTCGGCGGCGTTGTCGGCCGCCCACTGCCTGGGCGTGAAGCCGTCCTCCAGGCGCAGGTCCGGCGACAGACGCAGCACCGAGTCGCTGCGATCCCACTGGCCGCTGGTCGCCGCGCCATTGCCGACGCTGACGTACAGGTCGCCGCGGGCGTCCACGGCCGGTCCAGAGGCACCCCAGATGCCAGCCTCCCTGCTGGTTGGAACCTGGAAGGCCAGCAGCGGCCCACGGCCGTCGGTGCGCGATGCGACCACCCTGCCGCGGTAGTCGCCACAGTCGCCGAGCAGCCCGCCGTAGGCGACGTAGACCCTTCCCTGCGACAGTGCCAGGGCCGCGCGCTGCTGGTGGGGCCGAGGGTCGATGCCGGGCGGGTCGGCCGAGCGGCGCACCCGCACCTGGCCACTGCGGACGTCCACCCCGACCAGGACGTGCGCCGGGCCGGTCACCTCGGCCACCGCGAACACCAGGCCGGTCGCCGGGTCGTAGACGGGCGTGCCGGTGATGCCCAGCGGATCGATGTTGCCGCACGGCAGCGCCGACAGCGGGACCGGCTCGCCCACGTTGGTGCGCCACAGGACCCGCCCGCCGCGAAGCTCGAGCGCGTACAGCGAGTCGTGCTCGGTGGCCACCAGCACCCGGTCGCCGATCACCAGCGGCTCGCCGTACACCGCGCCGTCCAGTCGGGCGCTCCAGGCCCGCTCCAGCCGGACAGGGTCGGCAAGGCCGGCCAGGTAGCCGGTGCGAGCATTGTCGCGATGGTAGGTTGTCCAGTCGGCGGCCCCGCCCGCCGGCGCGGTCGAGGCGGTCGGCGACGAGGGCAGGGTCAGCGGTGGCTGCTCGGGCGCTGTTGGCTCGCGGGTGCAGGCGGCGAGCAGGACGAGCACTGCGACCAGCCCGAGCGCGGCCACCGCTCGTGGACGCGTTCGCGTCATGCGCACCTCCCGAGGCAGGGCCTGCCAGGTCCAATCATCCCCCACCGCGGCCGCAAGGGTACGGCGGTCAGGTATCGGTGAAGCTCTGGGAACCAGCACAGGGGCTGAAGCATCTCTTGACGGCCGGCATGCTAACTCCGAGTCCGGTCGCATGGTCGCATCGCGAGGGCCAGCTCTTCGAACGCGACCATCAACCGCCGGCTCGATGGCTCCTCGACCGCCAGGTCGTCGCCGTCTTCCAGGACCTCGCCCAGGTCCGCCGCTGCTACGTCAACCAGGCCAACACCATCCTCACCAACTTCCACGCCAAAATCCTCATGGCCGGCACCACCACCCGCCACCACGACCTCGCCCCCACCCACACCCTCGTCCAACACTCCCCGGCCACGCCCTCGCCCTCCTCAGCCACCGCCCACCGGTGCGCGTACGGGTTCGCCCCGACATCGAGGGGGTCTGACGGTGTTGACCATGGCTCAGCGACGTATCGAATCTCCAAAAACGGCGCCGGTGGCGCTTTAGGCCTGCGTCGGGTGGTCGTTCTCCGAGCGTTGCCACGACGACGCGGCTGAGCAGTACATCGCCAAGGTGACGAGCGGACCTCAGCCAGCGCAGCTGGGAGACGGCCACCTTCTCAGGTAGGAGGTATAGTCGGCGCCTCAACAGCGACTGGGTTACTTCTGCTTCGTCATCCGGAGCCAATACAGACGATCCTCGATGGCTCTCATGGCCTGCTCCGCCCGTTCGGTGAGGGCGCGTAGCTTCCCGCGGCGCCCGAGCAGCCTCACCGCATAACCTGCCACGGAGACGGCCCCTGCCGCGGTGAGAAGCCCCCGAGCGGCGTGGCTGCTGCTGGTCGCGGCGCGCAGGGCGAGCCCGCCCCGTAGCAGTCGTGGATCGAGCACGAGCAGTTCGGCGCATGCGACGGCGACGACCGCGAGCAGGAACTGGTAAGGCAATAGAAAGGGGGTATCGCGATTGACATCGATGAACGCCCGGAATGGGCGGTTGAGGGTGATCTGGTCGTCGTGGTGCCATGGGTAGACGGTGAGTTTTCCTTGGCGGAGAAGATACGTCGCGCGGCCTAGGTACCGCTCCCAGACCCTCCCCTCCAGGATGCGCGGAGGGAGCAGCAAACTGGCCGCGCCGACGGCCGGCGCGCGAAACCGCGCCGGCAGGACAATGTGGCAGGTTAGCTTCTCGATTGGAAGCAGGGCTCGCTGGTAGATGGCCTCGTCGGGGACGGTGACGCTCTCGCGCAGGTCGGAGACCCTGATATTGACGAGCATCCGGCTGGCGAACATTCCGAACCCGCGGACCAGGAGCATCCTGCCACGGGTGCGGATGCGAAAGCGCAATCGGACATATGCCGTCTCCCGCACCGGCCGGGCAAGCTGAACGCGCCAATGGGAGAAATTGGAGTCCGACTTGGTGGCATCCTTAATGGTTTCTGTCGTGCTGATCGGGAGGATCTCAACGTCTTTCCCCTCAGCGAAGCAGAGCCTGCCTTCCTTGATGTCGACTTGCTCACCGAAGATGAGCTTGGCCACCTTGGGATCGACAAGGGGGTCCGCAAGGTCCACGGGCTGTTCTTCAGTGCCTCCAGGCAGCAGGAGGATGAACGAGGTGAGGGCCGCCTCTGATGGGGCTTGCAGGTGGATCCCGACCTCAAGGTAGACCACGCGGCGGCCGAGCAGCCCGGGAAGGACCCAGAGGTTAACGTTCAACTCCGGAACGCAGAAGGGCGCGCCGTGTGGGTCCTGCATGATGCCGAGAAACCCCATCGCGGCCTCCTTGGGGCTGTCCGCCGCAGAACGCAGGCGGCCAGCCCACGTTGCAAGCTACATACCCGATACTCGACATGATAGAGATCATTATCACTATTGACCAGAACGCGTTGGTCTCGGAGAGCCAGCGCCGGTCGGCGCGGTACCCGCGGATCGCGGTCAGTCCTTATGCAGCGCCCGCAGCCCGCCGAGCTGGTCGTCCACCCAACCGCGATCCGCGGAGGCCTCCCTGCTCGCTGGGCTCCAGGCCAAGACGACCTCATCCCGGCCGATGCCATAGCGATCGAGCTCGAGCGCCCGAAACTGGAAGCCTGCTGGTACCAGCAGGAGCGCGACCGCCTCCACTACCTGCAGGCTGGCGGTGACGTAAGCCTCTTTGAGCAGCTCTCGCCGCCAGTTGGCCAAGCAGGAGTCGATCAGCGCCGTCCCGATGCCCTTGCCTCGTACCGCCTCGTTGACCCAGATGGTCGATAGCTTGCGGCGCCCGAGGCCTTTCACAGTCTCGATGGTCAACCCCAGGAGAGTGCAGCCGACCTCGGCCAGCGTGCAGCGCACCCCTCCACCGTCAAGGCTGCGCAGCTTTCGGTCTAGCCACTCCCCGCCGGTCGGATACAACCGCTCCAGAGCGTCGGCGACGAGTTGGACAACGCGCCCGGCATCGACGGCCTGGTAGGAACGCAGCCGCAGCGTCTCCCGGCCGGCCCGGCCATCGCAGGCGATCCGCGGCGTGGGCACAGTGGGGACGGGCGGCTGGGCTTCGTCACGAAGTCCGGCTGCGGTCGTGCAGATCCCCCCTTCCCTTCGCGGCATGCTTGGTCCTGTCTCCCCTGGAGGTCTCGACCGGATACCGCCTCTCGTTAAGCGCAAGCTTGGCTTCAACCGCTTGCTCAAGGTCGACGGCCAGCACGTCAGCGAGGCGAAGGACGTAGATGAGGATGTCGGCGAGTTCTTCCTCAACCAGTCGCCGGTCATGAGCGTCGAGCTGGCTCGACTCCTCCTCCGTTCGCCACTGGAAGATCTCTGACAGCTCGCCGACCTCGCCGGCCAGTGCCTGAGCCAGGTTCTTCGGCGTGTGGTAACGGGTCCAATCCCGCTCCTCGACGAAGCGTCGAGCATGCACCTGTGCAGGCTGGAGGTTCATGATTGCCTCGCGAGCTGGACTTAGCCGGGCACCGGATCGCTGAGCGGAGAAGGGTACTCTAACCGCTCAGAAGCTCCTACTGTCCAATCCGCAAGAAGCCGGATTCGCGGCGTGCCGGTACATGAGAGGATCTGGATCCGATCCCTTGCTCCTTGGGGTAGCTGGCGACCAGCCGCCTGGCGACCTGCGGGTCGACGCCATAACCATCAGCCGATCCGCCAGGGGCTCCGCGCGGCGGTGCCGCTGGCGGCTCTGCTGGGTCGCCGCCCAACGAGGTGGATGAGTCCGGTTCGCCGCAGCAGCACGAGATGTCGCCGGATCCGCTGCGCGGGACGCCTATCCCGGCGAGCTCGCGCTGGTCGACCGGCTGACCGTCGCCTGCCGCAGCGAGCCGGCGCAGCATCACATAGACGAGGCGGGTCTCGGGACCCAGCCGGTCGTCGTCCAGCACGCTGTTGGGAACGAGTGTGCAGCCGCTGGGATCGGTCAGGTCAGCAACGCAAATCCTCGCGTGCGCCGATGGCTGGGATCCGTCCTCGGTCCGGTCTGGTCGTTGCGGCATGCGGACTCGGTTCCTCGCCTCACAAGTGATGCAGACGCCGTCACGGCGGACGATCCGCAGTGGTACTTGCGACCAGCTCACTGGCAGCCACAGCAGCGACCTGACCGACGACGAGGTCGGGCTTGTTCAGCGGCGGAAGAGCGCCGACAGATCCACGACGGCTCCAGGCCGGCTGCGGGGGAGGCGACCAATGCGACAGCGCTGCCGAGCGCGGGGAATATCGGATGAATGATGCGGGCGACCGGCTCACCTACTCGGTCGCGGAGGCGGCCAGGGTCCTTGGGATCAGCCGCTCCTACTGCTACGAGCTCGTCCAGCAGGGCGTGCTGCCCTCGCTGCGGCTCGGCCGTCGCAGGCTCGTCCCGCGGGCGGCGCAGCTGAGTTCGTCAGCCAAGCCGACACGCAGTTGCGCAGCCACGTCGCCGTCCGGGGGGCAGGCTCGCCTACCGCGTGCGCTATCAGCACGGGCGTGCGGCTTCCGCCGTTCGACCAGCTCGACGCTGTTCGGCACCCTGGATCGGCTTCCCGTCCCGCCCGAGGCCGAGTTGGGCAGGTACCAGGGCCGCTCGGTCATCCTGGGGATCCGCCCCTCGGACTTTGAGGATGCGGCGGTCTGGCACGACGAGCGGCGCCCCATCATCGAGGTGACCGAGGACCTCGGCTCCGAGGTCCACGTGCTGTTCACCGTGCAGGCCCCGCCCGTGGGGGTCGAGGGGGTGCAGGGCGACCCTGAGGCGGAGGGCGCGCCGATCCCGCTGGTCGCCCCCGAGGTGATTTCGGCTGGGAGGATCTCCCGGAACGGTCGGCCACCCCGGCATGCCGGGACAGGCACCGAGCATGGCGTCCGGCTCAACCCCGTTCGACCTCACCATGCGTGATGCGGTTCTCTTGACATAGCCGCCGATCGGGTGATTATGTCCGTTCGGGAGGATGGTCCTGGGGGGTGCATCATGGGCGTCCGAGAATCTCTGCGACGTTTCCTGCGCGGACCGACGCGTCCACTCGAAGCAGGCCTTGACCGTCGGCCGGGGCTGGCTGGGAACATCGCTGTCCGCGGCCTTGTGCTGGCCGCTCTTGTTCTGACCGTCACCGCATGTCGCGCTGGCGGCGAAGTTGCCGGTAAGGCCGCCGGTGCCTGGGGTGATGATGTCCTCCGCGCCCTGAGCAGAGCCCGGGGAAACGCTACGTCCTTGGATGATGTCGCGCGGGGAGGCCGCAGTGTCGTCGATGACGCCGGACGCAACCTTGACGACCTCGCCCGTACCGCCCCGCAAAACCGGACCGCTGAGCAGACACGGCTCTTCAACGAGCTCCTCCAGACCCGCACTGCCATGAGCCTGGTCGGGGCAGCCGTCGCCGACGCCAATCGGGTTGCCGCCACGCTGCCCGACGACGCCGCACGGGTCGCCGCGGCGACTTCGCGGTTGAACATTACCGACGATCTCTCCAGGATGAGCCGCCGGGTGCTGGAGGATGTGGCTTGCGACGCCGCCGCGCGCTTTCTGCTTCCGTCCGAACGGGACGGCCTCGAGCAGGCCGGCCACCCACGCGTAGTCCCAGACGTGGTCCATGCGACGGGGCAGTCCATCGTGGACTATGTCTTTCGGGAACTGGCCGGCATTCTCGGTGGTGCCGCGGCCCGTGACGCCGTCGCTTGGCAGCAATACGCCAATGGCATCCTCGAAAAGGGCAACCAGTATGCCGCCGGTATGCGCGGGTTGATCCAGAGCCCGAACTGGACGGTGACCCGCGCCTACTATTACTACGTGCGCTTGTGCCTCGCGATCCCCGGTTGAACGTCCGGTCAGGTCCGCAGGCCGCGGGCGGCTACACCTCGGTCCTCGCCGAGCTCGTCCAGCAAGACCTCCTGCGGCCGCTCGAACACCCCGGCATGGGCCCACTCGGCAAACCGCCGCCAGCAGGTCGTCACGCTGCCGCAGCCGAAGGCTCACGGCGATTTCCTTCCAGGTGGCGCTGGCGGCCGGGCGGGACGTGGCGCCTGCGACCCGGTGCCGGGGATGCCCGCGAGCCGCCACTGCAGCCCAATCGCATACGCAAGACCCGGCCCGAGCCACAGCGGCAGCAGGTCCCGCCACGAAAGGTCCGGCGTCCAGAACCCGTACAGCATCGGCAGTCCCAGGATCGGGCTGAGCAGCAGGGCCAGCGCCCGCCGGGACGCCACCCGCAGCCGGGGCGTCCCGGCCAGGCCAGCACGAGCAGGTACAACACCACGCCGGGAGCCATCCCGCCGCGAGCTTGCGGCGCTGCTCGCCGAAGAGCTGCCACAACCGCCTCGACGTCAAGCCCAGCACGTACCGCTCACCAGTCCCGACAGCGGTGGGTCCAACGGCACTGGAGCGCCGGCCCGCGGCGGCGCAGGATCAGTCCGAGGGTCGGGAAGGGGATCCCGAGTCTGACCGACACCCGGGAGGGCGAGCGCCATGCGGGCAGTGCAGCAAGTCGTGACCGGCGCCGACGGCGAAATGATCGCGAGGTTCCTGGATCTGGAGGGGCTGCCGTCCACGATCGCGGTCGCCTGGGCCGGGGTCACGATGCTGCAGCTCAGCCCCGGCGAGCTGCTGGTGGTCCGCAGCACTGACCCTGACTCGGTCCGCGACTTCGGCGTCTGGTGCCGCGCTACCGGCAACGAGCTAGTCCGGCGGACCGAGCGGACCGAGCGGCGCGGGACCCACCGGTTCGTGTTCGCCATGCGGCGACGCGGCGAAAGGGCCAGCGCGGAGGTGCCCTCCTCCCGTCGCACCGCCGCCACGGCCTCTTGGGCCCGCGACCACATCCGCCGGTAACGGCGGCCATCGCGGCCGCCCGGGCCGCCATTGGGAGGACCGACCGCTGTAACGTGGGTCCAACGACCCTACTGCCCGTGGCCGCCCAGGGCCAGGCTCGGGGTGTAGGCAGTTCACTACGGAGGCGGCCATGAGCAGCAAGCGCCCGACAGGTCCCGCTGTGGTGGTTGTGGCCCTCGGGCTTGTGACGTCTCCGTTGAGACCCAGTACCTTGGTCGCATGCGCGATGGCTCGGACTCGGACGTGATGATCGTGGGAGCCGAGGGGATGACCGTCACCCAGCGGCCGGTGTCGATGGCCCGGATGATCCTGGATCGGGTCGCGGCGAGCCGGGTCCGGGAGGCGTTCCGCTATCCGGTCGGCGACCGGTGGGAGTCGCTGAGCTGGGGGCAGGTCGGTGACCGGGTGCGTGTCATCGCCGCCGGTCTGCTCGCTCTCGGCATACGGCCCGAGGACCGGGTCGCGATCGCGGCCGGCACCCGGCTCGAGTGGGTCCTCGCCGACTTCGGCATCCTGTGCGCCGGCGCCGCGACGACAACCGTCTACCCGGCCACGCCGGCGGCAGACGTCGCCTTCATCCTCACGGACTCTGGCACGAGGATCGTCTTCGCCGACGATGACGAGCAGATCGCCAAGCTGCGCGAGCACCGCGCGGATCTGCCCGACCTGGTGAGGATCGTGACATTCGACGGCACACCCGACGGCGACTGGATCATCGGCCTGGCCGAGCTCGAGCAGCTCGGGCAGGACCACCTCGCCGCGCACCCCACAGCCGTCGACGACGCGGTCGCCGCGGTTGTGCCGGAGCGCCTGGCCACCCTGATATACACCTCCGGCACGACCGGTCGACCCAAGGGCGTGCGACTGGTCCACGACAACTGGACCTATGAAGGCGCGGCGATCCAGGCGCTCGGCCTGCTGACCGCCGACGACGTACAGTACCTGTGGCTACCGCTATCGCACTCGTTCGGGAAGGTGCTGCTGTCCGCTCAGCTCGCCGTCGGCTTCGCCACGGCGGTTGACGGGCGCATCCCCAAGCTGGTCGACAATCTCGCGGTGGTGCGGCCGACCTTCATGGCAGGCGCGCCGCGCATCTTCGAGAAGGTCCAGCACCGGGTCACGGCGATGGCCGGCGGCGGCGTCAGGCGGCGCGTCTTCGACTGGGCCCTGGGGGTGGGCCGTCGCGTCGCCGAGCTACGCAGGGTCGGGAGGGAGCCGTCCGGCCCGCTCAGGATCCAGCACACCGTCGCCGACCGGCTGGTATTCGCCAAGCTGCGCGAGCGGTTCGGCGGGCGGGTGCGCTTCTTCGTCTCCGGCAGCGCGGCGCTCTCATCTGAGGTCTCGGAGTTCTTCCACGCTGCCGGGGTCCTCATCCTGGAGGGCTATGGGCTGACCGAGACGTCGGCGGCCAGCTTCGTGAACCGGCCGGACCGCTTCCGTTTCGGCAGCGTGGGCCTCCCGCTGCCTGGCACGCAGGTGCGCATTGGCGACGACGGGGAGATCCTGATCCGCGGTCCGGGCGTTATGCGCGGCTACCACAACCTGCCCGAGGCGACGGCCGCGACGCTGACCGACGACGGGTGGTTGCGCACCGGCGACGTCGGCGAGGTGGATGACGAGGGGTTCCTGCGGGTCACCGACCGGATCAAGGACCTCATCAAGACCTCGGGCGGGAAGTACGTCGCCCCGCAGTCGCTCGAGGTGGCGTTCAAGGCGGTCTGTCCCTACGCAGGCGAGCTCGTCGTCTACGGCGAAGGGCGCCCCTACTGCACCGCACTGGTCGCACTCGACCCGGAGGCTATCGCCTCGTGGGTGCACGACAACGGCCTCGGTGCGCTGTCCTTCGCCGAGCTCGCCGCTCACGAGCAGGTGCGCGTGCTCATCGCCGGGTACATCGAGGAGACCAACGGCCGTCTGCCGCGCTGGGCGACGATCAAGCGGTTCGCCGTCCTGGCGCGCGAGCTCACGGTGGAGGACGGCGACCTCACGCCCAGCCTCAAGCTGAGGCGCCGAGCCGTCACGGCCAGGCACCGCGACCTGCTGGAATCCCTCTACGAACGCTGAGAGGTGGCACGTCCAGTGCCCACGGCGGCAGCGTGGTCAGACGACCGGCCCGGGACCGTCGTCATCTGGTCGTGGGAGATCGGCCGCGCCTTCCTGCGGGCCGCCCGGGACAGCGAACTGGCCGGTCATCGCGGCGGCGCGCCGCGGTGCGTAGCTGAGGCGAGCAGGCTCACGTAGTTGGCGCGCTCGTAGGCGGCGGGGTCCCGGCTCCCGGCCCGGCTCAGCAGGCCGCGCACCTGGTCGACCGTGTCGTGGCCGTGGCTGGCCAGCCACGCGCGCAGCTCGGCCTCCACCCGCGACAGGTGCTCGGGACCGTGGCGCAGCAACGCCGACGCCAGCATCGCCACGTCCGCGCCGGCCAGCAGCGCCTTGACCACGTCCTGGCCGCTGTGCACCCCGCCGGTGGCCGCCAGCGACACCGGCAGCTGCCGGTGCAGGATGCCGATCCAGCGCAGCCGCAGGCGCAGCTCCTCCGGAGTGCTCAGGCGCAGCGTCGGCGCGACCTCCAGCCGCTCGACGTCGATGTCTGGCTGATAGAAGCGGTTGAACAGCACCAGCCCGTCAGCGCCCGCCTCGGCCAGCCGCAGAGCCATGTTCGCCATAGCGCTGTAGAAGGGGCCGATCTTGACGGCGAGCGGGATCCCCAGGACCTGCCGGGCCGCATGCACGAGGTCCACGCACTCCAGCTCGATCTCGTGGCCGTCCAGGCCGAACCGCGCGGCGACGACGTAGACGTTGAGCTCGACCGCGTCCGCGCCTGCCTTCTCCACCTGCCGGGCATGCTCCAGCCACGACCCGGCCGCTGTGCCGTTGAGACTGGCGATCACCGGGATCGACAGCGCGGCCTTGGCCCGCTCGACCAGCGTCAGGTACTCCACCGGCCCGACAACCCGCTCCAGCTCCGGCCGCTCGCCGCTGAGCTGCTCCTGGAACAGCGAGGGCAGCACCACCGCCGCGGCGCCTGCCGCCTCCAGGCGGCGCAGGTCGTCCAGATTGCCGGTCAGCGGCGAGGCCGAGGCCACCAGCGGGCTGCGCAGCCGCAAGCCCAGGTATCCAGTCCGCAGGTCGACCATGCCACGATCCCCCTTCCCGGCCCCATGCTCCGCCCGGCCCAGCCGGCCACCAAGGGCCGAACGGCTCCCGGCGTCCAGGCCGTCCGCCGGGATCTCGCGGGTCGACCGGCTATGGGAGTAGGACTGCGACCGCACTACCGTCGCGTCGGCACGCCGCGTGGGAGCCGTTCCTCTTGCACGCGACCTTGGTGTGGCCTACCGGCGGCGGGCGCTCAGCGGTAGCGGCGCCGCCGGCGGTTCGACCCGCACGCGCACGTCGACGATGACGGCGCCGTCCGGGCCGGCGATCACCGGGTTGCAGTCCAGCTCGGCGATCTCGGGGTGGTTGTCGGCGAGCGCGCCGATCCGCAGCAGCAGGTCCTCGAGGGCCGCCAGATCGGCCTTGGGCGCGCCGCGCCAGCCGTCCAGCAGCGGGAAGGTCTTGAGCGAGCGCAGCAGCTCGCCGGGGTCACGGTCGGTCAGCGGCGCCAGCCGCACGGCGACATCGCCCAGCGCCTCGGCATTGGTGCCACCCGCACCCAGTGCTACCACCGGACCGAAGGTGGCGTCGTGGACCACCCCGATCAGCAGCTCGGCAACGCCCGTGGCCATCCGCTGCACCAGGAAGCCGTCGGGCGGGTGCCCGGCTGCCGTCAGGGCCCCGGCCAGGTCGGCGGCGGCGCGTGCGACCGCCCTCCGCCCCTGCAGGCCGAGACGGACCCCGCCTGCCTCCGTCTTGTGCAGCAGCCCAGGGGCGATGGCCTTGAGCGCCACCGGCCCTGCGAGCTCCTCGGCCAGCTTCCCCGCCTCCTGCGGCGTGCGCGCCCGGCGCCATTCGGCCAGTGGCAGGCCGTAGCAGGCGAGCAGCCGCGCAGCCTCCTCGACGGTGAGCCAGTGCGGCCCAGCGGCGAGCGCATCGGCCAGCACCGCAGCGGCCTCGTCCTGGCGGATGCCGGCCAGCTCGGGCAGGTGCCCTTTGGGCTGCCGCAACCACTGGCCACGGTCGGCCGCGCGGGCCAGGGCTCGAGCCGCCTCCTCGGGAAAGGCATAGCAGGGGATCGGCCTGGAACCACAGCGCAGCTCGGCTGGGACCTCCCCGGACCTCATCATCACAGCCAGCAGCGTTACCTCGATGGGCACCTGCTCGGCTGCCTGATGGATGGCGGTCGCGACCTGGTCGGTGCCGTGCTCGCCGGCAAGCGGCGGGATGTGGATGACAACCACGGCGTCGGCCTCGCCGGAGCCGGCCACCAGCTCGATCGCCTGCCGGTAGCGCTCGGGCGGCGCGGCGGCCAGCAGGTCCACCGGGTTGCCGGTGGCGGCCTCGGCGGGCAGCACCCGCGCCAGGCGCGAGCGCAGCTCCTCGGAGAAAGCAGGGACCTGGAGCCCGGCGGCCTCGCAGGCGTCGGCGCACAGGATCCCGGGGCCGCCGGCGTTGGTGACGATCGCCACCCGCCGGCCGCGGGGGGCGGGCTGGCTGGCCAGCAGCTTGGCGACGTCGAACAGCTCGCTCAAGGTGTCGGTGCGGATCACGCCAGCCTGGCGGAACAACGCGTCCACGCCCACGTCGGACGCCGCCAGCAACGCGCCGGTGTGCGAGCCGGTCGCCCGCGCGCCCGCCACCGAGCGGCCCGCCTTGACGGCGACGATCGGCTTGCCGCGCGCCAACCGCCGGGCGAAGCGGGCGAACTTGCGCGGGTTGCCGAACGACTCAAGGTACAGCAGCACAAGGTCGGTGTCGGGGTCGTCCTGCCAGTAGCCGAGCAGGTCGTTGCCGGAGATGTCAGCCTTGTTGCCCGCCGACAGGAAGCTGGACAGGCCCAGCCCGAGCTGGTTGGCGTAGTCGACGATCGCCAGGCCCAGCGCCCCGCTCTGCGACATGAAGCCGACCCGGCCCCGATCCGGCAGGGTCGGCCCGAAGGTGGCGTCCAGCCGCACCGCCGGGTCGGTGTTGATCACCCCCAGGCAGTTCGGCCCGACCAGGCGCATGCCGGCCTGCCGGCACACCCGCAGCAGGGCCTGCTGCCGCTCGACACCCTCCGGGCCGCTCTCGGCGAAGCCCGCCGACAGCACCACCAGCGCGCGCACGCCCTTGGCGGCGCATTGGCGCGCGACCGGGATGACCTCCTCCGCTGGGACGGCGAGCACGGCCAGGTCGACCGGGCCGGGCACCTTGCTGACCGAGGGGTAGGCCGCCACCGACTGGACCACGCCGGCGTTGGGGTTGACGGGGTAGACCGGACCGGCGAAGCCCGCGGCCAGCAGGTTGTGGAACAGCTCACCGCCGACCGTGCCGCGCCGCCGGGAGGCGCCGATGACCGCCACCGACCGCGGCGCCAGCACCTTGCGCAGCGCCGCGGCGGCCGCCTGCTCTTCCCGCTGATCGAAACGCTGCAGCGCGTCCTGGGTCAGCAGCGTGGGCGCCTCGACCATCACGACGCCCGGCTCGGAGCGGATCCGCACCGCGAAGCCGCTGTCGCGGAACACCCCGATCATCGGATAGTTGCCGGACAGCACCTCCGCGGTGAACAGCTCCACGCCCTGGGCGCGGGCCGCCTCGGCGAGCTGGCCCAGCAGCAGCGTGCCCAGCCCTCGCCCCTGGAAGCCGTCGTCGATCACCAGCGCGACCTCGGCCCGCTCCGGCCGCTGCGCCTCCCGCTCCCAGCCGGCGTGGGCGACGATGCGACCCTGCGCCCCGGTGGTGGCGACCAGGCCGTCGCGACGCTCGTGGTCCACCTGCGTCGCCCAGGCGACCATCCTGGGCAGATCGACCGCCGCCGAGAAGAACCGCAGGTAGCGCGACTCCTCCGACAGCCCCCGCAGCAGCCCCTCCACCCCCGGCGCGTCGCCCGGTCGCACGGGACGCAACCGCACCGTGGTCCCATCGCGCAGCACCACATCGGCCCCACGATCGGCCAGCCCGACGGCAGGTGGAGTCGTGCTCATCTCGACACTCCCTCTCGGCACGGCTCACGGCCCTCTTGATCGCCATGCCCGCCGCGGTGGTGCGCTCTGCTGCACCGTGTCGCCGAGGCCACCGTCAAGGATTTCATGGACCGGACGGGGCCAGGCCATCCAACCGCGCCGCCCACGGAGGGCGGTCGTGCCTTGCCGCGGTCGAACACCGCCGCCATCACGTCACCGGCCAGGCGGCCGTCGGGGCCCGGTCGTCGACCCGCCAGATGAGCTGGGCGTCGACCGCGATCACTCCGTCCACCCCCTGCACGTGCCGCACCAGCGCGGCAACCTGGCTGTGGCGCTCCACCTCGCCACGTAGGCTGACCACCCCGCCGCGGACCTCGACCCGGACATCGCCCACGGCGATGCCGAGCTTCCCGCAGACGACCTCGTGCTCGATCTCCCAGCGCAGTGCCGGGTCGGGCCGCAGGAACACCTTGAGCAGATCGCCGCGAGTCACGATCCCGGCAAGCTTGCCGCCGGTGTCCACCACCGGCAGCCGTTTGACGCCCAGACGGATCATCAGCCGGGCGGCGTCGGCTGCAGGCGTGCCGAGGGGAACGGTGATCACCGGGGCGGCCATCACCTCGGCGGCGCAGGCGCCGGCGGCCTTGCCGAGCCGGTGCCGGTGGCGGATCGCGTCGACCACGCCGACGTCGTCGGCGCCGTGCGGGTAGCCCTCCTTGATCAGCAGGTCGGCCTCGGAAACGATGCCGATCAGCCGGCCGGCGTCGTCGGTGACCGGCAACGCACTGATGTGGTGCAGCTCGAGCAGCCGGACCAGCTCCCGGAAGGGGGTGGACGGTCGCGCGGTGACGACATTGCCAGTCATCACGAACTCAACGTTGTGCTGCATGTCGGGCTCCCTGCTGACGTGAGCATCTGCTTGCGATGCGACCGTAGGGCCTGGAGGGAACCGCCCGGCAGAGCGGTTGGACCTATGAATGGGGAGACCAACGGCCCGTCCGTCCGCAGCCGCGACCGCCATTGGACCGGGGCTTCGCGTGGGCTGCGCGGGCCGCGGGTGTCATCGGCCCCCGCCGCAGCGGCCGGTCCTCCCAGTGCGTGGGCGGCCAGCGTGTCCCTCAGCTCTTCTTGGTGGCGCGCGCGATGGCGCCGATGGCCGGGGCCAGCGTCAGCCACAGCCCGATCGTCACTACCATCGACGTGCCGTACCCGAATGGGCGGATGCCGACGTCCTCGCCGACGATGCCGGCGAAGATCATCAGCAGCCACGCGCTGAGAAGGAAGGCCGGGCCAGCGGCCACGAGCCCGAAAAAGCTCCCCATACTCGTCTCCTCCGCATCCTGCCCGCCGCATCTGGCGGGAGTTTCCGTTCACAGGTCTGCCTCGTCAAACGGGCGCGAGCTCAGGGGATGAAAGCTCCGCAGTCGGCGGCGCCTGAGCCATGCGGTTCAACGAGGCCCGCAGCACCAGGTCGGCGGCATCAAGGTTCTCGCCGCAGAATTCGCAGCGGACCAGGGTACAGACGTCGTCGCTGAGGTACTCGGCGTCGTTGCCGCAGCGTGGGCAGGCAAACATGGGGTCCTCCTCTGGTGATCCGATGCCGGTGGGTCGGCCTGGATCAAGGATCGACCGCGGCGCCGCCCGTGCCCACGGCCGAAGGACCCCTTCTCGCCGGGCGCTCCGCCCCGTCGGGCAGCACGAGGGGCCCGTCCCGGTCGCACAGCGCTACTCGTCCCACGTGCCGCTCGCCGAGCAGCGCGAGGCACTCCCGCTCGGTCAGCTGGTGCCAGCGGTCGTCACGGCTCCGCGCGTCATCGGAACACCTCCTCGACGTCGAGCGCGACCCGAGTCGCCCGCTCGGCGAAGCGACCGGGCCGGAACGACGCAAGCAGCCGCTGCTACTCGCCTGTGGCGATCTCGTCGGCGACCAGCCGCCCAAGCACCGGGGCCAGGGTCACCCCGCTGTGGGTCACGGCCAGGTAGAGGCTGTCCAGGCCGGGCACCGGGCCGACGATCGGGAGCCGGTCGGCGGGCATCGACCGCCAGGCGAGCAACGTACGCGCGATGCGGGCGCCGCGCAGGACGGGCAGGAAGCGGGCAGCCTGGCCGAGCAGCGCCCGGCCGTGCCGCCGGCTGAGATCGTGGGCGACCAGCTCCTGGGAGCGCTCGCCGAGCAGGACCGAGCCGTCCGGCCGCTGCCGCAGGTGCACCTGTGGCCCGGGGCCGCCGGGCAGGTAGACCACCTTGTCGGTGAAGGCGGGCAGCGGCTCGGTCTCGACCAG
>WNFU01003559.1_pt1 | contig 23874 bp, 26 predicted proteins | sample 5400121 | NCBI WGS metagenome assembly WNFU01 (sample SAMN13153360, study PRJNA577476) | soil metagenome | isolation source: 100 cm soil or saprolite under grassland replicate 1 | place: USA:California | collected 2016-06-15
TCGCACACCCTCCCCCTCGAGGACGCGCAGCACGGGTACGAGATCTTCGAGCGCCGCGAGGCCACGAAGGTGATCCTGAAGCCCGGTGGCTCGGAGACCGGCGGCGAGCCCCGGGGAGCCGAAGGAGGAGGGTGATGGCGACGGAACCGTGCCCGCAGTGCGGCGCCGCCTGGCCCGAGGGCCAGCAGACGTGTCCGAGCTGTGGCTTCATCCGGCCACCCGAAGGCGCGACGTTCCGGTCGGGACTGACGGGCGTCCACCCGGCTCCCGGGCCCACCATCGCGGGTCCGCCCGCCCCGCCCGGACCGTCCGCTCCTCCCACGGAAGCAGCGGGAGTCTGGCAGCCGCAGCCGCCCCAGGCCGAGTGGCCGCCCCAGCAGCCACCCACCCGGGCCGAGTGGCCGCCTCCCGTTCCGGCCGGGCCATCGGGACCGAGGGCGGCCGTGAGTCCACTGGCCGTCATCGGCTCGATCCTCCTCGGGGTGGGCGGGGTCGTTCCGTGGTTCGACTTCAACTGGGACCTCACCGGGTTCAAGGTGCCGCTCTCGCTGCTGTTCGGGAACGTCGAGGCGAACCCCGGGAGCGCCGCGACCAGCGTCGGGCTGGCCCTCGTCGTCGTCGGCGTCATCGCGCTGCTCGTATCAGTCACGCCGGCGCCTTCGGTGCTTCGCCGTGCCCTCGGGCTGGTCGGGATCGCCGGGCCGGTCCTGTTCGTCTTCCAGGCACTGACGCACGACATCTCCGTGGGTGACCTGTTCGGCCACCTCGGTCCGGGCGTGTACATGGCGTTCGTCGGTGGCCTGCTGCTCCTGCTGGCCCCGGCCCGACAACCCGCGAGGCGGTGACGATGGACGCGAAGGTCGAATACGTGGACGACGAGCCGAACGGGCTGGCCTCGATGCTCGGGGGGCTGATCGAGGCGAACCTGGAGCAGCACCCCGAGCGGACGGCGCTGCTGAAGCCGGCCGTGGTGGGGATCACCGCACCGGACGTCGACGTCGCGATCACGATCACCATCGCGCCGGGCCGGGTGGCGGTCGCGAACGGCATCCACGGCCGCCCCCACCTGCTCGTGCGGGCGGACTCCGAGACGCTCATCGAGCTGTCGTCGGTCCCGCTCCGGTTCGGGCTTCCCGACAACATGACGAAGGGCGGCCGCGAGGTCACCGGAAAGCTGCTGAAGGGCCACATCAAGGTCCGGGGCATGTATCGCCATCTCGGCAAGCTGGCCCGCCTGAACAAGCTGCTGTCCGTCAACTGAGGGGCGTCAGCCGCGCTCGCCGGGCTCTCGTGCGGCGTTTCGCCGGCGGCCGTCGGTTGAAGTACGCTCCGCCCGATGGCTCGGGTCCCGCAAGCGTTCGTCCGGCTGCTCGGGGGCATCCCGCTCTTCTCGGGCGTCTCCAAGAAGGGCCTCCGGGCGATGCTGGGAGTCGCCGACGAGATCGAGGTGAAGTCCGGCCAGGTCATCGTCAAGGAGGGCGGCTTCGACCGGGACATGTACGTGATCGTGTCGGGATCGGCCCGAGTGACGAAGGGCGGACGGAAGGTGGGCGCACTTGGCCCCGGCGACTTCTTCGGCGAGATGGCGCTGATGTGCCGGGGAGCGCGAAGGGCCACCGTCGTCGCGGAGGGTGACACGCGTCTGCTCGTCCTGGGGCATCGGGAGTTCGACGTCGTCGTCGACGCCGAGCCCACGGTGGCGCGGGCCATCATGACGAAGATGGCCGAGCGGCTCCGGAACCTCGAGCGCGTCGCGGCGGACTGAGGGGGGAGATGCAGGCCGGGACGTGCCCGAGCTGCGGCTCGCCGGTCCAGCCGGGCGCGGAGTTCTGCACCGTGTGCGGGACCAGGCTGGCCGGCCTGGGCCAGCAGGCCCCGGCGGTGCCCGTCGGGAGCGTTCCGCCCCCGCCCCCGCCTGCCCCGGTGCTGCCGTCCTACGGACCGACTGCGCCCCCGACCCAGCCGCTGCGGCCGACCCCGGCGACGGAATCCCTGTGGCCCGCCAGCGCGCCGGCCTACACGCCGCGCCCGGCCGAGCCCAGTCCGCGGCCCGTCGTCCGGCCCGTCGCCATCGCCGGCGCGATCGCGACGGCCGTCGCGGCGTTCCTCCCGTGGGTCCGGTTCGACTTCGACGCCAGTGCGTTCAAGATCCCGCTGAAGTTCCTGTTCCAGGCGGAAGGGGGGAGCACCACCGCCAACGCCGGCATCGTGCTGGTCGTCGTCGCCGCCCTCGGGCTGGTGCTGTCGTTCATCCCCTCGGCGTCCCTGGTGCGCCGGCTGCTCGGCCTCGTCGCGATCGCCGTCGCGGTGGTGTTCGTGTTCCAGCTGTTGCGGTTCCGCTCGGTGACCGTGGGAGACCTGGTCTCGAACCTCGGCGCCGGCGCGTACGCCGCCGCCGTCGGAGGCCTGCTGCTCACCGCGGGCTGACCCCGGGGACGCTCTCGGGTCGCGGCTGCGTCCGGGGGGCGAAACGGCGGGCTAGGCTTCCCGGGTGGACGTGTCCTCGCTGGTGGAACGCATCCTGCGGAGCGACCGAAGGGCCGTCGCGCGGGCCATCTCCATGGTGGAGGACGGGGCCGACGGTCTGGCGGACCTGTCGGCCGGGCTCTATCCGCACACCGGGAACGCGTACACGGTCGGCCTGACCGGCTCCCCGGGCGTGGGGAAGTCGAGCCTGGCGGCCGAGCTGGTCCGGGCGGCCCGGGGGCACGACCTCTCGGTCGCCGTGCTGGCCATCGACCCCACGTCCCCGTTCACCGGGGGCGCGCTGCTGGGGGACCGGCTGCGCATGCAGTCCCACGCCACCGACCCGGGCGTCTTCATCCGTTCGATGGCCACGCGGGGGCACCTGGGAGGAATGGCCCTGGCCGCGCCCGAGGCCATCCGCATCCTGGACGCGTCGGGCAAGCAGCTCGTGATCGTGGAGACGGTGGGTGTGGGGCAGGCGGAGGTCGAGGTGGCGAACGCCACCGACACCACGCTCGTGGTGGTGTCCCCGGGGTGGGGCGACGCCGTGCAGGTGGTCAAGGCCGGGATCCTGGAGATCGCCGACGTGTTCGTGGTGAACAAGGCAGATCGCGACGGCGCGGTGGAGGCGTCGCGCGACATCCAGGCCATGATCCGGATGGGGCCGAAGCTCGAGTGGACGCCGCCGGTGGTGAAGACGTCGGCGGTCTCCTCCGAGGGCATCGACGAGCTGTGGGACGCGATCCGGTCCCACCGTTCGCACCAGGAGTCCGCGGGTGCGCTCGAGGAGAAGCGGCGCCGGAGGATCGTGGAGGAGGTCAAGCGGATCGTCGGGTACCGGCTGGAGGACCATGCGGCCGGTTTCCTCTCCGATGGCCCCCTGCTCGAGGACCTGGCCGAGCATCGCGTCGACCCGTACGGCGCCGCCGCGCAGGCGGTGGAGCGCATCCTTTCCGGCGACCGCGACGCGTGAGCGCCCGGCCGAGGGGACGGCCCTCCTGGACCACCGGCCCTTGCCCTGGCGCTGCGGCGGCGATACGGTCGCCGTGGGGGTGGGTTGAATGTCGGCGGTCGAGGGGGATCCGGCACGCCTCCTCGCGCGGGCCCAGGACCCTCGGGGTGAGCGGGGTCAGCTCGGTCCGCTGGAAGGGATCCTGCTCCTGGGCACGATGTTGGCCCTGGCCGCGGGCTTCGGCGCGGCCGTCAACTACGCCACCAACGAGCTGTCCGGCCCCGGCAAGCCGCCGCCGATCACGCCGAAGGCGCTGGCCACGTTCGACGCACCGCCGGACAACGACTGCGGGAAGCGGGTGCTGGGCCAGTTCTCGGGGACCGTCCACTTCGAGGGCGGCGTCTGGACGGCCCCGGACACGCCGACGCCGAAGCTGCCGTTCCAGCCCGACGAGGCGGAGATCAAGAAGTACAACGCCGAGGTCACCTTCTGGAACGACCTCATGAAGGACCGGGTCGGAGCGGTCCAGAAGGAGCTCAAGGAACAGGACTGCGCCAAGGCGAAGGAACCCATCACGAACCCGAAGACGAACCCACCGGGCGGGGCTGAGGCAGCACTCCCCGTCGGAGGCACCTACGAGTTGACGGAGGAGGGCCAGTTCGGGGGAGGGGACTGCTCGAAGATGGCGGGGATCGCCTCTACCCTCGTCGTTTCGGTCGGCCAGCCCAACCCGGAGAAGGGCCTCATGTACAAGGGCGGAACCATCGTCTTGAGCGGGAGCCACGGGTCCATCACCTGGAACGACATCGGCATCACGTCCGCCGGCGGCTTCTCCCGTTCGAACATCACCCAGGGGGCACCGGCCGACCCGTTCGGTGGGGCCGACGATCACCTCGCGTTCGACGCCAGCTTCGTCTCGGCCGCGAGCACGGTTCGCGTCTCGGGATCGGTCTCGTCCCTCTTCCTCCAGTGCGGCATCTCGTTCACAGGCCTGAAGCGGTGATGGTCTCGGCCTGACCGTTCCGCCCTGCCCTTGCCCTGCGTTGCCGTCGGCGGTACGGTCGCCCCGGGGGATGGGTTGAATGTCGGCAGTCGAGGGGGATCCGGCACGCCTCCTCGTCACGACGCCGGCCGGGATCCGGGAATTCCCCCTCGATCGTGAGGTCATGGTCCTGGGGCGCGATCCCGGCTCCGACATCCACGTGGACGACCGGGTGGTGTCGAGACGCCACGCTGAGCTTCGGAGGTCCGGCGCCGGCTATGTGATCGTCGACCTCGAGAGCCTGAACGGGTTGGTCATGGGCGGCCAGCGGTTCGAGCAGCGGGCCCTCCTGGACGGCGATGAGATCCGGATCGGACAGAGCGTCACCCTGAGGTACGTGGCCTCGGCCGCCGAGCGGGCCGGGGTGATGGCATGGCCCGGCGCGCCGGCGATCGCGGGAGGCCCCCTTCCCGACCAGGCGCCGGGGCCGCCCTCGCCGGCGACGCCGGCGGCGACGGCGGCGGGCTGGTACGCCGACCCCTGGGGTTCCTCGGCGCTCCGGTACTGGGATGGCCGGGCCTGGACGGAGCATGTTGCCGCCCACCCGGCCATGGCCGCTCCTCCGGCGCCTCCGGCCCTCCGGCCGCAAGCCCTCGGTCCCTCTGGCCGCAACGCGCGCAGTCTCGCGTTCCTGGGTGGAGCTGCGGCGCTCGTCCTGGTGGGGAGCTTCCTGCCCTGGCTGGGGCGGGATGGCCGCACCGCCTCGAGCTGGGACCTCCCCGTCGTGTCCGTGTTGCGCGGACAACCGGCCGGGGGCCCCAGCACCGGGATCGTGCTCCTGCTGGTGGCGCTGGTGGCCGTGGCCCTGGCCCTGTTCCCCCTCGTCACGAGACGATCGCCGCGCCCCGGCTTCGGGCTCCTCGCGGCGAGCCTGGCCGTCGACATGGGCGTCGCCGCGGCGATGGCATCGGCCACCGTCGAGCCCCATCTCAGCCTGGGCGCCGGAGCCGTCGTGACGCTGGTGGGCGGGTTGGTCCTGGGCGCGTACTCGCTGAGGGCCAGATCCCGGATGCACGCGGCCATCCGAGCGGGACGGGCGCCATGAGACCGCTGGTGCGGTGGCGGGCCGTGCGAACGGAGGACCCGCGGGGTGAGCGGGGCCAGATGGGTCCGCTGGAAGGGCTGCTGACCTTGGCCGCGATGCTGGCCCTGGCCGCTGGTTTCGGCGCGGCCATCAACTACGCCAACAACGAGCTGTCCGGCCCCGACAAGCCCCCGCCCATCAGGCCGATCGCGCTGGCCACGTTCGACCCGGTGCCGGACAACGACTGCGCGAAGCGCGTGCTGGGACTGTTCTCGGGGACGGTCACCTACGAGAAGGGCGTCTGGTCGGCGCCCGACACTACGACCCCGAAGCTCCCGTTCCAGCCCGACGAGGCGGACATCAAGAAGTACAACAAGCAGGTCACCTTCTGGAACGACCTCATGAAGGGCCGGGTCGGAGTGGTCCAGAAGGAGCTGAAGGAACAGGACTGCGCCAAGGCGAAGGAACCCATCACGAACCCGAAGACGAACCCCCCTGGCGAGGGGAACGCTTTCATCTTCGGGACCTACTCCCTGTCCCCGACCGTGACCCCGAACCCCGAGTGCAAGAACGTGTTGCCACCGTCCCTGACGGTGAGCTCCGGAGCGAGCGCGACGGAGATCACGCTGACCGTGGCGGCGAACGGAGACATCCCCGGGAAGACCTTCTCGAATCTGCCGCTCACCGGCGGGCCCGGGTTCCGGGCGGAGTTTCCGGACGGTCACTGGTCGATCGACGGAACCTTCATCCAACGGAGCACGGGAACGATCGTGCAGGGGACGTTCCTGTACAACGTCGGCGGGGGGTGCGGCGTCACGTACGAGGGGACGACCGGCCACTGACCCGGCGGCTCCTTCGCTCTGCCCACGCTACTCTTGTCTCGACGGCGGTTTCGTCCGAGACACCGGAGCGGGACGATGGCGGATCCTGAGGTCGAACCCACGCGGGAGCGGTGGGAGGAGGCGTACCGAGCCGTGCCGGAGCGCGACGCGGACTTCGAGACGCTGTCCGGTGAGCCGCTGAAGCCGCTGTACACGCCGGAGGACGTGGCCGAACTCGACTACGAGCGCGACCTCGGGTACCCCGGGCGTTACCCGTTCACCCGCGGCGTGTACCCGTCGATGTACCGGGGCCGGCTGTGGACCATGCGGCAGTTCGCGGGGTACGGGACGGCCGAGGAGACGAACCGGCGGTACAAGTTCCTGCTGGCGCAGGGGCAGGGCGGACTGTCCGTGGCGTTCGACATGCCGACGCTCATGGGCCGGGACTCCGACGACCCCCGCTCGGAAGGGGAGGTGGGCCGGTGCGGCGTGGCCACCGACTCGCTTGCGGACTTCGAGGCGCTGTTCGAGGGCATCCCCCTCGGGGACATCACGACCTCGATGACCATCTCCGGGCCGGCCACCATCCTGTTCGCGTTCTTCCTGGCCACGGCGGAGCGCCAGGGCGTGTCGTGGAAGACCCTGGACGGCACGCTCCAGACCGACATCCTGAAGGAGTACATCGCGCAGAAGGAGTGGATCTTCCCGCCCCGGCCGCACCTCCGGCTGATCGGCGACCTGATCGAGTTCTGCGCGACCGAGGTTCCGAAGTTCCACCCCATAAGCGTGTCGGGGTACCACATCCGGGAAGCCGGCTCCACGGCGGCGCAGGAGCTGGCGTTCACGCTGGCCGACGGGTTCTCGTACGTCGAGCTGGGGCGGGACCGGGGCCTCGACGTGGACCACTTCTCGCAGGGCCTGTCGTTCTTCTTCAACGCGCACATGGACTTCTTCGAGGAGATCGCGAAGTACCGCGCGGCCCGCCGGATCTGGGCCCGGTGGCTGAAGGAGCGCTACGGCGCCAAGCAGGATCAGTCGTTGCGGTTGCGCTTCCACACGCAGACGGCGGGGTGCTCGCTGACGGCGCAGCAGCCCGAGAACAACATCGTGCGAACCGCTATCGAGGCGCTGGCGGCTGTGCTGGGAGGCACGCAGTCGCTGCACACGAACGCGCTCGACGAGGTGCTGGCGCTGCCCACGGAGAAGGCCGCGCAGATCGCCCTTCGCACGCAGCAGATCATCGCGCACGAGACCGGCGCGGCGAACGTCATCGACCCGCTCGGTGGCTCGTACTTCGTGGAGGCGCTCACCGACCGGATGGAGGAGCTGGCCGAGGAGTACTTCGCGAAGATCGACGAGATGGGCCGGGGCTCCATGCTGGAGGGGATGCTGGTCGGGATCGAGCGGGGCTACTTCCAGGGCGAGATCGCCGACGCCGCCTTCCGCGAGCAGGCCCTGTACGAGAAGGGCCGCCTGATCAAGGTGGGGGTGAACGAGTTCGTGGACCCGAGCGATCAGCCCATCGACACGCTCATCATCGGTCCGGAGACCGAGGACCGGCAGATCGCGACGGTGCGCGCGACGCGCGAGGGCCGCGACGGCGAGGCGGCCGAGACGGCCCTCGGGAGGCTGAAGGCCGGCGCTGCGAGCGACGACAACCTCATCCCGCTGCTGGTCGACTGCGCCCGCGCCTACTGCACCGAGGGCGAGATCGTGGACGCCCTCCGCCAAGTCTTCGGCGAGTACACGGAGACTCCGAGGTTCTGACTCTCAGGGGCCGGTTTGATCTAGCTTTCGGGCGACGCCACAGCTAGCGGCAGGAATGCTCGCATCTGCTCCTTATTCGTTATCCACCCGCTTGGTGTGCTCCGAATCAGATCGAGATCACGCAGAACGCCTATGTCACGCGTCAGCGTCTTCTGCGTCTTGCCGGAGTACTCTCGGGCCACCTGCGGAGCGAACGTCATCAGATTGCCCCTCGGGACTGGATAAGGGATTTGGGCCAGCTCCAAGAGAAGTGTCCTACGCCTGTGTGCCGCTGCGGTAGTTCCCGTGACCGTGTGGTGGACATGGTTCTCCCACATCACTGCCATCTGCTCGTCCTGCACCATCTGGATCTGGCCACGCAATCCGTCGACGAAGCCCTGGACGGCGTAGTACAGGAAGGGAATCACGTTACCGCCGGACCGGCTCGCCGCCTGTAACTGCCGGTAGTACTCGCTTCGCGTGAGGTTGTAGTGATTGCTGAGGAGGTGGGCCGCGGGGAGGGGGACCCCAGAGGCGATCAAGATCTGAAACTCGAGCAGCCGACCAGTTCGTCCATTCCCGTCGCCAAAGGGGTGAATCCATTCGAAGTACAGATGGGCCAGGACCGCACGAGCGATGACATAAACGAGCTCAACGTCCCCAGCCTCGTCTGGGACCGCAAAGTTGTCGTTCAGCCACTGGCAGAGCCGGTCCATCAGGTAATCGAGATCCTCTGCAGGGGCCCCGACGTAAGGCCCCGCCGCAACCGAGTGCTTGCGATATTCGCCGGGTACGACTCCAGGCTCAAGATGGAGTCCCTTGAGGGTCATGCGGTTGAATTCGGCGATCATGGGCGGAGAGACTTCGCGTTTGGGGCCCGCCTCCAGCATCTCATCGGCGATGGCGTTCACCGCGTCGATGATGTTCTGGACCTCTTGCTTCTGGTACTCGCGTGAGGGCGGAAGTTCCAGCTTGCCCTGAACGGCGGCGAGGACCTCCTCCTCCGTCAGGGTGTTTCCCTCGATGGATGTCGTGGCCCAAGCTCCCTTGGCCAGATACACTTCTTGAAGCCGTCTCTTGGCCTCGGGCCGAAGGGGCACTCCACGGAGGTGCTCCACCTTTGAGGCGGCCTCCCCGAACAGCAACCAGAGTTCGGGTGCGGCCCTACGAAGGTCGAGTGACCCGAATCTCAGCCACGGATGCGATGACTCATATCGCCTCTGTTGGCTCATTGTCCCTCCAGGTTGTCCTTTCGGCACCGCCCCAGAAGGCCATCCTACCAGCGCCTTTGCGATTATGTACCGACTTTTGTCCCTCTAACCTGTCCCTTACTCGTGGGCAAAGTCTAGCGGAGTCAGAGGCATCCTGGCCGCCGTTTCGCAGGTACCCCTGAACACTGGTGAGCAATGGTGGAAGCCCGTCCTCAGGCCCTACGAGCAGTTCAGGTGCGGGAGCAGCGACGAGGCGAAGGCCGCGTCGAACATCTTCTGGCCGTTCTGCCTGTAGCCGGCGATGTACGACGACACCTCCTCGAGCGAGTGGCCGTTCGCGCGCAGCTCGTTCTCGTTGACGTTCAGCCAGATGGGCCGGAGCTTCGGGAACACGGCGGCGCTGTCGCCGTCGTCGAAGCGCGAGACCAGCTCGGCGTGCAGGGCGCCCTCCCCGATCGGTGTGCCCCCGCTCACCGACGGCCGGGCCGTGTGACCGTGGTCGGCCGTCACCAGCATCGCCCAGTTCCCCACCCCGACCTGCCTGTTCAGGAACGCGATGAAGGAACCCAGGTATGCGTCCTGCACCGCGATTGTGTCGTGCATCTCCAGGCTCGATGCTGAGTACTCGTGGCCGATCTCGTCGATGATCTTGTAGTTCAGGAACAGCAGGTCGGGCTCGTCGTGGTGGCCGAACCCCTCCCGCTCGATGACCTCCTGGATGGCCCGGGTCTGGAACGGGACCCGCGACGGTGTGTGGAACCCGCCCTGCGCGGCGTCGATCGAGTGGCCCCGCCACCGTCCGTCCCGCTTCCCGTCCGACGCGTCGGCCACGTCGAAGTAGTGCAGGAGCGGCGGCAGGTCGTTCACGTACCCCGGGAACCGGTAGAAGTCGGCCAGGCCGTCGGGCAGCCCCCACCGGTGGTGCGACGTCGACGAGTCCTCGCTCTTGTCCTTGAGGACGGCGAGCGTGCGTGGACCGCCGTTCGCGGTTCCCTGCCCGAGCATCCCGAGGTGCCAGTTCAGCGTGCCGCACATGCCGACGATGGCCTTCTGGCCCATGGCCTCCTGGTACTGCTCGGCGAGGGTGGGGGAGAGCATGACCCCCGGGCCCCGGGACCACGGGTCCAGCAGCTTCCCGTCGGAGAACCGCTGGATGTTGTCGACCACGCCGTGGGTCCGGGGGAACGCGCCCGTGCCGATCGAGGCGTGGATGGGAGCGGTGTTCGAGGGGTTCGAGCCGATGGAGGCGTGCTCGTACCACGTCCCCTTCGGCTTCAGCCCCTTCAGGCGTGGCCAGGCCCCCGGCCACTGGCTGAGGACGTATCGGCCTCCCGCGTCCCACACCAGGACGACCACCAGCTTGGGCTTTGCTCCCGGGACCAGGGCCTCGTCCATCACCTCGCCGTCGGGGGCATCGAAGTCGGTGAATCCGGCGAGCTTGGCCACCGTTGGCGCGATGTCCGCCGACGTGACATACGGGTTCACGATCGTCCCGCCCCGGATGACGCCGGGCCCGTACCAGAACATGGGCACGTTCTGCGTGTAGCCCCAGGGCGTCGAGTGGCTGATGCCGCCGCTCACGTAGTTGAACCCGTGGGGCACGATCATGAGCTGCCCGCACCGGTCCGCTCGGTAGCCCCGCTGGATCCGCAGGAGTACTTCCTGGGGTAGGTCGCAGGCAGCCTGGGTGCCCGAGGCCTTCGAACCCCCCGGCAGCGCCGAGAGCCCGTTCTCCAGCAGCATGGCCAGCGGAATCGAGGCGGCACCGGCCAGGAACATCCTCCTGCTGATGCCGGGGCCGATTGCCCCGTCCATTGGGTTGTCGGGCGCGTCTGCCATTGCGCTGATCCCCCGCCCTGGTCGTGGGGAGCCCCGCGTGTCCACGAGCGGGCTCGGGGCGCGAGTCGGAGCACTATCGGACGTTTCCGCCCAATTGGTCAACCCCGCCGGTAGCGGTACCATCTGGCCTGATGGCCTCCCCCTGGAAGCGCGTGGACGACGAGCAGGAGCGCTTCTGGGCGCGGATGGGATCGGCGTCCGTGTCCCGGCGGGCCTTCCTGGGAGGCGCGGGCGCGGCCGGGCTCGCGACGCTGCTCGCGGCCTGCACGGGCGGTCGCAGCCCCGGGTCCACCACGCGCACGACGCTCCCCCCGGCGCAGGCCAGCGCCCTGCTCCAGGAGCAGCTCCAGGCGGCCCGGACCTTGCCGAAGGACGTGCTCCTTCGCCTGTACCAGGGCTACCGGGCCGACCGGGCCGGTGAGATCATCACCGTCCCCCTCGGGTTCAACTACTTCGACGGCGGGATCAGCCACACGACCCCGTGGCCGTACACGCAGCACGTCCCGATGCTGTGGTACGGGCCCGGGATCGTCCCCGAGCGGGGGCGGATCGATCGCCAGGTCACGATGGCGGACGTCGCGCCGACCATGGCCAGGATGATCGGCTTTCCGGCCTTCCAGGCCCCCGACGGGTCGCTCATGGAGGAGGTGATCGACCCGAGCGCGCCGAAGCCGAAGCTCGTGGTGGTGCTGGTGTGGGACGCCGGCGGCCAGTACGTGCTGGGGCTGTGGCCGAAGTCCTGGCCGAACCTGAAGGCGCTGATGCCGAAGAGCACGTTCTACTCGAACGCCACCATCGGGTCGAGCCCGTCGAGCACGGCGCCCATCCACGCCACGCTCGGCGCCGGCGCGTTCCCCCGGCGCCACGGCATCCTCGACAACTTCGTCCGGTGGCCCGACGGCAGCCTGGCAGACCCGTGGTCGCAGGGGCCGGCGGGCATGCTGAGCCCGACCCTGGCCGACCAGTACGCCGAGGCCCTGGGGTCGAAGGTTGCCACCGGCGGCTTCGCCACCCTGGCCTGGCACATCGCGATGCTCGGGCACGGCTCGCAGGCCAACCCCTCGGTCCGCCAGGTGGCCGTGCTCCGCGAGAAGGGCGGCGGCGAGGGCGCCGAGGGCATCGCGTGGGGGCTGTCCGATAGCCTGGCGCCGTACTACGCGTTCCCGGACTACGTGAACGACCTGCCGCCCATCTCCACGTACTTCCCGGTGGCCGAGAAGATCGACGGGCGCAAGGACGGCCAGTGGCAGGGGCAGGACATCGAGAGCCTGAACATGGGGTTCAACACGCCGGCCCGGGTCCCCTACCAGCAGCGGGCCATCGAGGAGGTCATCACCCGCGAGGGGTTCGGCCACCACGACCAGACGGACCTGTTCTTCATCAACTACAAGCTGATCGACGAGATCGGGCACCTGTTCACGGCCTCGAGCCTGGAGGAGCGCGACAGCATCGTGGTGCAGGACGCCAACCTCCCGGTGCTGATCGACTTCCTGAACCGGCAGGTGGGGGAGGGGCAGTGGGTGCTGCTGGTGACCGCCGACCACGGGCACAGCGCGGCAACCACGGTGAGCGGGGCCACGCCGATCAAGGTCAACTCGGTGGACGCGTCGCTGGAGGACCACTTCCACGGCAGTGCGAGCTCGCCCCTGGCCGAGAAGATCCGCCCGGGGTGGACGTATCTCAGCCAGGGCGCCTTGGGGCGCCTCGGCATCGACCAGGAACAGGTGGCGGCGTTCATGCTGGCCCTGACCAAGGAGCAGGTCGCGCCCGAGGCCTCGGCCGTCCCGGCGTCGGAGCTGAGCGCGGACGTCCTCCAGGCCGCGTTCCCGGCGTCGGCGCTCTCCACGCTCGTCCCGCAGGGCTGACCGGCCTCCCTCCGACCGGGCCGGGCTGGACGTCGCGGTGGGGGAGTTGATGCCGAGCGGCCGGGCCCGGCACCTGGGGTCCTGTGGAAACCGGTGGACCTTCGTAAGCTGGAGGGGCTCGGTGCGCGCCCCGAGGCGCTCCAGCGTCCTTGAGATGATCGATTCCAACCGGAGCCTTCGTCCGTCCGCGGTCACGCGGCGCGAGTTCCTGCGTTACGCCGGCGCGGGCGCGGTCGCCGTGGTGGCCGTGGCCTGCACTGGAGGCGGCACGCGAACGACGACGGTCGTCCCGACCGCCCCCGGCTCGCTGGACGCCCTCACCCAGGGAGCCATCGAGCTTTCGCTGATCGCCGCGCAGAGCGAGATGCCGACCGGCCGCTCGCCGTTCGCGTTCGGACTGTCCACGCCCGAGGGCAAGCTCGTGGAGGGGGGATCGCCGCAGGTCTACCTGGCCCAAGACCAGTCACAGCCGGCCGTGGGGCCGTTCTCGTCCACGTGGTACCAGTTCGCCCCGGCAGGCGAGTTCAACGACAACTCCCCTCGGTCCCCCCTGACGGGTTTCTACACGGCCGTGGTGGACATTCCGGCCGCGGGGGACTGGTTCTTCGCCGGGGTGGCCGAGGTCGGCGGGACCCGCGGCGTGGGGATCGGCGCCCTGAAGGTCGCCACGAACGTCATCGCGGCGGTCGGCTTGAAGGCCATCTCCGTGCGAACTCCCACGGTTCCCAGCTCGCCGGCACGCCAGATCTGCACCCGACAGCCTCCCGACCCGATGCACTACATCTCGCTCGACGTCGCCCTTCGAAGCGGCAAGCCGACGGTGGTCAGCTTCGCGACGCCGCTGCTCTGCGAGAGCAGGCTGTGCGGGCCGGTCGTGGACGAGCAGCTCCTCGTGTTCCAGAAGATGGGGAAGTCGAAGGCGAACTTCATCCACGTGGAGGAGTTCCTCCCCGGACCGGACCTCACACCTCCGCCGCCGAGCCTCGAGAACCAGTCCCCGGCGTTCAAGGCCTGGAAGTTCACCACGGAGCCCTGGACCGTCGTCATCGACGCCGAGGGGGTCATCCGGGCCCGGTTCGAGGGACCCGTGGTCGCGGCGCAGATCGAGGACGCCCTCCAGGCGCTGCTGTAGCCGCGAGTGGTCGCGGCGCGGCTCGTGGCGGACGGCGTTTCAGGCAGGGTCTGCGGGAGTGCGCCTGCCGGTCCTACGGGCCGTTCGGCGGGTATTCCGCGGGGATCGGGTCGGGGAGCTCGGCCGGCGTCCCGTACGCCACGACGTAGACGTGGTGCTGGCGGAGCACCAGATTGGTGGGATCGCCCGTGACCGCCTTGCCGTTGTCGAACACCTGGAGCGTCTTATCGCCCGAGGCGCACAGGTTCCCGACGCAGCTCTTCGTGAAGTAGACGCCCCACACGTCGAAGAACTGCCCCAGCGTGAACCTGTCGCTGCTCTGCGACTCCAGGTGGACGATGCCGGTCGCATCGTGCGTGTGCAGGTCAGAGAAGAAGGTTCCGTTCGAGTCGGTGCCGATCCCGATGAGCGCGGGCACGGGGGTCTGCTTGCCGTCCACGAAGACCTGGACGTACATGTGGATGTGCTGCACGACCCCCTCGGAGCTCAGGACCGGGAACCCCATGGCGTCGAGGCGGTCCCTCAACTGATCCTGGTTGGCGGGCCAGGGAGGCGCCGTGCGCAGGATACCGGGCAGTGTTGCCGGGTTGAGGTTCTGCTTGCCCGCCGGCTTGCCCCCGCCCCTGGACACGAGCGCGATCGCGATCCCGGCGATGACGGCGACCGCCACGACGACGATCCCGACCGTCCGCATGGTTCGCCGGCGGGACTCCTTGCGGCGGAACGCCTCCCGCTGGCGCCGAGCCTCTTCCTTCCGCGCCTGGCGGTTCGCGGCGGACGCCTGCGTCTGCTCGTCGACGCGAGCGTTGCTCTTCCCCGTCGTGGCCGACGTGGCACCGCCCGGCGCCGAGGAAGCGGTCCGGGGGGGAGTCCAGTTCGAGCGTCTCTTGGTCTTCTTGTTCGCCATTGGCTGTCGGACGATCGGCGCTCGCGTGTTCGAACCGACCTGCGGGCGCGACGCCATCGTACTACGCGTGCCCCGGCCATGAACATGCTCCCGGTCGTGCGGCGATGCCCCTCGACGAGAGGTCGGGCGTGGCAAGCGACATCGCGCAGTCGCACTGGTTAGTCAATGCGAAATTTGCTTGTTGCATAATACGTCAGTTGCAACGAGTTGCGGGATCTGCTTGCATGTGATCCGGCGACTGGCCACGAACGAGGGACGGTACATGGAAGTCTTCGCCTCCGTCGCGGAAAAGGGATTCGCCTTCGGCGTGATGGTGGCGGCGTTCTTGTTCGGCTTCCGCCACGGCATCGACTGGGACCACATCGCCGCCATCACCGACATCACCAGCTCCCAGGACGAGCGCCGGCGCGCGCTGCTGTTCGGCACGCTGTATGCGCTCGGGCACGCGCTGGTCGTGTTCGCCATCGGGGTCCTTGCCATCGTGGCCGGGGAGAACGTTCCGCACAGCTTCGACGACGTCATGACCCGCATCGTCGGGGTCACCCTGCTCATCCTCGGCGTGTACGTGATCGTGTCGCTGATCCGCCACGGCCGGGACTTCCGGCTCCGCAGCCGGTGGATGCTGATCTTCGCGGGGGTCCGCAAGGGGGCCCGGTGGGTGCGCCGGCGGGTGAAGGCTGGCGACCGGGACGCCGAGCCGGTGCTCGTCCCCGTCGGGGCCGGCGGGGGAGGCGAGTTCGGCGCGCTCCAGGACGACGTCGACCCGTCCACCTGGCACCACGGCCACCATGGCCGGCCGGGCCACCATCACCACGCCCGGCCGGAGGCGGACGACACCTTCATGAACTACGGCCGGCTGACCGCGTTCACCGTGGGGATGATCCACGGGATCGGCGGCGAGACCCCCACGCAGGTGCTGCTGTTCTCCACCACCGCCGGCGTTCGAAACACCGGGGTGGGCCTGGTCATCCTGGCCGCCTTCCTGGTCGGCCTGTTCGCGTCGAACTCTCTGATCACCCTGGGGTCCGCCTTCGGCTACCTCCAGGCCACGCGGAACTTCAAGATCTACGCCGGCGTGGCGATCCTGACGGCCGCCTTCAGCCTGGTGATCGGGTCGATCTTCGTCGCGGGGAAAACCTCGGTGCTGCCGGCGTTGTTCGGCGGCTAGCGAGGGAGGACGGCGGGCCTACTGGCAGTTCCGGCAGAGTCCGGAGATCGCGAAGTGGGTCAGGTCCGGGCGGAAGCCGTGGTGCTTCGAGATCAGCCTGGCCAGCGACTGGGCCTCCTCCAGCGAGAGGTCGTCCTCGGAGCCGCAGTTCGAGCAGGTGAGGTGGACGTGCCCGGCCTCGCCCGCCAGGTGGTACTCGGCGCCGCCCTCGAGGTGGGCGTGGGAGAGGATTCCGGATTCCTCGAGCATGGCGAGCGTCCGGTAGACCGTCGAGGCGTTCACGCCGGGCATTCGGCTCTGCACGCGCCGGGCGATCGCCGGGGGGCTGATGTGCCCCTGGGCGCGCATGACCTCGAGCACGATGGCCTGGCGTTGCGGGGTCATCTTGCGTCCCCTGGACCGCAGGACGTCGAGGACGTCGGCGGCCTCCACGTCGGCGAGGTCGACCACGGGCCGAGTCTAGCACCTGCATGCAATTGCAACGACTACCCGTGGCCGTTGCAACGACGAGGCGTTGCTTCCGCCGCGGTGGGTCGGCGCTTCTGGAAAGATAGCCTCGGCGCAGCGTCCGCCGCCTGGAGGGACCCGAGGAGGAGCACGTGGGCGAGTTCGTTCGTCTGGAGGTCGAGGACGGGGTGGGCACGATCCGGCTGGACCGGCCTCCCATGAACGCCATCAACGGCGACCTGCTCCGCGACCTCCGCGCGGTGACGGAGGAGGCCACCGTTCGCGACGACGTCCGGGCCGTCGTGCTGTGGGGCGGGGAGAAGGTCTTCGCCGCCGGCGCGGACATCAAGATGATGGCCGGGCTCGCGCCGAGCCAGATCAAGCCGGTCATCGGCGCCATGCAGGACGCGTTCTCGATGGTCGAGGAGATCCCGAAGGTCACGATCGCCGCGATCACCCGATACGCACTCGGCGGGGGATGCGAGCTCGCCATGTGCGCGGACCTTCGCTACGCGGCGGAGGACGCCCAGCTCGGCCAGCCGGAGATCAAGCTGGGCATCATCCCCGGCGCCGGCGGCACCCAGCGCCTGCCACGGCTGGTGGGGCCGGCCCGGGCCAAGGACATCATCTACTCCGGCCGGTTCGTGTCCGCCCAGGAGGCCCTCCAGATCGGGCTGGTGGACGCGGTGTTCCCGGCGGGGGAGGTCTACGCGAAGTCGGTGGAGGCTGCTCGCGAGTACGCCACCGGTCCCACCGCCGCGCTGCGGGCCGCGAAGGTCGCCGTCAACTGGGGGGCCCGGACGGACCTGCGGACCGGGCTCGTCATCGAGCGGGAGGCCTTCGTGGACCTGTTCGCGACCGAGGACCAGAAGGAGGGCATGCGCGCGTTCGTGGAGAAGGACCAGCCCCGGTTCACCGGGCGGTAGGAGCCCCGCGTGCGTGCGCGGACCCGGGCTCCCGGCCTCGCCGGCGCGTCGAGCCGTAGCAGTTCCCTCGACCCCAAGACCGCGAACGTCCTGTACCACGACGCGGCCGCCCGGGGCTACGACGCGAAGTGGTCGATCTCGTTCGACGAGCGCTGCATCGCCTACGTCCGGGACCGGGCCGACCGCATGCTCGCGAAGTCCCGGTACGGAAGCGTGCTCGAGGTGGGGTGCGGCACGGGGTTCTTCCTGCTGAACCTGTGGCAGGCGGGGTACGTGGAGCAGGCGCACGCCTGTGACATCTCGACGGGGATGCTCGAGGCCTGCGGCGCCAGTGCCGCCGAGCTCGGCTGCGACGTCCGGCTCTGCGTCGGAGACGCCGAGTCCCTTCCCTACGACGACGAGGCCTTCGACCTCGTGGTCGGACACGCCTTCTTGCACCACCTCCCGGATCCCCGAGCCGCGCTGGCGGAGTTCTGTCGGGTCCTGGTGCCGGGCGGCGCCGTGTTCCTGGCCGGCGAGCCGACCGTGGTGGGCGACCGGCTCGCGAACTCCGTCAAGCGGCTCACCGGCCGCGCGTTCCGCCTCGCGGACCGCCTCCGTCCCGGCCTGCGCAAGCCGACACGGGCATGGGCCGCGACGGAGGAGGAACGGATCCTGCGCGAGCTCGAGTTCGCGGTGGACCTGCACACGTTCGAGCCGGATGGCCTGCGGCGATGGGCGGAGGACGCCGGCTTCGACGGCGTTCGCGTGGAGACCGAGGAGCTCACCGCGAGCCTCGTGGGGTGGGCTGTTCGGACGGTCGAGGCCGAGGCCCGCCCCGGGCTGCTCGGCGTGCGATGGGCGAACTTTGCCTACGCGGCGTGGCGGTCCCTGTACCGGCTGGACCAGTCGGTGCTGTACCGGGTGGTGCCGAAGCGGGTCTTCTACAACGCGCTGCTGTACGGAGAGCGCCGGGATGGATGACGCCCCTGCCCCCGCCCCCGCGGCCGCTGCCGGGATGGGGACACGGTCGGCGCGCGGGGTGCTTCCGTGGATGCGGTTCGTGCGGCGACGGCGCATGTACCTGCCCCGGTACTGGGTGCTGGCCGCCCGCTACCTGTGGCGGTTTCGGGTCCGGGGCCGCCACATCGTGACGCGAGGGATGGTGTTCGTGGCCCGCACCGCGGAGGTGACGTGCCGGCGTGGCCTGGGGCACATGGAGCTCGGCCGGTGGGTGTGGACGGGCGAGGGCGACGCCATCCGGTGCCACGAGGGCAGCGTCCGCATCGGCGACCGGGTCGTGTTCGGCCGCCGCGTCACCATCGACGCCTACCTCGACGTCGAGATCGGGGACGACTGCCTGATCGCGGACTCGGTGCTGGTCACCGACTTCGACCACATCTTCGACGACGCCGCGAGGCCGATCCGCACCCAGGGCATCTCGAAGTCCCGGGTCGCGATCGGCCCGGACTGCTGGATCGGGGCCGGGGCGGCCATCCTGCGCGGCTCGACGGTCGGGGAGGGGTCGGTGATCGGAGCCCAGGCCGTGGTGAAGGGCGACATCCCCCCCTACTCCGTGGCGGTCGGCAGCCCCGCCCGAGTGATCAGGACGCGGGGGCAGGCCTGACCTGACGGCGCCCCGCTGATCCCCGCCGCGATTCCCTCCGGTGCCGGGAATGAACCGAACGGAGGGGTTGTTCCTAAGGTCAGCATGGTTCCTCGATACGAGTTCGGGTTCGGGTTCGAACCCGGTTGGAGGACGTGTCGATGAGAGACTCCACCTCCCTCGAGTACAGGGGTACGCGGGTCCGGGAGCTCCCGCGACGGAACCGCACGTACCCCAGGGGCCGGATCTGCGAGGAGCCCGGCTGCGGGACGCGGCTGTCGGTGTACAACCGGGCCGTCCGCTGCTGGCAGCACGAGCCGGTACGGCCGTACTTCGAGCGAGGGAGGAAACCGAAGCGCGAGGCAGCCTGACCCCCGCCGGGCACTGCCCGGTCATCCCCTCTCCGCCTCGCGGTCGAGACGCCCTCCCTCGGGAGGGCGTCTCGCTTTCTACAATGGCCGGGCAGCGCGGGCCCGGCCGCCAGGGCCGTGCTGCATCCCGACACAGGACCACCGATGCGAACCGAGTCCTCCATCGCCCATCGGATCGTCGTTCCCACGCCCTACCGCGTGGGGCCGGCGAATGTGTACGCGTTCGACGAGGGCCCGGTGACGCTCTTCGACTGCGGTCCGAACATGCCCGCGACGATGAACGCCCTGCGGCTGGGCCTGGCCGAGCACGGGCTGGCCATCGAGCAGGTGGCCAGGATCGTCATCAGCCACGGCCATCCCGACCACTACGGGCTCGCGCCGGCGATCAGCGAAGCATCCGGCGCACGGGTGTTCGTCGGCGAGCACGACCTCCCGAAGATCAACGAGCGGCGGACGATCTTCGAGACCGGTCGCCTGCTCATGGAGGCGGGGATCCCCATGGACGTCCTGATGGACATGGGGGAGCGGGACCGCAAGATGGGCGACCTCCACCCGCCCATCGAGGACGCCACGCCGCTCCGGGGCGGCGAGCGGTTCGAGTTCGACCACTTCGGCCTCGAGGCGCTGCACCTGCCGGGGCACACCTCGGGGCACATCTGCCTGCTGGAGCCGGAGCGCCGGATCCTGTTCGCGGGCGACACGCTGCTGCTGCACATCAGCCCCAACCCGCTGCTGGAGCCGACGCCGGAGGATCCCACGGTCCGGCGAAAGAGCCTCGTCGAGTACCTGCACACCCTCGACGTGCTGGAGTCGCTGGGGCTGACGGAGGTGTGGCCGGGCCACGGCGAGCCCATCCTCGAGCCGGACGTCACCATCGGCCAGATCAAGGCGCACCACCGCGAGCGCAAGGAGCGCCTGGCGGAGCGGCTGGACGAGGACGGCAAGTCGCCCTTCCACCTGGCCCGGGAGATGTGGAAGAACCTGGAGGGGTTCGACAACTTCCTGGCCGTCTCGGAGGTCGTGGCGCACCTCGATCTGCTGGAGATGGAGGGCCGGGCCGAGGCGTTCGACGTGGATGGCGTGGCGTTCTACCGGCGACCGTCCGGGGGTTCGGCAGGTTAGGACGATGGTCCGTCTCAAGACGAGGCCCGGGTCCTCCGACAACGGAAGAGACCGCTCCCCCCAAGGTGCGCCCGAATGCCACAGGCCATGGAAGGGCCTCCCATGCAGGAGGCCGAGTGTCCGTTCTGCGAACGGCGAGTCCTCGTCTACGAGGAACCGCCCCGCTGTCCGCTGTGCGCGTGCCCCCTCGAGATGGAGCGGATGAACCCGTTCAGCTTCCCGGGGGAGTAGCCCCTTCCGGGATGGGGGCGATGGACGGTCAGCCGGCCGGGGGGTTGCGCTCGGCCACGATTCGCTCGGCGATCTCCCTGGCCTCGCGGAGCCGGCGCTTGTCGACGAACAGCCGAACCCCGAACTCCCAGACCTGGCTGAGGAAGCCGGGCTCCTTGTACCACCACACGATGCCGGCCTCCTCCAGCTCGCCGGCGATGGCGTTGGCCGTCTCCCGCGTGTACTGGCCCAGGTGGACCGTGCTGATCCGCTCGCCGCGCGCCATGGCCCGGCCACCCTATCGCGGCTGGAAGGGATGCCCGGCCACCGCGACCAGGTCGAGCGATCCGTCGGTCCCGCCCACCCGGAAATGCCGCGCCCGCACCGCCCGGACGCCGAGGCGAAGCCACCCCGGGAGCTGGGAGAACGGCGTGCGCGCCAGGCGGAGGTGGAGCGAACCGCCGGCGGCCGCCCCCAGCACGGCGAGGCCGGCGGCCGGATGGATGCCCGCCGTCCGGACCCGCCGGAATCCCGTGCCAAGCAGGCCGGAGAGCTCCGAAGCCGTGTACTCGTGGACATGGAACGGGTTGGGCTCGCCGTCCGGCGAGGAGGTCTCGCGGTTCGGCGTCGTGACCAGGAGGATTCCGCCGGGGCCGAGGAGCCGGGCGGCCGCGGCGACGAACTCGCCCGGGCAGTACAGGTGCTCGGCGAGCTGGAGCGCGACAACCGCGTCGAACGACCCCGGGCGGAACGGAAGCCGGCAGGCGTCGGCCCGCACGACGGTCGAGCCCGGATACGCGCTCGTCGCCCACGCGGACGCGGCGGCGTCGAGCTCGACTGAGACCACCGGCCCCGCCCGGCGCAGCACGTCCGACCCGTACCCCTCGCCGCATCCCACGTCCAGGATCCGCCGGCGGCGGGTGCCCAGCACGCGCAGCGCGAGGCGGTAGGCGGCCTCGTGCCGCCGGAACCAGTAGTTCTCCTCCGGCACGCCCGGGAACGTCCGCGCACCGCGGCTCGCGCGGACGAAGTCCCTCGCGGCGGCGGGGCGGTCGACCTTCATGGCCTCGGGCCGCAGGCCGCGCCGACGAACACCCTGATCGCCAGGTACTGCCCGTGGTCCAGGAGCGACTCCACGCACACGGGCGTCCCCAGGTCGACGAGCTGGACGTCGTCCGGCGTCATCCGCACCCATCGCTCGGCATCCTGGCGGAAGAACTTCGTGGCCCCGGCGGCCAGGCGGCGGATGGACAACCGCGACCCGGGCTGCTCCGTCACGTTCACCCGATGCGAGGTGATCGAGGCGGTCTGGCCGGAGACCCACACCACGGGCGGCTGGCCTGGGACCGTCGTAGCCTGGCCAGGCGACGGCTTCGGGAGGTGGGCCAGCCGCAGCGACGTGTGGCTGCACGCAACGAGGCAGAGCGATGCGAGGAACAATGCGAGACACCGCCCGACCCGAGACCGCACGACAGCACATCTTCGGCCATGCCGCGGGGGAATTCACCGGTGAGGACGTCCATCGAGCGGGCCGAGGGCTCGCCCTGACCCTCAGCTGTTGGGGACTCCCCGGCCTGACCCGGCAAGGTCGCCGATCGTTTTTGTTGTACCCCCGTTGTAGGATTCGAACGTATGTTCGGGAAGGTGAAGCGATGAGCGAGCTGCGATCCGCGATCGACGGGCTGCGATCGGAGGTCCTGGCGGGCCTGCCGGACGCCCGGATCGAGGAGGACTTCGCCGAGATCCAGCGAGCCGTGGAGCTGCTGGAAGTGGAGCGGTTGCGGCGCCTGGCGGAGATCGAGCGACGCCGGGTGTTCGAGCGCGACGGCCACCTGTCCGCGGCGTCATGGCTGGCCGCCACGTACAAGGTGGGGTGGGGGGCGGCCCGGGACCACGTGCGCACGGCCCGGGCCCTCGAGGACATGCCCGAGACGCGGCAGGCGCTGGACGCCGGGGACCTGTCCATGTCGGCCGCTCGGGTCCTGGTGGCGGCCCGGGACGCCGACCCCGAGGAGTTCCGGCAGTCCGAGACGGAGCTCGTCGAGGCGGCCCGGATCCACTCGGTGGGCGACCTCCAGCGAGTGGCGGCGTACTGGCGCCAGGCGGTGGAGCAGGAACACGCGCTGGAGGGTGACGAGAAGGTCAGGGCGCAGCGGCGTCTGCATGCCTCGGTCACGTTCCTGGGCATGGTTCGGGTCGACGGCGACCTCGACCCGGAGACGGGCGAGACCCTGCTGACGGCGCTCCGGGCGGTGCTTGATGCCGAGTCGCGCTCGGGCACCGAGGACGACGACCGGACGCCGGCCCAGCGACGGGCCGACGCGCTGGGCGAGATCTGCCGGCAGTGGCTCGACATGGGCGACCGGCCGAGGGTGGCCGGCGAGAAGCCACACGTGACGGTCACGGTCGGGGTCGGCGCGCTCCGAGACGGAACCGGAGAGCCCAGCGAGCTGGACCACTCGGGCCCGGTCGATCCGCAGGTTGCGAGGCGGTTGGCGTGCGACGCTGCGATCATGCGGGTCGTCATGGCCGGACCGTCCGAGCCGGTTGACGTCGGCCGGCGCACACCGGTGATCCCCCCGGCCATGCGACGGGCCGTGATCGTCCGGGACCGCCACTGCCGGTTCCCGAGTTGCGACCGGCCCCATACCTGGTGCGACGCCCATCACGTGGTGCACTGGGCGGACGGCGGACCAACGGCCCTGCCGAACCTCCTGCTGCTGTGCCGGCGACATCACCGGGTGGTCCATCAGCCCGGCGGCTTCCGGTTGGAGCTGGTCGATGGGCGCCCGATGTTCCGGAGGCCTGACGGGATGGCGCTCGGTCCCTGACCCCGGCCTCGCCCTGGGCCTAGCCGAGGGTTGGTACGAGGGCCAGTCCTGGTGTCGGGCGCACGCGGTAGCGGTCCATCGGTCTACCTGCTCGCCATGGTGAACGCGTGTACTTCTTCTGTCCAGTGCCAAGACTGACCTGCGAGCTGAGGCCGGTCAGGCGCTTCAAGATCTCTAGTGCACGCATCGGTCGCGAGTCTGGGCCTCTA
>WNFU01005498.1_pt1 | contig 23874 bp, 28 predicted proteins | sample 5400121 | NCBI WGS metagenome assembly WNFU01 (sample SAMN13153360, study PRJNA577476) | soil metagenome | isolation source: 100 cm soil or saprolite under grassland replicate 1 | place: USA:California | collected 2016-06-15
TTCTGATCGTCCGGGGTGGTCGCCGACCGACCCTGAATCCCCCTGCAAAGCGCGGCAGAGTCGCCTCCCGTAGCGCTTAATCGGTTCCCCTTCGGCCTGGTTCGATCCCAGGTGCGCCCACTGAACTTGGCCGTCCGCAAACCGCGGGCGTGACGGCGCGGGAGGTCGGGAGGATTTCCGACCTCCCGTTCACACGCGGTTCCTTGATCGGCCGCCGCCGTCGGGCGACCGGATCAGTCCCACGTCTCCCACCGCATAATCTCCTCTCGCGGCTTCCGTTGTCGCGTGAAGAGGCTGGCCTCGCTGCTCGGCTTATCCGCGTCGGCGGCCGGATAGCCCATCGTCACGACCGCGACAAACCGGACGTCCTGCGGTAGCCCCAGCGCCTCGTAGAGCATCGGTAGGTCGGTGACGCCGAAGATGGCAGTGGCGAGGCCCTCGTCTATCGCAGCGAGCATCAACACCATCGAGGCCGCGCCCGCGTCGACGTACCAGTAGGGCGCCGGCCAGCCGATCTCGCGCCCGCCGGTGATCTTCAGCTTGTCCTGCTGCCGGTAGCGGTCGTGGTAGTCGTCCTCACGCGTCAGGACGACCATGTGGGCCGGCGCTGCCGCCTTCCACCGTGGGCGGCCCTGCGCGGCGAGCTCGTCTTCCTTGGCGGCCGTGGCGATCCGCCGGCGGGTGTCGGGATCGGTGACGACGACGATTCGAAGGCCCTGGCTGAAACCCGCGCTCGGAGCCCAGATCACGGCGGCGTTCGCGATCCGCTCCAGGACGTCGCGAGGAACGGGCCGGTCTGCGTAGCTGCGGACGCTGCGCCGTCGGCTTAGCACGTCGCTGAAGTCCACCGCCTGGACTGTACGGGCTCGGCCGCCGCTAGTCGTTGTGTGCGCGCCAGTCGCTCGCCCAGATCGGAGGCGAGTACGCCTCACCGGGGCGACCGCCGACGATGAGGAGCATGGTCGGCGTCGCGAGCGCGACGGCCTCGCGCCGAACGCCCGGTCGGGCGTAGAGCAGCTCACCACGCGCGAGCTCGACAGAATCGCCATCGGACACGAAGCGCGCCCGCCCTTCGACCACGAGATACAGCTCTTCCTGCTGCTCGCCTTCGCCAAGCTCGTCGTGTGGCACGACCAGCAGCTCACCCTCGTGCGCCTCGAACGCGTTCACGCCGAAGGAGTCGACGCCAAGAAAGCCACGTACATCGTGAGTCTTACGGTGCTCGTGCGCGAACCGCTCGCCGGCGTCGGCCCACCGCTCCAGGATGTGCGGCGCACGCTCAGCCATCGCTTGCTGGTACTCCTCGAGCGAGAACCCGGGGACCGCCGACCGCGGCGGGATCTCCCGCAGGGCAACGTGCTCCACGGCTACGGCATGTCCATCTCGATCCCGCCCGGTTGGCACGGCCGGATCACGCACGGCCTAGGCTGATAGAGCTTCGCGTCTGCACGCACGAAGCCGGCCACTGGGCTAAGGATTTGCCGGCGGTGACGGTCCGTACGTCACCCTCCGGAGACCACCCCCGGTCACATCGACCAGCGAAAGCGACCGGGCCTGCAGGCGGAAGTGTCCCCGAGAGTGGTACACGTCGAACACAACCCGGCGCGAGCCTGGCGCCCACGACGGATCCCCACCCTCTGACGCGAGCTGACGGATGTCGCCGGTCCCATCGGCGTTCGCCACACACAGTGCGCCCGCCGAACCGCACTGGAACGCGATCAGCCTGCCGTTCGGCGACCACGCAGGGCTGAAGCCTTCTGACGCGATCTGGCGGCGACTCCCATCCGCGATCCTCACGGCGACGATGCGTCCGTTTCCCGACTCGAAAGCGATCTGGCGTCCGTCCGGCGACCAGGTCGGTTCCGTCTCCGAGGCGGCAATGGTCGACCACTTCGGATCGGATCTCGCCAAGGACGGCGGAAGGAGTCGCCGGAACCCGCGTCCGTCGAGTCTCACGACGTAGATCGCGGTTGTGAGGTCGCGCTCGTCCTTCACGACCGCCAGCCTGTGCCCGTCCGGCGCCCAGGCCGGAAGCGAAAATTGTCGGCCGCGGAGGATGCGCCTCGGGCGCCGTACGTCTGTGCGTATCACGTAGATGCCGTTCGCGCCGACGAACGCGATCCGCCGCCCGTCGGGCGACCAATCGACCTCACTCGCCGCGCCGTTGAACAACCGCCGCAGTCCGCGCCCGTCCGGCCGTACGACGTAGATACCGGTGCTGCCGTCCTCCCGGGTGCTCGCGAAGGCGATGACCCGTCCGTCCGAAGACCAATCGGGATCGGAATCGACCGTGCTGAAGGGAACGTACTTCGGATAATCGGTGCACGCGACTGGAAGCAGGGCCAGTAGGAGCGTGATCCAGACGGTCCGACGCATGACTGCGATCGTAGGAGACTCGGCCGCGGAATAGTTCGGCCGTGCGTATCGCAGCGAATTGGATGCGATCCGTCGTGCTCGCCGCTCTCGCCGGCGCGATCGCAGGCACGGCGTGTGGCGAGGGGGGAAAGCGCGCCCCTGGTCCATCCGGGCTGGCCGAAAGGTGTGGCTCGAGGTACGAGGGCTTGCATGCGCGGACGTTCTGGTTTCGGGCAGCCGACGGCACGCGACTCGCCGGGGCCACCGTAGGGCATGGCAGCGCGACCGTGATCCTCGCGACCGAGTATCCGGCCGACCAGTGTCGCTGGCTCGACTACGCTCGGGTGCTGCGGCGGGCGGGCTTCGCCGTCTTCCTGTTCGATTTCCGCGGCCTCGGTGAGTCCGCACAGGCGCGCAAGCCGGGCGAAGCCAACCGCTACCAGTCAGATGTTCTCGGTGCCGTCGCAGAAGCTCGTCGACGAAGCGCCGGCACGATTCTCCTCGTCGGTGCCTCCTTAGGCGGGACCGCCGCGCTGGTCGCGGTTCCTTCCATCGAGCCACCTGTCGCCGCTGTCGCCAGTCTCTCCGGCGAGGCGGATCTCGAGAGCTTTTTTCCCGGGGCCGGCCTCTCCGCCGATGCCGCGGTCCGTCGCCTTCACGTTCCGCTTCTCGTCATGGTAAGCCGCGGGGATCGCTATGTCTCGGTGCCCGACGCACGGCGTCTTATCCGCCGGGCGGCGGCGCACGACAAGAGGCTCTACGTGTTCCCCGGCGCCTACCACGGCTGGGACCTGCTCTACACCGCGCCGTACAGGACGCGCGCCGGCCGCATCCTCCTTCGTTTCCTGCGCGCTCACTCGTCGCGCGGCGAAACGGCGTCCGGCTAGCCGTTCGCGCCCTCGAGCCGGCTGCCGCTCTGGATCAGGCTGTGCCCGCAGGGCCGACAGTAGAGGTACATGCGGTAGAGGCCGGGCGAGAGATTCGATGGAACGAAGAACTTGAACGACTGGCGCGCATACACACCGACATCCGCATTCGCCGTTCCCGGAAGAGCGATGCCTCACGTCAGGCAATACGGCCGAGAGCCCGTGAGCGGTCCAGCCGCTTGAGCCGCGTCCGGGAGTTTGGGACGCTTGCCCGACGTGTCCACCTCAGGAGCCTCGACGCGGTGACGCCGCTCTTTCGCCTGCCGGCGGAGCTCGTCCCGGCGGTTCCGGAACCGGCCCGTAAGGTGATACGGGGCGCCGTGCGGGCCTACGGACGGGCCACGTACGCCGTGCGGCCGCTCCCGGACTTCCTGATCATCGGCGCACAGAAGGCGGGAACAACCGCGCTCTATGCGTACCTGCGCTGGCATCCCGAGATCACCGGACCGTCGTTCAAGGAAGTCAGCTTCTTCGACCGGCATTACGTGCACGGCGAGGCGTGGTACCGAGGTCACCTTCCCGCACGGCCGAGGCACTGGCTCGCGAGGCAGCGCCGCGGGCGGTGGCCGCTCGTCGGGGAGGCGAGCCCGAGCTACCTGTTCCATCCCCTCGCACCTGAACGGGTACAGGCGGTGATCCCCGCCGCGCGTCTCGTCGCGCTCCTGAGGAATCCCGCCGACCGTGCCTTCTCCCACTACCACCACGAGGTCGCGCTCGGACGCGAGCCACTCTCATTCGAGGAGGCGATCGACAGCGAGCAAGAGCGCATGCGTGGTGAAGTCGAGCGGATGATCCGGGAGCCGTCCTACTTCAGTCGCCCGTGGTGGAACTACACGTATCTCGCCCGCGGCCGCTATGCCGAGCAGCTCGAACGCTGGTTCGCGGTCTTTCCGCGGGAACAGCTACTCGTCCTGTTCACCGAGGAGCTCTCTGCGCAGCCGGCGCAGACCTACCGCCGAGTACTCGAATTCCTCGGCGTCAGTTCCCATGAGCTGGGCTCGTATCCGCGCATCTTCGAGCGTGACTACGCAGCGATGACACCGGCGACGCGGCGCCGGCTCGAGAGCTATTTCGCGGAGCCGAACCGCCGACTCGCCGCATTGCTCTCTCGAGAACTGCCCTGGTAAAGAAGAAGCCCCGGCAACTTGCGGCCTGCTGCCGGGGCTCTGCCATGGAAGGTCCCCTCTTCCTGTGATGCCGTCGCCTTTACTTTCTTGCGTGCGGGGGCTAGTCCCCTCGTTTTGGGGACGTGCGTTCTTCACCGCTGATCCCTCGAACGAGTGAACGGCACCGTCGACTCCCCCTTAAGGGGGACGCACGGGCAGATCTGCGCTCACAAAGTCCGCTTCGGATGCACCAATTCACTGCGGCCCCGCGCGTCACACGCGTTGGGTGAGAGGAAAAGGGAGATGGCGAGAAATTCAGGTAAACGAGCAGCGGCGATCGTTGCGCTGATCGCGGCGATTACTGCGCTCGCCGGGCCATCGGCTGCATCGGCGGCGTCTTCGCCGAAGTCCGTGGCTCCGGTGTACGCAGATCCCGTCGCGTACGTTGCGGCCCCGAGCGTCACGTTCGACCTCGGCGCAAGTTGGGCCGAGGAAGCCAGCTGGGCTGAGGGATAGGCGGAGACTGGGCGCGCTTCGGCGCGTCCAGTTCGCTCAAGCAGTCATATTTTGAGCCGATACCTGCGGCTATGAGCCGCGGTTTCGGACTCGTTGTCGCGATCTGCTCGCTGGCGATCGTTGCCGTTTTGATGGCGCTGAACGCGCGTCAGAACGGACCGACGTCGCAGAACGTCCAGCGGGCGGAGGCCGAGGCGACCGCCGCGGTCGGCTCGCTGAACTTCACCGGCGCGGCGAGCGAGCTCGAGGTGTTCCACGCCGAGAACGGGACCTATGCGGGAGCGGCGCTCGCACCGGCCTTCGGCGTCACGCTCGTGCGCGCCGATGCCTCCACGTACTGCCTTCAGGCCGGCGTGGGCGGCTCCACGCAGCACTTCACCGGTCCCGGCGGTTCGTCGGCGGCCGGGCCGTGTTAGCAATCCCGATGTGACGAACGGGCCCGGCGGCGGCGTATGAAGGCCGTGAACGCGGTGACGACCTCGTGGCCCGGCCTGCATGTCGACCGTCCGAGCTTCTCGGCGGTCGCCGAATCCGAGCTCGATGCCGTTCACCGCTACTTGCTGTTCCTGACGGGAAACCGAGCCGTGGCGGAGGATCTAACCGGCGAGACGTTCGAGAAAGCCTTCCGCTCCTGGCGGCGCTTCGACCCTCGCCGCGGGACCGTGCGTGCCTGGCTCTGCCGGATCGCCCGCAGCACGGCGCTCGACCACTTCCGCTCCGAGGAACGCCGGCGTCGCCGCGAGGCGCGGTACGCCCGCGATCTGCCGGACACCGAAGAGCCAGGGTTCGGGCCCGGCGCAGTCGAGGCGGCGTTGGCGCGACTGTCGCCGGCCGAGCGTGAGGTCGTGGCTCTTCGGGTCTTGCTGGAGTTGGACGGCCCGACGACCGCGCGCGTGCTCGGGATCAGCGTGACCGCGTGCTCGACTCGGCTGAGCAGAGCACTCAAGAGACTCGAGGAGATGATGAGCGATGCCGGCGACTGAGACCATGGACTTCGAGCGCGAGTTCGAGGAGCTCGTACGTCGGCTGCGCGCATTGCCGACGGCTGCGCCCGACGTTGTGCGCGAGCGTGTGCGCGCCCTCGACGAGCCGGCTCAGCAGCCGCAACTCTGGGATCGGCTTCGCGCTGTTCCCTGGCGCCGTTCGCTGCTCATCCTCGCTCCGGTCTGCGTGCTCGGCCTCGTTACCGCGGCCGTCGTGCACGGAGTGCTGAATTCAGGCTCCAATCGTCGGACCGAGGTTGCAGCAGGCCGGTCCGGTCAACAGGGCCAAGCGCTGCGGGACAAGTCAAATCGCCGCGCATTGCCGTACGGCGTCGCGACGACGCCGACCTTGCTGTCGCCTCTGTCGCCGCTGCCGACGCCTGCGCCGAACCCGAACCGGTACCAAGACTACGAAGCGTGGATGAGGGTGCGTGTGAAGGATCTGGACTCACTCACAGAGCGCACCAATGAAGCAATGCAGGTGGTTCGCTCGTACGGCGGTTACGTCGCCTCGGTCGAGCAGTCGACCTCTGCTGGACAGCCGGGCCAGGCGGACCTCGTCCTGCGCGTGCCGGTTGCCCATGTGGAGGACGCGCTCATGCGGCTGTCCGGCCTTGGCACGGTTGTCGAGCGACATCTGTCGATCCGCGACCTCGAGCAGGTCGTGCAGCAGCAGCGGCAGCGCATCCTGCAGCTGAAGATCTTCATCGCTCGTGCGACCGAGGCGCTGAAGGGCTCGCTCCCTGCGGACGTCCGGCTGCGCCTGCAGCTCCAGCTCGAGGAGGCTCGACGGAGTCTCTCCCGCACGACGAATGCGAACAAGGCGACGCTGCGCGAGGCAAGCATGTCGCGGATCTCGCTCACCTTCACGACCCAGAAGGCCGTCGGCGCGACGAAGACGGGCGGGACCGGACGCGTCGAGCGCGCGGCGCGCGATGCGGCCTCGTTCCTCGCCGCGGCGGGTGCGGTGCTGCTCTTCTTGCTCATCGTCCTCAGCCCGTTGATCCTCCTCGCGATCGCCGGTTTCTTTGGGACGCGCGCCTATCGCCGCAGGGAGGAGCGCCGCCTGCTCGCCAGCGCCTAGGATCTCGCCGTGCCGCTTGCCCTGTCGACCGGCCATGAGGTCGGGCTCGCCGTCACGGGTGCTGTGTTCATCGCCTTTGCGCTCGGGTCGGCCTTGCTGCTCCCGCGCTTCCGCCCGCAGTACCCCGGCCGCGGCCTGCCCGCCTTCGTCGTTGTGGCGTTCGTCTTCTTCTTCGGGATGCTCGCTGCCGTCGAAGTCTTCGGAGCCGAGGAGAAGGAGGGAGGAGAGCGCGCAGCCGAGACGACGGCCGAACCGACCGCGACCACGACGCAACCAACGACCACTCAGCAGACGACGACCGCACCGGGGTCGACTCAGGCGACCACGACGACGGCGCCGAAGCCGCAGGCGACGACCGTGAAGGTCACCGAGAGCGAGTTCAAGATCGCGCTGGCGTCGACGAATCTCAAGGCGGGAAAGATCACGTTCGGCGTCAAGAACGACGGCAAGATCCAGCACGACCTGGCGATCGAAGGGATCAGCGAGAAGACGAAGCTCATTTCTCCCGGCGGCTCTGCCCAACTGACGGTCACGCTCGAGCCGGGGAACTACGAGCTCTACTGCTCCGTGGCGGGCCACAAGCAGGCCGGGATGGACCTCAAGGTCACCGTCACGTAGCTACCCTTGCTTGCCGCGGAGGGGTGGCAGAGCGGTCGAATGCGGCGGTCTCGAAAACCGTTTCGGGCCTTTGGGTCCGACGAGGGTTCAAATCCCTCCCCCTCCGCTTTTCCGCCTAGCCCGAAAGGCGGTCGGCTATCCTGCGCGGGCCGCGGAGAAGTGGCCGAGTGGCTGAAGGCGGCGCCCTGCTAAGGCGTTATGGGGGTGAATGCCTCCATCGAGGGTTCGAATCCCTCCTTCTCCGCTTCTAGGCACGGAGAGGCCCGTCTGCGGCTATCCGAGGCGGGTTTCGCCTTTCTCGGCCCTTTCCGCCCAGTCCGAACAATCAGGGTCTGACCCTGGGTGTTGGGAAAGCGTGATCTTTCGTCCCCAGCGTTGGCCCCCGTAAGAGCCGGGGCCCGAACGGCAGGGTCTGACCCCGGTTGGAACGGAAGCGTGACGTTTGTTCCACAGAAGTTAGGCTCGCACGCGTGTCGGCGCCCGTAAACGTCTGGGATTACGAGCGCCTGGCGGAGGACAAGCTCGACGCAAATGCGCACGCGTACTTTGCCGGCGGCGCGGGGGACGAGGTCACGCTGCGCGAGAACCTCCGAGCATTCGAGCAGCGCAAGCTCCGCCCGCGCGTGCTCGTGGACGTCGGCAAGGTCTCCACCGCGACGACCGTCCTCGGGACCGAGATCGCGCTGCCGGTTCTGATCGCGCCGCTCGCCATGCAGCGCATCGCGCATCCGGACGGTGAGCTCGCGACCGCAAAGGCTGCCGCGGCGGCTCAGACGATCATGTGTCTCTCATCCGCGGCAACGTGCGCGCCGGCGGAGATGGCGGCGGCTGCGCCTCCTGGGGCGCGCTGGTTCCAGGTCTACGTTTGGCGACCTCGGAGCAAGACCGAGGCGGCGATCCAAGAGGCGGTGCAGCACGGCTACTCGGCGCTCGTCCTGACGGTTGACGTTCCGTACATCGGACGACGGGAGCGCGACGTCCGAGTCGACTTCAAGGTTCCCGAGCACCTGACCGTGCAAGGCGACATTTACGGTGAGGGCTTCGATCCGACCGTGAGCTGGCGCGACCTCGAATGGCTCGCCGGCTATGGGCTGCCGGTCGTGGTGAAGGGGATTCTCACGGCGGAGGATGGGGAGCTCGCGTGCGAGCACGGTGCCGCAGCCGTCGTGGTCTCGAACCACGGCGGGCGTCAGCTAGACGGTGTGCCTGCAGCTCTCGACGCGCTCGAAGAGGTCGCCGACGTGGTCGCCGGTCGCGCGGAGGTGCTGCTGGACGGAGGTGTGCGTCGCGGCACGGACGTGCTGAAGGCGCTCGCGCTTGGCGCGCGCGCCGTCCTGATCGGCCGCGCGATGCTGTGGGGCCTTGCCGTCGCCGGCGAAGAGGGCGTCGCCGATGTCCTCCGCATGTTTCGGGACGAGGTCGAGGTCGGCCTCGCGCTGCTCGGCTGCGCGTCGCCCGCGGACGTCACGCGAGCGCACGTGACCTGACGATCAGTCGTGCACGCGGGCGATGAGGTCGCCGCGCCGCATGACCTTGACCGCCGTCCCGGCGAGACGCACCTCGTAACCGGCGTCGCTCGGGAACAGCACCTTGTCACCGGGCTCGATACCGCTTGCCTCGCTCCCGACCGCGGTGACGACGCCCGTGCGGCAGTCCGTCTCGGCAGAAGCGGGAATGATCAGCCCGAGGTTCGTCTCCGACTCCTCGTCGGACGGCTGGATCACGACGTAGTCGTCGAGCGGCTCGAGCGAAAGGTCGATCCCGCGTGTCTCCGGCTCCTGCATGCCCTAAAGCTACAGCCGCCCGGCCTCGATGATGCGCTGGAGGAATTGCTGTGTCCGGGGCTCGGCCGGAGCGCTGAGGATTTGCTCCGGCCGTCCCTGCTCCAGGATCACGCCTTCGTCGAGGAAGCAGATCCGGTCGGCGATGTCGCGCGCGAAGCTCATCTCGTGCGTGGCGATCAGCATCGTCATGCCGCCCGCAGCCAGCTCGCGGATCACCTCCAGGACCTCCGCAACGAGCTCCGGGTCGAGCGCGCTCGTCACCTCGTCGAGCAGCATCAGGTCGGGTCGCATCGCGAGCGCGCGCACGATCGCGACACGCTGCTGCTGGCCGCCCGAGAGCGAGTCCGGAAAGTCGTTGCGCTTGTCGGCGAGACCGAAGCGCGCGAGGAGCGCGATCGCTTCGGACTCTGCCTCGGCTCGAGACCTCCGCAACGCGAGCGTCGGCGCGAGCGTCACGTTGCGCAGGACGCTCATGTGCGGGAAGAGGTTGTACGCCTGGAAGACGATGCCGATTCGGCGCCGAATCCGGTTGACGTCCACGTTGCGCGCGGTGATTTCCTGACCTTCGACGACGATCCTCCCCGCATCGATCACCTCGAGCAGGTTCACGCAACGGAGCAGCGTTGACTTGCCCGACCCGGAGGCCCCGATCAGGCAGACCACCTCGTGCTCCGCCAGCGCCAGGTCGACGCCGCGCAGCACCTCCAGCCGGCCGAACGACTTTTGGACACTCTCCAGGAGCAGCGCCTCGCTCACGCGCCGGCCGCCTGCCGCCGGCGCCGGTCACGCAAGACGAGCCAGTCCGTGAAGCGCGCGAGCGGAATCGTCAGAGCGACGAACAGCAGCGCTGCCGCGACGTACGACGTGTAGTTGAACGTCGCCGCCGCGTCGATCTGCGACTGCTTGAAGGCCTCCACGGATCCGAGGAAGCCGACGAGCGCCGTGTCCTTCTGCAGCCCGATGAAATCGTTCAGCAGCGGCGGGATGACGCGACGGACGGCCTGAGGCAGCACGACCGTACGGAGTGCTTGCCAGTGGGTCAGTCCCAGTGACCGTGCCGCGGCCGCCTGGCTCGGATGCACGGACTCGATACCCGCGCGGTACACCTCGGACACGTACGCGGTGTAGACGAGGACGAGCGCGACGATGCCCCAGAACGTTGTCGAGAGCGGCACGTGGTTCAACCGCAGCGCCGGCGCGCCGAACCCGAGCATGGCGATCACGAGGATGGTCGGCACGCCGCGGAAGAAGTCTGCGTACCCGATACCGAGCAGTCGCAGAGGCAGGGCCGCCGGACCGGGCAGGCTGCGCAGGATCGCCAACAGCAGTGCGAAGACAAGGATGAACGCCTCCGCGATGGAGAAGATCTTCACGTTCAGCAGGAACGCGCGCGAGATCTCGGGCAGCGAGTCCTTGAACTGATCCCAGTCGAAGAACGTCCGGCGCACCTCCGGCCACCCCGGCGCGTGCGTGATCGCGACGGCAAGCAGTGTGAAGAAGACGACCGTGCTGGCGACGGCGATCACGATGCCGCGGCGGCCCTCGCCGCCGGACATCACGCTGCCGAGGATCCTCGAGCCGCGGTTCTCGTTCAGCGCGCTACTTCAGGACGGGCGCGCCCGCGACCTTCGAGAGCCACTTGTCCTGGATCTGCTGCAGCGTCCCGTCGGACTTCAACTCGGACAAGGCCTTGTTGACGCAGCGCACGAGCGAATTTCCCTTCTGGAAGACCAGACCGAAGTGCTCGCCGCTCGCGCTCGTCGGGAACTGCCCGAGGATCTTGCTGTTCGGCACCTGTGCAGCCGTCACGTAGAAAGCGGTCGGGAGGTCGACGACGAGTGCGTCGGTCTGTCCATTCTTGAGCGCGGCAACCGCTGCGTCGTTCGTCTCGTACACGGCGGGCTGCTTCGAGGGCTTGATGTTGTCCTTGATGTACTGGTAGCTCGTCGTGCCGATCTGCACGCCGAGCTTGTGCGGCTTCAGATCGGCAACGGACTTCGCGTTCGCGATCTTCGTGCCCTTTTTGACCACGATCGCCTGGTTGACGTTGTAGTAGGAGTCGCTGAAATCGACCACCTTCGCGCGCGCGGGGGTGAAGGAGATCTCGTTCACGTCGAAGTCGAACTTCTTCGGGCCGGGCGCGAACGAGGTGTTGAAGGGGACGACCACCCACTTGACCTCGCTCTTGGCGAAGCCGAGCTTGTCGGCAACTGCGTAGGCGACGGCGCTCTCGAAGCCCTCGCCGGACCGCGGATCGCTGACTTTCCACGGCGCCTTCTCGTTCCCGCCGAACCAGGGTGGGTAGGCCGGATTGTCGGTGCCGACGGTCAACTGGCCGGCGTTGACGAGGTTGAGATCGCCTTTGTCGCAGGAGGCCGAACTGCTGCTGCCCGAGGACTTGTTGCTCGAGCCGCCGCAGCCCGCGGCCGCGAAGGCGAGGGCCGCAACGAGGAGGAGAGCGAAGGATCGACGCACGCGGGCGACACTACCACGCTGATACTTGGCTCCAAATGCGCGTCGGCCGCCACGAGGTCCCCTTCTCGAATCCCGACAAGCCGTACTTCCCTGCGGTCGGCCTGAGGAAGGGCGACCTCGTCTCGTACTACCTTGACGTCGCCGACTGCGCTCTGCCGCATCTGCGCAAGCGGCCGTTCCACATGGTGCGCTACCCGAACGGCGTCGACGGCGACTTCTTCCACCAGAAGCGCGTCCCCGCGCATCCCGAATACGTTGGCGAGCAGTTCGTGCAGTTCCCGAGCGGGCACTCGACCGTGTTCGCGCTGATCGACAACGCGGCTGCGCTCGCCTGGGTGATCAATCTCGGCTGCATCGAGCTGCACACCTGGCATTCGCGCGTGCCGGAGATCGAGAAGCCCGACTACCTCCTGATCGACCTCGACCCCACCAGCGACGGCCAGTGGCCCTATGTGCGCGAGATCGCGCTCGTCGTGCGCGACGTGATGGAGGAGCTCGGGCTCTCGGCGTATCCGAAGACATCAGGGGCGACGGGACTGCACATCATGGCGCCGATCAAGCCGGAGCTCCCGTTTCCCGATGTTCGCCGCTTCGCGAAGGCGCTCGCCGAGGAGGTCGAGCGGCGCGTCGGCGATCAGGAGGTCGCGACGACGACCTGGCGTGTTGCCGAACGCAAAGGCGTGTTCGTCGACTTCGGCCAGAACTCACGCGACAAGACGATCGCGTGCGCCTACTCCGTGCGCCCGAGCCCGGACGCACGAGTGTCCGCGCCGCTGCGCTGGGAGGAGGTGGCCGATGTCGATCCGGCTGACTTCACCGTGCAGACGATGCGTGACCGGATCGCGAGCGTGGGCGATCTCACCGGCGGCATGTGGCGGCGTAAACGGACCTTGAAGCCCTTGTTCGCGAAGCTCGGTCTAGACGCGCCCGGCTAGGAGGCTTTCGAACGTCGGGTCGCCCTTGCGGCGCGGCGGCCTGACCTCGCGCCAGGTGCACTGCTCGGGATCCTTGTCGTCGCGGAACCGGATGAAGCGCGTGCCGTGACGGAACCGGTTGCCCTGCACCTTGTCGTAGCGCACCTCCGCCACCAGCTCCGGGCGGACGGCCGACTCCTCCAGCTCGCCGGTCCCCCAGCGGTTCGGCTCCGAGAACCCTCGGTCGGGCGCCCCTTTCAGCAACGGCTCGATCCGGTCGAAGATCTCCTTGTGGCGGCTTGCCGCCACCGCGGCCGAGCCGACGTAGTCGATCTTCCCGCCCTTCCCGTACAGGCCGAGCAGCAGCGTCGCAATGCGCGCCGGCTTCTCTTTCCAGCGCACGCCGACGATCACGCAGTCCGCGGTCTTGTGCGGCTTGACCTTCAGGACACCCTCGCGTGATCCCGGCAGGTACGGCAGCCCGAGCCGCTTGGCGATCACGCCGTCAAGGCCCGCCGCTTCGAAGCTGTTCAGCCAGCCCTGAGCCTCGTCGGTGTCGTCCGTGGTCGGCGAGAGGCGGAAGCCGTCGGCGCGCTGCTCCAGCTCCCGGCGCCGTTCTTCGAGCGGTCTCTTGTGCACCGCCTCTCCGTTCCACAGGAGCAGATCGAAGACCACGAAGTCGGCCGGGATCTCCGCCGACAGCTTGCGTACGCGCGACTCGGCGGGGTGTAGGCGGAGCTGCATCGAGTCGAAGTCGAGGACCCCGTCCCGGGCGATCACGATCTCCCCGTCGAGCGCAGAATGGGGAGGAAGCAGATCACCGAGGGGGCGCAGCTCCGGGAAGTAGCGGAGGAGCGGCCGGCCGTTCCGCGACCAGAGCGCCAGGTCGCCGCCGTCGTTCTCCAGCACTCCGCGGAATCCGTCCCATTTGGGCTCGAACTGCCATCCGTTCGAGTCAGGCAGCTCCTTGACGAGCTGAGCCTCCATAGGTGGGAAGGGGACGTTTGGACCGGGCACGCCGTGGAACCCTAATGTCGTGGGAGAGCTCGACGGGGTCTGGGCGGTCGAGCGTGCCTCAGGCGCGCTGCCACCCCTGCACGGGTGCGTCAAGCGCATCCACGGCACCCGGGGCACGACGGAGTTTCCTCGCTTCCCCGGGATGCCGTTCGAGGTGCGGGGGCTCGAGCTGCATTACCGGGGCCCGTTCGCCTTGCTCGTGGACAAGCTCGAGCGGCGCAACGGCGGCTATCTCGGCCGAGCCACCGTGCTCGGCCGCGAGTTCGGCGAATTCACATTGAGGAGGTTGGATCCGATGGGCCAGTTGAAGGAGCAGCTGATCAAACACATCGACGAGGCGCATGCGCTGGAGCAGAACGTGCTGCGCATGCTCGACTCGATGATCTCCGACACGGACGATCCGCAGATGCTCGATGCGCTCGAGCACCACAAGATGCAGACGCAGGGTCACGCAGATCGCATGGCGCAGCGCCTCGAGGCGCACGACCGGTCACCGTCTGCGGTGAAGCAGATTGGCGGCGTTCTCGGGGCGCTCGCGAAGATGCCGCTCGACTTCATGCGCGGCGAGAAGGCCGGCCGAAACGCCCGGGACGGCTATGCGACGGAGCACCTGGAGATCGCGAGCTACGAGCTTCTACGGCGGATCGCGGAGAAGGCGGGCGACGAGGAGACGGCCCAGGCCGCGCGGGAGATTATCGAGGAAGAGAAGGTGATGGCGATGCTGATCGCCGACAACTGGGACAAGTTCGCCGAGCTGTCCCTCAAGGAGGAAGGGATCACGGTCTAGCCGCAACGGCCACAACGGCCACGCCCGGTGCCAGGCACGGGCCGTGGCCGTTTGGGCCTCCTCCTAATTCAGCCAGGGGGCGAGAAACCCCTCGATGTCGCGGCAGCCGCGGGGGCGTTCGAGCCGCGCGGCGACCACCCGTCCCTCGACGACGACGAGCGTCGGCACGGTCCCGATCTTGAAGCGCTTCAGCAGATCGGGGCGCTCCTCCTCGGCGACGCGGACGACCTGGAACGTCCCGTGGTTCCGTCGCCGCTGCAGCACCTGGGCGAGGAAGCCCTCCACTCGGCGGCATTGACCGGAGAGGCTCGAGTGGAAGAACACCAGCCTGGGCTGTTCTTGCTCCAGCGCGGGAGTGGCCACTGCCATGTCGCACCTCCGATGGTTCTTGAAGGGCGAGGACTTGGCCCTTGCCGGGAAACGAGTGGATTCTTCTCAAAATCTGCGTTTTCGTAACCTCGTAACCTCGGCTCGATCCACCACGTCTAAGCTCACGCGATGAGGAGGGTCGCCGTCACAGGCCTCGGCGCGGTCACGCCGATCGGAAACGACGCTCGCTCCACCTGGCGGGCCGCAGTCGCTGGGGAGAGCGGGATCGACTGGATCCGGTCGTTCGACGCGAGCGAGGCTCCGGTCAAGGTGGCCGCGGAGGTCAAGGACTTCGACCCGGCCCAGGTGGCCTCGCCGAAGGAGGTGCGGAAGCTGGAGCGAAACGTCCTGCTCTCGCTAGGCGCGGCGCGCGAGGCTATGGGCGACGCGGGGCTGAACGGCTTCGACCCGATGCGGGTGGGAGTCGTGTTCGGGACGGCGATCGGCGGCGTCAACGGGATCCTCGAGCAGGAGGAGATCCGGCGCGACCGCGGCCCCGACCGCGTCTCGCCGAACTTCCTCCCCAACGTCCTCGTCGACTCCGCCAGCGGCCAGCTGGCGATCTCGCTCGGAATCAAGGGCCTGAACTACGCGATCGTGTCTGCGTGCGCCACGGGCTCACACGCGATCGGCGAGGGCGCGGAGGTGATCAAGCGCGGCGATGCGGACGCGGTCCTGGCCGGCGGCGCGGAGGCGTGCATGCACCCGCTGATCCTGGCGGGCTTCACCGCGATGCGCGGGCTCGCCGTCGAGAACGAGGATCCGCCGCGCGCGTCACGTCCTTTCGACGCGACGCGGGCCGGCTTCGTGATGGGGGAGGGTGCGTGCGTGCTCGTGCTCGAGGAGCTCGACGCGGCGCGCGCTCGGGGGGCGACCCTCTACGCCGAGGTGCTCGGGTACGGCGGGTCGAATGACGCGCACCACATGGCGCAGCCCGAGCCGGAAGCGACGGGCGTGGCGGAGATGATGCGCGCCGCGCTGCGCCGGGCGAATGTCGAGCCCGACCAGGTCGGTTACATCAACGCCCACGGCACCTCCACGCCGCTCGGCGATCTCGCAGAGACGAAGGCGATCAAAGAGGTCTTCGGCGCCCACGCCTACGAGCTCGCCGTCTCGTCGACGAAATCCGTGATGGGCCACACGTTCGGCGCTGCCGGCGCGATCGAAGGGATGATGTGCGTGCTCGCGCTCCACGAAGGCGTGCTTCCGCCGACGATCAACTACCGGCATCCGGATCCCGACTGCGACCTCGACTACGTGCCGAACGAGGCCCGCGAGGCGAAGATCGACGTCGCGCTCTCGAACGCGATGGGCTTGGGCGGGCACAACGGCTGCGTGCTGTTCGGGAGGCTCGACTGAGTTTCATCGTCGACCCGCCGGTAGAGGAGTACGCAGAGGCTCACTCGTCTCCCGACGGCGAGCTTTTCGAACGGCTCGCGGCAGAGACGCGCGAGAAGACGACGGCGCCGCAGATGATGGTCGGGCTGATCGAGGGCCGGTTCCTCGGAGTCCTCGTCCGCACGGTTCGCGCCCGCCGGATCCTCGAGCTCGGGACGTTCACCGGCTACTCCTCGATCTCGATGGCCCTCGCGCTGCCACCGGGCGGCCGCGTAATCACCTGCGACGTGAACGAGGAGACGACGGCGATCGCGCGGCGCTATGCAGAGGAGGCGGGCGTCGCCGACCGCATCGACTTCCGCCTGGGGCCCGCCCTCGAGACGATTGCCGGACTCGATGGTCCGTTCGAGCTCGTCTTCATCGACGCGGACAAGGAGAACTACGTCAACTACTACGAGGTCACGCTGCCGCTCCTGGCGGACTCGGGCCTGATGGTCGTGGACAACACCCTGTGGTCGGGCCGCGTGGCCGATCCGGGCGAGGGGGACGAGAACACCCGCGCCATCCGAGCCCTGAACGACCGCGTGCGCAACGATCCCCGTGTCGAGAACGTCCTCTTGACCGTCCGCGACGGGATGAATCTCGTCTGGCGGGCATGACATGATCCGCACATGAGCGAGATGGCCGCGCCGATGGCCGCCGAGCAGGAGCGAGGGCCGATTGGGAATACCCGGTCCATTGGACTGTCGATCCTGTGGGCCGTGCTCACGATCGGCATTTACACGTTCATCTGGACGTACAAGACCCACGAGGAGATCAAGCGCTACTCCGGCAACGGCGTCGGCGGAGTCATCGGGCTCGTGATCTTCATCCTCATCTCGCCGGTGACGTACTTCGTCGTCGCGTCCGAGACCCGTTACATGTACGAGGACCTCGACGGGCAGAAGAGTCCGGTCCGTGGGATTACGGGTCTTTGGTTCATTCTCCCGCTGATCGGAAGCATCGTCTGGTTCGTAAAGGTGCAGGGCGCGCTCAACCGCTACTGGCAGTCGAAGGGCGCTCCGCCGCCGTAAGCACAGCCGGCTCGAGGTTCCCAATCGAGTCCAGCACGACCTCGGCGAGCGCAAGGGCGTCGTCGGGCGGCCGGAAGGCCGGATTCGGAATCGCGACCACGAGCATCCCGGCAGCATCAGCCGAGCGGATCCCGTTCCCCGAATCCTCGATCGCCGCGCAGTGCGTCGGGTCGATGTTCAGCCGCCGCGCGGCCTCGAGGTAGACGTCCGGCGCAGGCTTCCCACGCTCGACCTCCTCCGAGGACACCGTCGCGCGGAAGCGGGGCGCCAGCCCGGACATCTCGAGCGCCTGGTCGATCAGCCCGCGATTCGAAGAGGACGCGAGGGCGAGCGGCCAGCGCTCGGCGATCCGCTCCACCGCCGCCACCGAGCCGTCGATCAGCGGCAACTGCCGCGCGTAGCGGTCGAGCATGCGTCCGACGACCTCGCGGTTGATCTCCTCGGCCGGCTCGGCGAGTCCGACGACGTCGTGCATGTAGCGCGACCACTCCGGAGAGCTCATGCCCATCATGTCGGCCTGCGCCCGGTCGCTCCAGCGCCCGCCGTGCTCCCGCGCGAATCCCTCACGCACCTCGTCCCAGAGCTCCTCCGTGTCGAGGATGACTCCGTCGAGATCGAAGACGACGGCCTCGATCACGCGGGGTGGTACTCGCCGCCGCGGTAGACCAGACCGTTGCCGGAGGCGCCCAAATCGATCGACTCGACCTCGCCCACGAAGATCGTGTGGTCGCCCGCTTCGTGCTCGGAGAAGGTCCGGCACTCGAGCCAGCCCAGCGCTCCCACGACGAGCGGGCCGTGTGAACCTTCCCGGACGTCGACGCCGATCCAGAGGGCCACCGGCGGAATTCCGCTGCGCGCGAAGTGCTGAGCGATCCCCGCCTGCGAGCCTGAGAGAAGGCTGGCGGCCCATCCGCCCGCCCGACGAATCGGCTCGTGCGACGAAGAATCCTTTCCGATCGAGATCCCGACGAGCTGGGGCTCGAGCGAGAGCGAGACGAGCGAGCCGACGGTGAGGCCGAACCACTCGCCGTCGACCTCGGTCGTGACGACGGCGACCGGGGTCGGAAAGCGCCGCATCACCTCCCTCAGCTCGTCGCCGGTCATTCGCTCGATGATATGGACGTGCATCGACGCGACGTCATCGAGCTCGGCGCGGCCGCTGTGCTGGTGGCGGCGGCCGCGGCGTCTCACTTCGCCGATGCCGAGCCCGTGCTGTCTTTCGTGCTCGCGGCGATCGCCATCGCGATTCTGGCCCGTCTCGTCGGCAGTGCGACCGAGCAGCTCGGCGTCCGCCTCGGCTCGTCGATCGCGGGCGTGATCCAATCCGCGCTCGGCAACCTGCCGGAGCTCTTCATCGCGCTCTTCGCCCTGCACGAAGGCTTGACGCGAGTCGTGCAGTCTGCGCTTGTCGGCTCTGTGATCGCGAACGGCGTGCTGGTGCTCGGGATCGCGTTCTTCGCCGGGGGCCTGCGGAACGGCACGCAGAGATTCGACTCACCGCGTGCTCGGATGTTCGCGACCCTCACGACGGTGGCCGCCGCGATCCTGGCGATGCCGACACTTGCGCATGCGTTCCACGCGCCCGCCGCTGCGCACTCGAGGTCGCTGAGCCTCATCTGCGCCGGCGTGTTGTTGGGCCTCTTCTTCCTCACGCTCCCCGGGTTCCTCGCGGGTGGGAAGGAGGCCGCGCCCTCGCCGGCCCGGTGGACCCTGAGAGCGACGATCGTCGTGCTCGGATCGGCAGGCGTCGCTGCGGCGTTCGTCAGCGATTGGTTCGTGACGGCGCTCAGGCCGGCGACGGAGACGCTCGGGATGAGTCAGGCATTCGCCGGGCTCGTGGTGGTCGCGATCGCGGGAAACGCGGTCGAGAACGTCGTCGGAGTGCAGCTGGCAATGCGCAACCGCCCCGACTTCGCGATCTCGGTGATCATGAACTCCGCGTCGCAGGTCGCGTTGCTACTGACGCCGGTTCTCGTCTTCGCAAGCCTCTTCTTCGCGACCAACCTGACGCTCGTCTTCCCGACGCTCCTGGCGATCTCGCTGCTCTTGACGGCAGGGATCGCCGCTCTCGTGATCTACGACGGGGAGAGTACGTGGGAAGAGGGAGCGATTCTGATCGGGCTCTACGTCGCCGTCGCCGCCAGCTTCTGGTGGGGCGCCTAGAAAGGCGGAAGCGCCTCGATCGAGTGAATTCTGGTCCTTTCTGACGGGACGTCGGTAAACTCTGAGTGGACGGCGCATCGCTGCGGCCGCCGATCCCAACGCCGATGGAAACGCCGCAGCAATATCCGGATTCTGGGTCAGGCTCACGCCGTCGTATTCTCGTCGTCGACGACGATCCTTCGCTCCGCTTGCTCCTCCGCGAGACTCTCCCCGCGGACGAGTTCGAGCTCGAGGAAGTCGCCTCGGCTGAAGAGGCGCGGGACGTCGCCCGCTTCTGGCGGCCTTCGGTCGTGCTGCTCGATGTGAGCTTGCCCGGTCTCGACGGCCTCTCCTTCTGCAAGCAGCTGACGAAAGGCGCCGCTCAGGGCGAGCCGGTCGTGATCCTGCTCACCGGAACCGAGATGACCGACGCCGAGGCGCGCGAGTCCGGGGCGCGGGCGATCTTGCGCAAACCCTTCAGCCCCCTGGAGCTGATTGGGCTCGTCGATCGGCTGGACGAGACGCCGAGCGAGCTGTTGGTGCGACGTACCGAAGGCGATGCGGAGCAGCTGCTTATCTATGCGCGCGATCTCAGCCGCATCGTCGAGGTCGAGCGGGCACAGCGGCGCCTTCTGCAGCAGGCGTACCGACAAACCGTCGCGGCACTGGCCGACGCGCTCGAGGCAAAGGATCCCGCAACGCGCCTCCATGCTCAGCGCGTTCAGCACTACGCGCTCACACTCACGGAGGTCGTAGATCCCGAGCTTCTCGACGATCCGAGCCTGGAGTACGGGTTTCTCCTGCACGACGTCGGCAAGATCGGCATCGCCGACCAGCTCCTCAACAAACGAGGTCCGCTGACGACAGACGAACGTCGGGTCATCGAGCTCCACCCCACGATCGGGGCCGAGATCCTCGCGGGGGTGGCCATGCTGCACGGAGAAGGTCTGAAGGTCGTGAACTTCCACCACGAGCGCTGGGACGGCTGCGGCTATCCAGCCGGGTTGGCCGGTGAGGCGATCCCACAGGGAGCACGCATCTTCGCGCTCGCAGATGCGCTCGACGCCATGACCAGCGATCGGCCCTATCGTGCGGCGCTCAGCTGGGAGCAGGCAATCGATCAGATCCTGTCCGAGGACGGCGGGCAGTTCGACCCGAAGGTGGTGCGAGCGTTCTGCGTGCGAGAGCGACAGCTCCGCCGCATTTACAACGGGCTCGCTGCCGTGGCGGCGTAAGCGTGTCCCACGCGAAGCGACGAGCTCTGGACGGAGTTCCTCAAAGACGGCTCAGGCCGTCCAGCCGTTTCCCCGACGATCCCTCGTTCAAGGGGCCAAGGGATCCTTCCGGCCGAGGTCAATAAAGAAAGATGCCGGTGTGGGGCTGGATAGCCGTTGGAGTGACCTTCCTGGTCTTCTCCATCGGTGTGGGACTTTCGGTAGCGAGAATCCTCGGATCGATTGGCCGCGAAGTCACGGCCCTCCTCGAATCCGAAGTCTGGGCAGCAGCTCCGCCCAGCCGCGCGACCGACGAACCGCCGGAGTCCGCGCGCAACGAGGCGGAGCATGAGGCGACTCAAGAACCCGACGAGATTTCGCCACGCCGGCGAGTTCGCTGACGGTTTCCGCAATCTGCTCCGCGGCTTAACCAAGCCGGCTTTCGGCGCAATCAGTCCTCAGCATAAGCCGCAGTAGTCGGCCGCCGACAGCGCCGCAGCGTTGTCGGCGGCGACACAAATCATGTTCGCCCAGTGGTCGAACGACCACTGGGCGATCGGCTAGTCCCGACTCAGAAGATCGCGCAGGTGGAGAAACCCGGCGGTGAGTCGCGCACGAGCTTCTCCGCCTCCTCGATGTCCACTTCGACGTGCATCGCCGCCATCAGGGCACTCGTCGGCCCGTAGCCCGCCGCAGTGAGCCGCACATACCGCTCGGCGAGGAGTGCTTCGGCCTCGCCGGCTGAAAGCAATTCGAACTCTTCCGCAGTCATCTCGACCTCCGAGGACAAGGGCCGCAGGCCCGGGAACGTCAACGCACTACGCGTTCTAGGGCGCGTCCGTGGCTCGGTCATCCCCCAAAGAAGGCATGAGCACGCGGGTGCCGGCCCATCTCCCCCTCGACGTTCAGCGGATTTGGGGCTACCCTCCGTGCGCCGTCCGGTCGTCAAGAGAGGGGTTTTCATGCGGATCGTCAAGTTCGCGCTTGCGGTTCTCACCGCTGCGCTGGTAGTCGGAGCCGTCGCCACGGCGGGGGCAAGCGGGGGCGAGCCGCCGTCCTCTCCGGGCCTGTCGTTGAAGCCGGTCGTCGGCCCGCCGGTCAAGCCGGGTGAATTTCGCGGCGACGTGCGGAGGATCCCCCGTGGAGCCGTCATCCAGCCCGATGAGCGACCGGCACCCCGCTCGCCAGACGAGACGCTGGGAGGACCCACCTCTGATCCCGCGGTCCAGGGCTCCTCGGCCGGGGCGCCCGCTCCTGCGCCCACCAACAGCTTTGCCGGCCTCGACTTCGCCGGCTGGGGCGCAGGCTGGCCGCCGGACACGAACGGCGACGTCGGGCCGACGCACTACATCCAGACGGTCAACACGTCGATCGGGATCTTCGACAAGGCCACGGGCACCCGCGTCGCCGCATTCACCTTCGACGACTTCTTCTCGGGCACCGGCACGCCGTGCGACGACGCAAACCAGGGCGACCCAGTCGTCGTCTACGACCCGATCGGCGATCGCTGGATCGTCAGCGATTTCGCCTGGTCGAACTACACGAGCGGCGCGATGTACCAGTGCTTCGCCGTCTCGAAGAGCGCCGATCCTGTCGACGGCGGCTGGTGGTTCTATGCCTTTCAGACCGAGACGGGCGGCGTGCTCCCCGACTATCCGAAGCTCGGCGTTTGGCCGGACGCGATCTACATGTCCGCGAACGATTTCGCCACGACCGGCTCGGGCTCGTTCCAGAACGTCCAGGCGTGGGCCTTCGACCGCGCGGCGATGGAAGCCGGAGCATCGGCGACGAGTGTCTCCTTCACGCTCCCGAGGACCGTCGGCGGTGTGACAGTCTTCAGCCTTCTTCCGAGCAACGCGCGTTCGGTGACCGGCCTGCCGGCGAGCGGTACGCCGAATTACTTCGCCTCGATTTGGGGCGCATACGACATCCGCGTCTGGAAGTTCCACGTCGACTTCGCATCGCCGGCGAGCTCGACGTTCACCGGCCCGACGAACGTTCCGATCGCGACCTTCAACGTCGGCCCCTCGACTGTGCCCGAGAAAAGCGGCAACAACCTCGACACCCTGTCGTACCGGCTGATGATGCAGAACCAGTACACGAAGCTGAACGGTGTCGAATCGCTCTGGCTCACGCACACCGTGGGGAGCGGGGGCTCGCCGAACCGCGCCCAGCCACGCTGGTACCAGTTGAAGGTCACGGGCGGCGTGGTTGCGAGCTCTCCCACGCAGCAGTCGACATGGGCGCCGGACTCGAAGAACCGCTTCATGCCGAGTCTCGCGGTCGACGCGAATGGAGACATGGCCCTCGGCTACAGCGTCTCCGATTCGACGATGTATCCGGCGATTCGCTACGCCGGTCGGCTTGCCGCCGATCCTCTGGGCACGCTCGGCCAGGGTGAGACGTCGCTGATCGAAGGAACCGGATTCCAGTGCTGCACGTTCTCGAGCGGCTCCACGAATACGCGCTGGGGCGACTACAGCGCGATGTCGATCGATCCCGACGGCTGCACCTTCTGGTACACGAACGAGTACTACGACACGCTGCCGACGACGCTTGCCCAGGACAACTGGAAGACGCGGATCGGCTCCTTCCAGCTACCGGGTTGCAGCACCGTGCCGCCGGCCGTGCCGGCGATCACGTCCTTCACGCCGACGAGCGGTCCGGTCGGGACATCGGTGTCGATCAGCGGCTCGGCGTTCACCGGTGCGACGTCGGTGACATTCAACGGGACGGCTGCTTCCTACGCAGTGAACTCGGACGCCGAGATCACTGCGACGGTTCCGAGGTACGACCGTCGTGATCAGCGGGACCGCATTCACAGGCGCGAGCTCCGTGACGTTCGCGGGCACGGGCGCGATCTACACGGTCGACTCGGATACGCAGATCACTGCGACCGTTCCCTCGGGTGCGACGAGCGGACCGATCGACGTCACCACCGGCGGCGGGATCGCGACGAGCGCGTCGAGCTTCACGGTGACGCAACCGGCGCCGACGATCTCGTCCTTCTCGCCGGCGACGGGACCGGCAGGAACCGTCGTGACCATCACCGGCAGCGCCTTCACCGGCGCGACGTCGGTGACGTTCAACGGGCCGGCGGCGTCCTTCGCGGTCAACTCGGACACGCGGATCACCGCGACGGTCCCGGCGGGAGCGACGACGGGCCCGATCAG
>WNFU01002749.1_pt1 | contig 23873 bp, 26 predicted proteins | sample 5400121 | NCBI WGS metagenome assembly WNFU01 (sample SAMN13153360, study PRJNA577476) | soil metagenome | isolation source: 100 cm soil or saprolite under grassland replicate 1 | place: USA:California | collected 2016-06-15
GCCGACAGCCGTGCTAGCTTCACCTTCAAGAGTGCCTCCCTGTCGCTCGCAGGACGTCTTCGTCAACGCCCATCGTGAGCGGCAGGGAGGACGTTTCTTGGCCGCTACTTCTGCGCTACTGCAGGATCCGGGTAGTTAGTGCTTTCGTCCCGGACGTCCCTTGATGCTCCGGCGCGCGAAAAGCGAGCCGGGCAAGGACGCAGGGAGCGCGCATATGCGGGTCAATGGGCGCGACCGAAGACACGGCGCGGCGACGCTTTGCAGCCGCCGGAGCGCGAGACGACTTTCGGGACGGAGCACTAGGTCAGCTCTGGGCGTCGGCAAGCAGGGCGCGGGCGTCTTCGAGATCGGCGTGGTGCACGAGGATCTCGCGGGGACCGTCGGACGCGATGCCCTCGAGGGGCGAGTCCGTCTCCTCGGTGGCTCGGTGCCCGCACTCGATCCCGGATGAGCGCAGGAGCCCGCACAGCGTCTCGGCTTCCACCTCGCCCGAGACTACGGTGAGCCGAACGCCTTCGTCCACGCCGTGAGGCTATCCCACCGGAGCAGGCCGCCACTCGTAGAGTGCGTCCGGCTCGCGTTCCTCGTTGCCAGTTCCATCGGTGAGCTCGACGAGAACGAGCCCGTGGCGCTCGTAGAGCCGCCGCGCGCCCTCGTTCTTCTGGAACACCCAGAGCCGAAAGCCGCGTGGACGGCGCTTCTTCGCGAGCGCCAGGAGCTCGCTCCCGATTCCACGACCCTGAGCCTGGGGGAGAACGTAGAGGTGCTCGAGCATGTCCTCGCCGAGCGCGGCGAAGCCCAGGACGCCACCCTCCCCTTCGCACACCCAGACCTCGAGGTCGCGCATGACGACTTCGCAGATGAAGGCCCGCGTCTCGTCGTCCGAGTGCAGGCGCGGCAGATACGTCATGTCCGCGCGCGCGGCGAGGAAGGTGTCGGCGATCGCCGGGGCGTCGCCGGGCTCTGCACGCCGCGGCGGCACGCGGGGCAGCCTCCTACCAGCGGACGGTGAGCTCGACGTGCGCAGGCTTCTTCGGCTTGCCGACCCAGGCGATCTTCCACCTGTACGTCCCTGCCGGCAGCGGCTCATATGAAGCGCTGCAGTAGAAGGAGCCTGCCGCGCCCTGGCACGCGAAGGTCTTCGTGTCGATCAACGGACCGCCCGTTGGCGCGTTCTTGCCGAGCAGATAGAGCTTTGCCCGCCCAGCGGTCGGTACCCGCAGCAGCACCTTGAACGATGCAGCGTGATGCGGCGTGATCGTCACCGAGCTGGAGCCGCCGCTCGGCACGACATCCTGGAAGAAGATCTTGCCGCCCGCGGCCGCCGCGATGGCGGGAACCGCGAGGCCGACAGAGATTGCGAGCACGGCGAACGCTGAACGCACGAGTACCCCTCCCTTTCGCCTGACTTCCCCATCGTAGGGGGCGCAGGCGCCGACCCGCCTGCTAGACGCCTGCCAGGGCCGCGCGGCGGAGGTCGCCGAAGCGGCGGCCGTAGAGCGCGAGGCCGGCGAGCGCTGCGGCGGCGGTCACGACGCTCGCGAAGATTGGCGCGACCAGGCCGACGGCCACGGCCTTCGAGCCCGCCTGGCCGACGAGCGCGAGCGCCCCCATCGCCGCTCCCTGGTAGACGCCCGCATTGCCGGGCAGGATCGGAGCCGTGTTGGCGAGGCCGGTCACGATCAGGTAGGCGAGTGCGGCGCCCAGGCCGACCTGGATCCCGAACGCGTGCAGGAGCAGCGTCATGCCGAGCCAGCGGACGATCCACGTGGCGAGCAGGATCACGCCGGCGTGCGCGATCACGCGCGGCGGGGCTGCGGCGCCTGAGAGGAAGCGGTCGAGTCCACGCGGGAGGAAGCGACCGATCTTGCGATGGAGGGCCGTCGCAAGCGCCAACCCACCGGCAGCCGCTCCGAAGCCTCCGACCATCGTCCAGCGCGCCCAGGAGGGGAAGGGGAGGAAGAGGGCCGCGACGGCGCCCACGGTCACGAACGCGATCGCCTCGAGCAGATGCGCGCAGAGCAGGCTCCCGGCGGCGCGGGGGAAGCCCGGCCAGCTACGGCCGGCAGAGACGCGCAGCACACCGACCTTCGACGCCTCGCCGAGGCGGGCCGGCAAGACCGTGTCCAGGAACGAGCCGACGGAGCTCGCTGCATAGACTGCCTTGAAGTCCACTTCCTTGCGCAGCGTCGCCCGCCAGGCCATCGCCCGCAAGGGCTGGGCGAGCGCGGCGACGACGAAGGCCGTGGCGAGCAGCGGCCAGCTCGGACTCGTCGCCTCGCGCAGGCCGTCGCCGCTGACCCGGAGGGCGACCAGGACGAAGCCTGCGATCGTCGCCAGGGCGATTGCCGAGACAAGGAGATGACGCCGCGCCACGACTTCCGCATCGGCAGCGGGGCGGCCCACGCGGACACCCGAAGGGGGATCCCTCTACCGGGTGGCCCGGTCCAGCTCGGCCTCGAGCCACGCGGCCGCCGCGCGGAGCTCGTCCGGGTCGCGCGACTTGACGACCACTTCGACCTCGTGCCCCTCCGGGCGGAAGCTCGGGTAGGAGCCGACGAGCAGGCCGGGGTGCCGCTCGTGGGCCTCCTCGAGCACAGCGACGATCCTGCTCTCGGTCGTGCGATAGCGACGGCGCCAGCTGGCGATCGGCTCCGCCTGACGCAACTCCTCCGCAATCGTTTCGAACATCGCCTGCATCTCGGACGGCAGGCCGGGCAGGACGTAGACGTTGGCGATCGCGAAGCCGGGCGCGCCGCCCAGCGGGTTCTCGAGCGGCCTACTGCCCGCCGGCAGTTGCGCCCAGCGCGCCGCGTACTCCGGGTCCCGGGTGAAGCGGGCGCGGAGCGCCTCCGCGACGTCTGCGACCTCCTCCTGCTCGACCTCGAAGGCGGCAGCGACCGCCTCGCGGGTGAGGTCGTCCGGCGTCCCGCCGAGGCCGCCCGTGACGAGGACGAAGTCGGCCTCGGGAGCCTCGGTCCGCACCCAGGCGGCGACGCGGTCGATCTCGTCGGGGAGCGCCGCGATCACGGTCACCGACACGCCGAGCTCCTCGAGTCGCTTGGCCAGCCAGGAGCCGTTGGTGTTGGCGACGTCCCCCGAGACGAGCTCGTTGCCGATGGTGAGGATCGCGGCGTGGACCACCGGGCGCGAGTATAAGAAGGCGTGCCTTCGCTCCCGGAGCTCCAGGCGCGGCGAGAGCAGCTCTGCCGGCTCACCCCCGACCGCGCCCTCGGAACCCTGGACGAGGCGGAGGAGTTCCTGCGGGATCGGGGACTCCTGACGCGCACGGCCGATTCCTCCCTTCCCAGCCTGTTCGAGGCGTGCCACGAGGAGCCGTACAAGCCCGGCGCCGGCGGCTTCGCGGAGTGGCCGCGCACGAAGTGGTCGTGGGGATTCGAGCTCGCCGAATGGGCAGGCGTCTTCGCGCCCAAGATCCACCGCGGCAAGACGCTCTACCTGAGCGAGGAGACGGCGCGGCTGGCCGATCCCATCCTGCGGGCCGAGCTCGAGCGCGTGGAGGCCGCCGACGAGGGCTGGGCGCGTCTGCTGCGCCATCTGGGCGATGCGGGCCCGTCTCCGGCCGATGACCTGCAAGTCGAGCTGGAGCTGAGCCCGCGCGGACTCAGGTCGCTGCGGGCACCGCTCGAGCGGTGCGGCGCGCTCGTGACGACGCCACAGGGCCTGGCGCGCTGGGACCAGGTCTTTCCGGAGCCCGCCGGCGGCGAGCCCGACCTGGGCGCGCTCGTCGTCGCCGGCGCGCGGGCTGCAGTCGTCGTCCCAGAGGGCGAGCCGAAACGGTGGTTCTCGTGGGCCTGGCGGTGGGAGGACGACCTGATCGAGCGGCTCGTCGCCGAAGGCCGCCTCGTCCGGGTGCCAGGTACCGGGACAGGTCCTCCACGGCCGGAGGACGGATGGCTCGCCGTCCCGTGATCCGTCCCTTCCGTCCGGAGGACGCGGCGGGCGTTGCCGCCGTCTTGCTGGAGGTGGGCCACGACGGACTGGTAACGGCGCAAGGCGTGCGCCACTACGTCGAGTCCCTCCCCGGGCGGGCCGAGGCGCGCTTCTGGGTTGCGATCGAGGACGATGAGATCGTCGGCTGGGCGCCAGTCCGGCGCAAGTGGTCGAGCGACCCCAACGTCGTGCGGGTGCGGGCCGCCGTGCGCGTCGAGGCGCGAGGCCGCGGGACCGGGAGCGAGCTCTGGCGGCTGGCGGAGGAGTACGCGCTCTCGCTGCGGCCGCGACAGCTCCAGTCCTATGTCGCCGACGACGACGCAGCTTCCCGCGACTTCCTCGAGCGGCGCGGCTTCCGGCCGGCACGGCAAACCATCATCTCGATGCTCGAAGTCGCGTCGTGTCCCGCGCCCGCGGTACCCCAGGATGTGACCGTGTACTCGGTGCGGGGCTTTCCGGCCGGCGAGCACGCGCTCTTCGATCTCTACTGGACGACGGAGGAGGACCTGCCGGCGGACCAGCCGCACGGGCGCCTGTCGTTCGAGGAGTGGCGATACGAGACGCTCGAGCATCCGGATCTGAGCCGGGACGGCAGCTTCGTGGCTCTGGTCGACGGGGTGCCGGTCTCGTTCTCGTTTCTGCAGGTCGACCCGGCCCGGGGCACTGCGTGGAATGAGATGACCGGGACGCTCCCTGCCTATCGGGGCCGCGGCCTCGCGCGGCTCGTGAAGTCCTTCTCGATTCGCTGGGCGGCCGAAAACGGCCTCTCGCGCATCTTCACGGGGAACGACCACGAGAACGCGCCGATGCTCGCGGTCAACCGCGCGCTCGGCTACGTGCCCGTCAAGACGTTCACGGACTACGTCCGCGCGGGCCGGGAGGGCACGACCGCGAACACGCCGTCGTCGATGACACGCACCTGAGCGCCGTAGTGGCGGGCGATCAGCTCCGGACGGAGGACTTCCACCGGCGTCCCGCCGGCAACGAGTCGTCCGCGGTCGAGCAGGAGCAAACGATCGGCGTACTGGGCGGCGAGCGTGAGATCGTGCATCGCGCTGAGCACGGTCAGGCCGCCGTCGCCGCGCAGCTCGTCGACCAGCTCGAGGGCCTGCTGGCCGCGACCGATGTCGAGCGAGGCCGTCGGCTCGTCGAGGAGCAGGACGGGCGCCTCCTGCGCGAGGGCCCTCGCGATCACCGCCCGCTGGCGCTCGCCGCCGGACAGCGTCCCGAGCCGTCGTCCCGCGAAGGCCAGAAGGTCGAGCCGGGCGAGAGCCGCAGCCGTCGCCGCTCGGTCTCTCCTGCTCTCGGTCCTGTAGTAGCCCAGGTGCGGCGTCCTGCCCAGCAACACGTACTCCGACACAGTCATGTGCGGGGGCAGCGAGGGCACCTGAGGGACGAGCGCGAGCCGGCGCCCGAGCTCCCTCCGTGAGAGTTCGCGCAGCTCCGATCCGTTCGCACGGAGCGATCCCCCGGCCGGGACGAGGCCGAGGAGCGCCCGTAGCAGCGTCGTCTTGCCGGCGCCGTTCGGGCCGATCAACGCGACCCATTCACCCTCCTCGACCGTGGCCGAGACGTCCTGGAGTACCGGCGTGCGGTCGAGCACGACCGAGACGGAGTCGAGGCTGAGCGCCGTCACTTCACACTAGACCAGCCGGCTGGTCCGCAGCACGACGGCGAAGAAGGGTGCGCCGAAGAAGGCCGTCACCACTCCGATCGGCAGCTCGCCGGGCGCGATCACCGTTCGCGCGAGCACGTCCGCGAAGACCAGGAATCCTCCGCCCACGAGGAGCGAGAGCGGGATCAACGTGCGGTAGCTCCCGCCCACGACCAGCCGGATCGCATGCGGGACGATGATGCCGACGAAGCCGATCAGCCCGCTGACGGCGACCGCGGCCGCAGTACCGAGCGTCGCCGCACCCACCAGCACGAGCCGGATCCTGCCAACGTTCACCCCCAGGCTGGCCGCCTCGTCGTCCCCGAGGCTGAGCACGTCCAGCACACGGCGGTGAACGAGCAACATGACCGCGCTCACGGCGGCGTAGGGCAGGAGCAACAGGACGTCGTGCCAGCCGGCGGTGTCGAGCCGGCCGAGGATCCAGGAGTAGACGGTCTGCAGCGTGTCCGCGTGCTGCTGCTGGACGAACGTTTGAACGGCAGTCAGGAACGAGGCCACCGTCACGCCCGCCAGAGCCAGAGCGGCGATCCCGCCCTGGCCGGCTCCGGCAGACCGGCCCAGCGCGTAGGCGAGGGCCACCGCGGCCGACGCTCCCACGAACGCCGCCAGCGGGACGAGGTCGCCCCCGGCGGCACGCCCCGAGCCGTTGACGATCGCCACGGTGGCGCCGAGCCCGGCCCCGGCCGCCACACCGAGCAGGTAGGGATCGGCAAGGGGATTCCGCGAGACCCCCTGGTAGGTCGCTCCGGCAGCGGCGAGCATCGCGCCCACGAGACAGGCCAGCACCACCCGGGGGAGGCGGAGCTGCCAGAGGATGGCGTCCTCGGTCGCCGAGAGGTGGGAGTGCACCCCGAGGTGCAGGTGCGCTCCCACCGACTCGGCGACCGCGCCGGCAGGGAGGTCGACGGGCCCGATCAGCGTTCCGGTGACGAGGGCGGCCAGGAAGAAGACCACCCCCGCCAGACCCCAGAGGCGCGACCCCTGCCGCAGCCGCAGGTCGACCTCCTCCGGCGCCCCCGGCTTCCCGACTGCGAGCTCCGCAGCCTCGGTCATCCCTGCCGCAGCGCGCGGGCGACCGCCCTGACGAAGTCAACGATCCGCGGCCCCCATCGGGAGGCGACCGAGTCGTCGACGACCAGGATCTTCCCCCGCTGGACCGCCGTCAGCCGATTCCATCCCGGCCGCGCGGCCACGGCAACCCGGCTCTGGCCACAGCAGCGCGTGTCCGCGAGCACGATCAGGCCGGGGTCCGCGGCGAGGATGTACTCGCCCGAGAGCTGCGGGTAGCCGGTGCCGCTCTTGTCGGCGGCGTCGGCGATGTTGCTCAGGCCGAACAGGGCGTAGACACGGCCGATGAAGGTCCTGGAGGTGGCCGAGTAGTAGTCGGGCGTGAGCTCGTGGTAGACGGACAGCGGCCTGGCCGGCTTCGGGACCGAGGCCACGAGTCCCGCGATCCGCTTCTTCATCCGCGCGACGAGCTTCGCGGCCCCGAGGCGGCGTCCCGTCGCCGCCCCGAGCGTGCGAATCTGGGCGTACGCCTCGGCGAGGGTGTTCGCAGAGGGCTGGACGAGGACACGGATGTGCAGCTTGCCGAGCGCCTCGACGATCTTGTTCGCGTCGTACTGGACGACGACGAGGTCTGGACGGAAGCGCGCGATCGCCTCGGCGTTGGGCGTGATCCCGGACAGCTTCGTCCGCGGCGCGCGCTTGGGGTAGTCGGACTGGTCGTCGACGGCGACGACCTGACGGCCGGCGCCGATCGAGAAGAGCGATTCGGTGGCGGTCGGCGACAGCGAGACGATGCGCTGCGGGAGCCGCTCGGTTCCGGCCGATCCGGTAACCGCAACCACGGCTGCACACGCGAGAACCGCCACGATGGTGAGAGAGCGTCCGAGCACGAATCCTCCTTCCGCGAGGGGTTCGATGTCGGGCGGGCGGCAGGTCTTCTGACTCGGGGCTCCCCCTCCGCCGCCTTCCCGGCCCGGAGGCCAGTGGCGTCGTGGCGAAGGGCATCTCCCCTCACAGCGGCGGGACCGTCCCGGACTTGCACCGGGTTCCCTCTCCGCTCGCCTCGTATCGGGGGCCACCCTACCATTGAGCCGTGACCCGCGCCGCCTCACGCTGGCTTCTCGTCGTGCTCTGGGCCGGGCTGATCTTCGGCCTCTCCTCGATTCCCTCGCTCGCCACCGATCTGGGCACCTGGGACCTGGTGCTGCGCAAGCTGGCGCACATGACCGAGTACGCAGTTCTGGGCTTCCTGCTCGCGCGAGCGCTGGGCCGAGAGGTGCCCGCTCTGATCGTCGGCGTCGCCTACGCGGTCACGGACGAGATCCACCAGCACTTCGTGGCGGGTCGCCACGGAGCCGCCTACGACGTGGCGATCGACGCAGCGGGTGTCCTGATCGGCGTCTACGTCCTGCCGCGGGTGGTACGACGGGCTCTCGCGTGAGAGCCCTGGCCATCGACCTGGACGCGGTCCTGGGCGATACCCGGCCGCTCTGGAACGCCTGGCTCGAGGACGTCGGTAGGCGGGCACGGGTCGACCTCGGCGCAGGCGACGAGACCACGCTCGACGAGCGACTGGGGAACTGGCGGGCACTGCTCGGTCGGTTCGCGGAAGATCACGCCCCTGTCTACCTGCGGCCGCGCCCGGAGGCTGCCGCGGCCCTCCGGCGCCTGAATGCCGCCGGTGTCATCCTCGGCGCTTTCACGGAAGCGCCGGAGCCTTTCGCGGGCGTCGCGCTCGCTCACCTCGGCGGATCGCGCAGGATCGAGGTCCTGGAAGCAGGGGCGGGCTCACTCGAGCGGCTCCTCGAGCGGCTCGGTCCCGACACCGTTGTCATTCGCACCCCCGGCGAGCTCGTGCAGGCCGCGGCGTAGAATCAGCTCGCGATGGAACATCGCGAAGTCGGCGACCGCCAGCTGGACGCGCTGCTCGAGCGACTCGATCGCATCCACACCGAGCTGCGCGCGCTCAATCGCCGGCTCGACTCGGGCGAGAGCTTCGCGCCGCTCGTGCACGAGCTGCGTTCTGTGAGCGAGTCGCTGCAGGCCCTCGCTTACGCGGCGCTGGGGCAGCAGGGCCCACAGGTCCGCCGCCGCCGCCGCGCCTCGTAGGCGTCCCTCGCGGCCTGCATCGCCGCGGCTGGTAGTACTGAGTGCGTGCGGAGGATCTCTGAGTCCACCGTCCTGATTACGGGCGCGACCGACGGGCTCGGCAAGGCGGTGGCGACAGAGCTGGCCAAGAGCGGTGCGACCCTGCTCGTCCACGGTCGGAACGACGCTCGCGGGGAGCAGACGCTTCGCGAGATCGGCTCCGAGACGGGCAGCGTCAGGCTCGTGTGGTATCGCGCCGATCTCTCCTCGCTCGCCGAGGTGCGCGACCTGGCCGAGCGCATCCACGCCGAGCAGGAGCAGCTCGACGTCCTCGTCAACAACGCCGGCATCGGTACGACCTTCCAAGGCGACAGCCGGCGCCTGGAGAGTGAGGACGGCCACGAGCTTCGCTTCGCAGTCAACTACCTCGCGCCGTTCCTGCTCACGCGCCTGCTCGAGCCCTTGCTCGTCGCCTCGGCACCGTCACGGATCGTCAACGTCAGCTCGGCCGGTCAGGCGCCGATCGACTTCGACGACGTGATGCTCGAGCGCGCCTACAGCGGCGTCCAGGCCTACTGCCAGAGCAAGCTCGCGCTCGTCATGCTCACGCTCGACCTCGCTGACGAGCTCCGCGACCGCGGAGTGACGGCGAACTGCCTCCATCCGGGCACGTACATGCCGACGAAGATGGTGTTCGATTCGGGCGCCAGCCCGATGGATTCGCTCGAGACCGGCGTCCGCTCGACCATGCGGCTGATCGCGTCGTCGGAGCTGAACTCGGTCACCGGCCGGTACTTCGACCGCACGCGGGAGTCTCGCGCCCTCGAGCAGGCGTACGACCCGGAGGTCCGTAGGCGGCTGCGCGAGCTGAGCGAGCGACTGGCCGGGCTGCCGGCGCACGCGACTTCCTGACGCGGCCTGCGGTTGCTAGCCTCGGACCCGCCAGATATCGACGATTCCGGTCTGCGAATGTTCGTTGGCGTCCCCCTGGGGAAGCGCGATCCGCCCGTCCGTGACGATCGGGCTGTTCCAGTGCCCGTCGTCCGCGTCGAGTCTCGCCACGAGACGGCCGGTCTCGGGCTCCAGCACGGCAAGCCCGTTGTCTGTGTAGAGGTAGAAGAGCCCTCCGGCGACCACCGGGCTCCTGGCGCCCGCGCCGATCCGCCAGGCTGACTTCAGCCTTCCGCCTTCGAGCCGGAGGGCGGTCGTGTCGGAGAAGGTCGAGACGAAGAGCCAGGTCTGGCCGGCATGCCGCCACACCGCAGGTGCAGAGAAGAGCGCGCCGACCTCGACCGTCTGCAGCTCGCCGCCTGTCGTGGTCCCCGCGCCACCCTTCCCGTTCAGCCGGCGCAAGGAGAGCAGCCGCAGCTTTCCGTCCTTGCCGCCCTGCACGGCCAGTCCGGAGCCGAGCAGGGCGGGCGCCGTCGAGCCGAGGTCGACGTCACCCGTTTCCAGCTCGCGCTGATCGGTCGGCGTCCAGTTCTGGAGGAGGCGGCCCGCGTTCGGCGACAACTCGAGCACGCTGTCGCCCCAGTACCGCTTCCCGTCGAAGCGCCCGTCACCGGTCGCGACCAGCAGGCTGCCCGTTCCCGGCCGGACGACCACGCCCGACCGCCCCCAGATCGCCGAGCCGCTCTCCGGACAGGATCCCGGCGCGATCAACCCGGAGCGATTCGAGCAGAGCGCGTTCCAGACGTGGACGATCTTGCCCGTTCGGGCTGCGATCGCCACCACGTGGCCCTGGTAGGGCGGCGCGTCTCCGATGTAGCCGCCGGTGGCAGCGAGCACCAGCCCGCGCGAGTAGTTGAGCGCCGGCCCGATCTTCTCCCGCGAGGCCAGGCGCGTGATCTTCACGGGCCAGCCCGAAGCTTCGCGGCCGTTTGCGACCGAGAGCTTGTGAATTCGGCCGTCCGGGGAGGCCGCGTAGACGAAGCGGCGGTTCGGGTCGGCCACCGGGGTCGCCTGCGTGATGCGATAGGTGCCCGCCAGAGGGCGGTACCCGGAGGGCGTGAACACCCACAGAAGACGACCGTTCGCTGCGTTGAGCGCAACCGTCCTGCCGTACGCGCTGGTGACGAAGAAGACGTCGCGCACGTGGCCGTGGACGCGCACGCCGCGGAGGTAGATGGGCGAGGAGTCCACGGGGGCATCCAGCCTCACCCGCTGGCGAACGAGGCTTCCGACGTTCGCCGCCGTGATTCCCGTCGCCGCGGGGCCCGAGTTCGATCGCGCGGCGTCGTAGCCGAAGCGCGTCCAGTCTCCTCCTGCCTTGACCGCCGGCTGCGCCTGCGCCGCCCCGCCGGCAACGAGCAGAGCCCAGGCCACGAGAAGCGCGGCTACTTCAAGAGCACGCTGCGTAGCTCGTCCTCCTTGCCCGGCTGCAGGATGGCGAGCACCTGGTCGCCGGGCTCGAGCCTGGTGTCCCCGTCCGCGATACGGGCCTTGCCGTCGCGGACGATCGAGATCAGCTGGGAGCCCTCGGGCAGCGGCAGCCGCGAGATCGGCTTGCCTGCGGACGGGGATTCCTCGTCGATCTGTACCTCGACGATCTCGAGGTTCTCCTTGCGCAGCTCGAGCAGGTGGACGAGGTCGTGCTCCGGGACCTCGTGCTCGACCAGGGCGAGCAGGCTCGAGGTCGCGCAGACCGTCGGCGAGATCCCGAGCAGGTCGAAGTGGGCCTGGTTGCGAGGATCGTTGACGCGCGCGATGACCTTCGGGACGCCGTACTTCTCGCGCGCCAGCTGGCAGATGATGATGTTGTCCTCGTCGTCTCCCGTGGCAGCAACGACGATGTTCGGCGGACGCGCGATGCCGGCGCGCTCCAGCACGGAGAGCTCCGTGGCGTCACCGATCTGCACCTGGTGCTCGAACTCCTCCTCGAGCCGCTCGAAGCGGTCGCGACGCTGCTCGATGAGCGTGACCTCGTGCCCCATGTGGATCAGGCTGCGCGTCAGGTTGGCTCCGACCTTGCCGCCCCCCGCCACGAGGACGTACATGGGACTAGACGGTCTGTCTGGCATGCCCCGGCTCGCAGGCCCGCACCTGCTCGGTGAGCACCTCGATCGCCTTCGAGGTCGGGCAGACGGTCCGTAGGCCTCGGGAGGCGTAGAAATCGGCGCGAGCCGGATCGAGCACCCGGACGACCACGCAGTCGATCCCGAAGCGCTTCTGCACGACCTGGGCGACGACGAGGTTCGTGTTGTCCCCGTCGGTCGCGACCGCGACCGCGTCGGCGTCCTCGATGCCCGCCTGGCGGAGGACCGCGACGTCCATGCCGTGGCCGACCACGAAGCCGCCACCCCACTGCTCGCCGAGACGGCTGAGCGCCTCCTCCTTCTCGTCCACCGCGACGACGTCCCACCCCTCGCGATCCAGCTGCTTCGCGATCGCGGAGCCGACGCGTCCGCACCCGACAACGATGACCTTCATGCGTTCAGCCTAGCTCAGCCTCGGCCTCTGAGCTCTCCTCCACCACTCCCTGGGGAAAGGCGACCACGAGCACCTCGCAGGGCGCCTTCTGCAGCACGTACTCGACCGTCGGTGAGAAGAAGCGGGACTGCCGCCTCCAGCGGGGTGCCGACCCGAGCACGATCAGATCGGCGTCGCGCTTCGTGGCCTCGTCTACGATCGCCTCGCCGATCGAGCGGGCGCGCACGGTCTCGCCGATCACCTGAACGCCGTGCTCCTCTCCGAGGAGCCGCGCTTCGTCGAGCGACTGGGCCGCTCGCTCCTCCTCGTCGGCCAGCTCGGCGTCGAGCGGTCTGTCGAGGGGAACCCGGATCACGTGCAGCGCTTCCACGGCGGAGCCGCGCTCCTGGGCGAGCTTGACCGCGGTCGCGAGCATCTCCTCCCCGATCAGGCCGATCTTCATCGGCACGAGGATGCGGGAGAGCTCCGGCTCGGGGAGCTCCTGCTCGTCGGGCGAGACGACATGCTCGAGCAGGCCTTCTCCCCGCGCACGGCGCACGAGCCCGTAGATCACCAGTCCGGCGACGAGCCAGGCCGGGCCGGCGTAGCGCGCCCCTGGATGCGTGGCCATCGCCACCACCCAAACGAACAGCGTCGCCGCGAGCCCTATGACCGCCGGCAGGGGCAGGTCAGTGCCGCGGTAGCGAATGTTCAGCGGCACGCGGTACGGCCTGGCGAGGTTCGGCTCCTTGAAGCGAAGCGCGACGACGGCGACCTGGGCCGCGGCGAACGCGAGCAGGACGCCGAAGCTGAAGAGGCTGGCCAGGAAGGCCACCTCGTCCGAGAAGACCGAGACGCCGACGAGCAGAGCGATCGAGATCGCCGCCGCGGAGACGAGCGACACCGGCGCCACCAGGCTGCGCCTCCCGAGCCTTCCGAACGACCGCGGGAGCATGCCGTGCTCCCCGAGCGAATACGCCAAGCGGCCGAATCCAGAGACCGACGTCGTTGCGGCCGCCAGCAGGATCAAGGCGCCGGAGATCCCGACGAAGACGCGCAGAGCATCGTCGAGGAAGAGCGGAAGGTGTGGCTTCAGGGCCTCGACGATCCCGATGAGCGGTGCGCTCAGCCACGTCGTCCCGAGCTCGGTCGTCCCGTTGTGCACCGGAAAGGCGGACAGGCCGACGATCGCGATCGCGACATAGATGGCCACGACCACTCCGATGGCGCTGAAGAGGCTGCGCGGCAGGTCGATACCGGGCTGGCGTGTCTCCTCGGCCAGGTTCGCGACCGTCTCGAGGCCTGTGTAGGCCAGCATGGCGAGCGGGAGCGCAAAGGCGATCGAATGCCAAGAGGGATGGGTGCCGAGGGAGGTCCCACTGGTCAGTGCGTGAGGCGAGAAGAGCAGCGCCAGGCCGAGGACGACCAGGAGCATCTGCGTGACGAGATCGAGCACCGCGACGCCGATTCCGGCCACGTAGAAGCTCGGCCTCCGCACGACCCGGATGGCCACGATCGTGAGGATCACGACCACGCCGAGCACGACGTCCCACGGCTCGTGGGTCAGCGCGTCGCTCTGGATCGCCCCCGCCAGGTAGTGCGGGAGGAAGAGGGCCGAGAGTGCGATCACGATCAGGTAGTCGAGAAAGAGCACCCAGCCGGTCATGAAGCCGGCGAGATCGTTGAAGGTCCTGCGGACGAGCGTCGCCGCTCCGCCGGTCTCCGGGATCGCGGCCGTCCCTTCGGCGTAGGAGAGGGAGACCACGATGAAGAGAAGGCCGGTGGCGAGCAGGACGGCCGGCGTGAAGCCGAGCGCGTGGGCGGCGATGATCCCGAGAGCGAAGTAGATCGACGAGGCGATCTCCCCGTAGGCGACCGAGAAGAGGGCCGGCGCGTCCAGCACGCGCTGGAGACTCGGGAGCTTGCGCGCCATGTGCGGGGGAGGCTATCGCTGCGTGCGGCGCTTCAAGAGATAGAGCCGGCCGGCACCGGCGGCGAGGAAGAGCACACCGAGCACATAGCCGATGCCGCCGCCGAGACGCGCTGTCTGCACGATCAGGACGATCCCGATGGCGACGAAGACCCAGGCGAAGCCGGCCGCTGCCCGCGCGTACACGCCCTATGCCGCCCGGCGGGCGGCCGCCACCATCACCCGGCAGGGCGCGTTCTTGAGCACGAAGTCCACGGTCTTGCCGAAGATGGCGCTCTTGCGCGTGCGGTGGGGCAAGCGCGGCGCGCCGAGCACGATGATCTCGGCATTCCTGCGCTCCGCCTCGTCCACGATCGCACGGCCGGCGTGGCGGGCGCGGATCACACGCTCGATGACCCGCACGCCGTAGAGCTCGCCGATGTCGTGCGCCTCGTCGAGCAGACGGTCGGCCAGCTCCTCCTGCTCCGGGAGCTCCGAGTCCAGAGGAAGCTCCATCGGAACGACGATCACCCGCACGGCGACGATCGATGCTCCCCGCTCGGCGGCCAGCCGGCAGGCGACGTGCATCGCCTCGGTCGCCTGCTCGCCCTCGACGATGGGCACGAGGATTGTGCGGTACTCGAGCGCCGCTGCGGGCCCGATCAGGACCGGCGCCCGTACGGTCACAGACAGCGGCTCGTGGAGGATCCGCCGCCGATAGACGTAGTACGTCACGAAGCCGAGCGCGAGCCAGCCGAAGCCGGCGTAGCGGGTGGGAGGGCTCTGGACGACGACGATCAGCCACGCGATACCGGTCGCAGTTCCGCCGAAGAAGGCAAACACCGGCCAGTTGACGCCGCGAAGGCGAACGTTCGGACGGCCCTGGAAGACGAACTCCTCGTCCCGGTAGCGGCGCCGGAGCTGGATCACCGCAGCGTGCGCGATCGTGAACGAGAGCATGGCCCCGAACGAGTACATCGTGCCGAGGAAATCGACCTGGCCCGGGAGCAGCACGAGGATGGAGACGAAGCCTGCGAACACCAGCAGTGAGAGCCAGGGGGTCTTGAACTTCGGGTGGAGCCGACGGAAGACCTCCGGCAGCTGGCGGTAGGTCGCCATCGAATAGGTGATCCGGGAGGCACCGATGATGCCGGCGTTCGTGGCGATGAACAGGATGGTCGCGGCCAGGAGGCCGACATAGACCTCGAGCACCCTCAGCAGATGACCCCCGATGTCGAGGTTCTTGACCACGCCGAGCACGGGGTCGTTCTGGTAGCCGCCCTGGTCGGGGGACAGGGCCAGCAACGTGGTCAGCCCCTCTCCAGGGACAAGCTTGACCGGCAGCGCGGAGAGCGCGACGAGCGGGAGCGTGAAGTAGATGGCGAAGACGGCGATCGCCACGAGGCCGATGGAGCGTGGGATCGTCCTTGTCGGGTCGCGGGCCTCCTCCGCCAGGTTGGAGACGGTTTCGATGCCCGTGTAGGCGATCATCGCCACCGGGATCGACAGCAGGAAGTCACTCCACGTCGGCGCGATTCCCCAGTGCACGTTGTCCACCAGCGTGTGCGGGCTGAAGACGAGCACGAAGCCGAGCAGCACGAGCAGCAGCTGCGTCGCGAAGTCGATCAGGGCCAGGAAGATGTTGAGGCGGGACGACTCCTTGATGCCGACCACGTTCAGCAGCACCAGCACGACGATCACGAGCGAGCCGCCGACGATGTCCCACGGGTTGTCCTTCAGGGGCCCCCAGAAGATCGAGAGGTAGTGGGGGACGAAGAACGCCGAGATGGCGATCGTGATGATGTAGTTGAGCATCTGCGCCCACGCGGCCCCGAACGAGACGAACTCGTTGAAGGCGTGCCGTGCGAAGCTGGCCGAGCCGCCGGCCTCCGGGTAGCGAACGGTTCCCTCCGCGTAGGTGAGGGCCGTCGCCGAGAAGAAGATGCCCGCGATCACGAAGACGAGCGGGGTGAGGCCGAGCGCGAAGGCTGCCGTGACGCCGAGCGCGTAGTAGATGGACGAGCCGACGTTCCCGTATGCGGTGGAGAAGAGCGCCGGGGTGCCGAGCACCCGCTCGAGTCGCTGCTCCCGCCGTCGTCTACGCGGCACGGAGCGACTTTAGACGGGACCACGGCCGCGGGCATCAGCGGCCGGAAAGCCGGACCGATCTGGACACGGCCCCTCCCGCCGCGTCCCAGTGACAGTCCCAGGGACAGTCACTGGGACTGTCACTCCGGGCGCAGGCGGCATGGCTCCGTGTCGCCGGTTCGCGTCCTGGATGTCACGAGACGCGCGCGTCCTGGTCCAGGAGCGCCGAGCCCGAACTAGCCGTGGATGGAGGCGATCAGGGGGATGATCAGGATCGCCACGATGTTGGCGATCTTGATCATCGGGTTGATCGCCGGGCCGGCCGTGTCCTTGTAGGGATCGCCCACCGTGTCGCCGGTGACGGCGGCCGCGTGCGCCTCTGAGCCCTTGCCGCCGTAGGCCCCGTCCTCGATCAGCTTCTTCGCATTGTCCCAGGCTCCGCCGCCCGACGTCATGGCGATGGCGAGGAAGAGCCCGGTGACGATCGTGCCGATCAGCAGCCCGCCCAGCATCTCGGGCCTGATGATCCCGACGATGATGGGGAAGAGCACCGGGATCAGCGCGGGCGCCATCATCAGGCGAATCGCTCGTCCCGTGACGATCCCGACTGCGCGCGAGTAGTCAGGCCGCGAGGTCCCTTCCATGATTCCCGGGTTCTCGCGAAACTGCCGCCGCACTTCCTGGACGACTTCAGCCCCGGCCTGGCCCACGGCCGTCATGGCAAGCGAGGCGAAGAGGAAGGGCATTAGACCGCCGACGAAGAGGCCGGCGATCACCCACGGGTCGTCGAGCGAGAAGAACGTCGTCAGGCCCTCGTCGCGGAGACCGTTCGTGTAGCTGTCGAAGAGGATCAGGGCGGCCAGCCCGGCCGAGCCGATCGCGTACCCCTTCGTCACCGCCTTGGTCGTGTTGCCCACCGCGTCGAGCGGGTCGGTGACGGCGCGCACGGACTCGGGCAGGTCGGCCATCTCGGCGATCCCGCCGGCGTTGTCGGTCACGGGGCCGTAGGCGTCGAGCGCCACGATCAGGCCCGTCATCGAGAGCTGGGCCATGACCGCGACTCCCACGCCGAACAGGTCGTGGCCGGCGGCGTAATACGCGCTGACGATGCCCGTGGCGATCACGATCACCGGGGCCGCGGTCGCCTGCATGCCGAAGGCGAGCCCGGAGATGATGTTGGTCGCGTGACCGGTCTGCGAGGCGTTCGCGATCGCCTTCACCGGCGGCCATCGCGTGCCCGTGTAGTACTCGGTGATGGCCACGAGCAGGAAGGTGACGGCGAGGCCGATCAGTGCCGGGCCGTAGAGCTGCCAGAAGCTGAATTCGGGCCCGTCGAAGGCGAGCGTCACGGGGATGAAGCCGACGGCGGAGAGCAGCGTCGCCACGATCACCGCCTTGTAGAGCGCGTTCATGATCGCGTTGGCGCCGCCGCCGACCCGAGCGAAGAACGTGCCGATCACGGAGGCCAGGATCGAGATCCCGCCGATGCCGAGCGGGTAGAGCCAGAGCTCCTGGAACGAGGAGAAACCGATGCCGAGCAGCATCACCGCGACGGCCGTGACAGCGTAGGTCTCGAACAGGTCTGCCGCCATGCCCGCGCAGTCGCCGACGTTGTCGCCCACGTTGTCCGCGATCACGGCTGGGTTGCGAGGGTCGTCCTCTGGGATCCCGGCCTCGATCTTGCCCACGAGATCGGCACCGACGTCCGCCGCCTTCGTGTAAATGCCGCCGCCCAGGCGCGCGAACACGGAGATCAGAGAGCCACCGAAGGCCAGCCCGATCAGGTCGTCGACGGCGGAATGCGGCGTGTGATTCAGCCAGTCTGTAAGCGCCCAGTAGTAGCCGGCCACGCCGAGCAACCCGAGGCCGACGACGAGCAGACCCGTTACGGAGCCGGCCTTGAAGGCGACGTTCAGCGCAGGGCCCACGCCCTGTCGAGCGGCCTCGGCCGTGCGCACGTTCGAGCGGACGGCGACGTTCATACCGATGAAGCCGGCGGCGGCAGAGAACACGGCGCCGATCAGGAAGCCGATGGCCGTCCCCCAGCCCAGCTCGTTGTAGAAGCCGAGGAGCAGGAACGGCACGACCGCGACCACGGCGATCGTCGTGTACTGCTTCTTGAGGTAGGCGGCAGCGCCTTCCTGGACCGCGTGGGCGATCTCCTGCATGCGCTCGTTGCCCGCCGGCCGAGCCATGAGCCAGAAGACGAGGTAGACCCCGTAGCCGAGGGCAACCCCACCGCAGATCAGCGCGAACAGCACCGCATGGTCGTCGAAGAAGCTCGCTAGCAGCACGCTGTCTCCCTCACAAAGTCAGCGCCGAGCTCCCTCGGCGCGGGCAATCTTCTATCACAAGGTCGGGAGCCTAATGCACCCGCGGAAAGTGCGACCCGCGTACGCGGGGCACTTTCCCCGGTCGTCAGACCAGCTGGGCCGCTACTTCGCGCTCACCGTGACCTTGCGCGTCTCCGTCGTCTTGCGCCCGTTCGTCTTGAGCACGATCGTGAACGTGGCCTGCACAGTGGTCCCGGCACGCATCCTCACCGGGATCGTGATCGCGGTCCTCTTCCCAGCGGCGATCTTGACGCGCGCCTTGCCGGAGACGCCCTTGCCCTTCAGGCTCGCCGTCGCGTCGACCTGCGCCGGGCAGGCGATCCCGGTGGCCGAGTACTTCACCGTCGCCTTGCCCTTCTTCACCGTGCTCTTCCCGGACACGGCCGCCGTCGCCGGCTTCGAGCGGTCCTCGGCGAAGTGGACGATGCCGGCGTTCTGGGCGATGACGTACAGGTCGCCCGTCGGCCCGACAGCGATGTCCGCTCCGCTGCAGCGCACGAACGAGCTCGAGGGCGAACAGCGGGTTCCCGCCCGAAGTCTCGTGGAGACGACGCAGGGCCTGCCGCGGGGAGTCGGTTCCGAGTTGTGTCCGAATGACGCGTCCCAGAGCGCCCAGGCTGAGCCGCCCGATCCGCCGAAGATCCCCGCGCACGAACGTCCGGTCTAGTCCGAGAGGCACACGAGGCTCGCCTTCGGTGCGCGCTGAGAGCAGCAGCCTGATCGGATCACCTCGAAGCCTGCGGGCGGCGAACTCCAGCACTCCAGCCGAAGACCCGTCGAGCCACTGGACATCGTCCACAGCGACGAGGACGGGGCCGCGGTCCGCCAGCCTGCGCAGAGCGTTCAGGAAGGAGGCCGCGATCGCGCTCGGCTGAGGAGGAGGATCCACGGGCTCGGCGCGGAGAAGGGCGACCCCGAGGACGCGCCGCTGCGGCTCGGGTAGCTCATCGGCGAGCTCGTCGAAACAGTCGTCGAGCAGATCGCGAACGGCCGAGAGCGAGAACTGCGTCTCGGAGCCGCTCGGGTTGCAGGTGAGCACGGTCTGACCACGGTCCCGCGCGGCTTCGACCCCAGCACGCCAGAGCGTAGTCTTGCCAATCCCGGCCTCTCCCTCGAGCACAAGCGCACTCGAAGCGCCGTCGTCGAGGAAGGCCAGGATCCCTGCGACTTCGTCATCATGGCCGACAACGTCCTTCGTCATCTCGCGGCTTGAATATCACGGATGGACTACGGGAGGGCCCCGCGCAGCGCCGTCGCGCACACGTCCTCCGGCTGCGGGCCCATGCGCGGGATCACCGCGAGGAGCAACTCGCGCAGCCGCTCGTTGTTCTCGCGGAAGACGTCCAGCACGCGTTCGGCACTCACGGGCTCCGAGCCCGCGACGCCGACGTCGTAGTCGGTGACCATTGCCGCCGTCGCGTAGCAGAGCTCGAGCTCCCGCGCGAGGTGGCCCTCGGGATAGGCGGTCATGTTTATGAATTTGCGCTACTCCCACACCCGGAAGCGGTACTCCTACCCGACGCGCGCGCCGCGCAGGGCCGTTGCGCAGATGTCCTCGGGCTGTGGGCCGATTCTCGGGATCACCGCGAAGAGCAACTGCCTCAGCTTCTCGTTGTTCTCGCGAAAGACCTCCATCACCCGTTCCGCAGAAACCGGGTCGCCTCCCTCTACTCCAATGTCGTAGTCGGTCACCATCGCCACCGTCGCATAGCAGAGTTCGAGTTCACGCGCGAGGTGGCACTCAGGTACCCCGGTCATGTTGATCACATCCCAATTCATCTGCTGGAACCAGGCCGATTCCGCCCGCGTCGAGAAGCGCGGACCCTGGATCACGACCACCGCGCCGCCGTCGCGCACGGCGATGCCGAGCTCGCGCGCGGTCTCGACGAGCAGTCGCCGCAGGTCTGGGCAGTACGGGTCGGCAGCCGACACGTGCATCACTGGCGCACCCTCGTAGAACGTGTCCGGTCTCCCCCACGTCCTGTCTATGAACTGATCGGCCACGACGAACTCGCCCAGCTTCAGGTCCGCTCTCAAGGCTCCCGACGCGCACGGTCCGATGATCCGGCGGGCGCCCAGCTCGCGCATCGCCCACACATTCGCCCGATAGGGAATCCGGTGCGGCGGCAGCTCGTGCTTCAAGCCGTGTCGCGGCAGGAACGCGACTCGCTTCCCTCCGACCTCGCCAATCGTGAACGGCGCGGACGGCGGGCCGTACGGCGTCTCGACCTCGACCTCGTGAGCTTCCTCGATGAGCGAGTAGAAGCCCGATCCTCCGAAGACCCCGATCTCAACTTCGGCCATCGAGCGTCAGAGGCTAGACCATCGGCGGCAACGCCAAAGGCGTTTCGCCTTGAGCTAGGAGTCCTCGCGCGTGTAACAAATAGGGAGTGTTCAGCTCGGAGAACCTCTCCCTCTTTGGAGGCGCCAGCCGGGTTCTTGCCTTCGAGTTGGGCGTCATCTGGCCGCACGTGCAGACCGGGCCACGACAAACCGGCGAGCGGTGGCGGTCGTAGGATCTCCGGCGTTGGCAGATCCCATTGCAATCTTTGGCGCCGTCACCGGCGGCGTGGCTATTGCCCTGACTGTACGGCGGGAGATATATGCCAACCGGCGCCGCCTGGGCCTTGATCACGGGTTCAACGTCAAGATGAGCGCAGACGGCGATGCGGTAGAGGGGGCGTGGTTAGTGATCCGTCTCTGGAACCGGGGTGGGCGCGGTGTTGCCGCTCGCGCAAGTGGACCTTGGGAACGCCGCTATTACCATTGGCCCAGATGACCCGAGCCGGAAGGGGTACGCGCCTCTAGAAGACGTGGTCCGCGTGGGCATCAATCCGTTCGGTGAGCCGGTACAGGCGTGCGCGCAGACGACCGGCGGCAAGGAGTAGCTGGGGCCACAATACGGAATCTTCCTGGGTTGGCCGCCACCACTGCGTCAGCAAGGGCCGGATTGCGGCGTGGAAACCTGATCCGTCAGCACGGTCGTTTACGACCTCACGGCGTCTGTTCCAGATTGGCATCCTGCTCGCCGGGATTGGCACCGGCTCCTCCGCCTCGTCCGCCAAGTCCGCCATCTGTCAGAAAAGCTGCAGCTCGCTCTGCTCGTGTCGCCGTGACGGCGGCATCACACTGCACTCGACAGCGACGGCGCTACTGGCGATGGTCGGCGTGCTCGTCGCACCGGCCTTCTCGGCGCTCGGGCAGATCCTTGCCAAACGGGAAGGAGCCTCGCTCCCGACGACGCTGCTGCTCGCCTGGGGCATGACGCTCGGCGGCACCCTGCTCCTTACCGTCGGGCTTGCGACCGGCCCGCGCCGGCTGGCGCTGGACGGCCGCACCCTCGGCTCGATCGCCTACCTCGCCCTCGCAGGGTCGGTGGCCGGCTTCTCGCTTCTCTACTGGCTGCTTCAGCGGATCAGCGTCGTCTCCGTCTCGCTGCTCAACCTCGTCCTGCCGATCCTCGCCCTGATCGAAGGCTGGGCCGTCTACGGCGAACGGCTCAACCTGTCGCTCGCGCTCGGCGTACTCATCGTCGCTGCCGGCATCGGCCTCACCAGCCTCGGCTCGCTCCGCAGCACCCAACCAGCGGCCACCGGCGTCGACACAGCCGGTTGACCGAGGTTCATCGCCGCCGAGCTGCCGCGCTATCGTGGCCTCGCTCGGTGAATAGAGCAACGGTTTTATTGACGAAAGACGGCGCGCACGTTGTGCGCGCCGTCCCACCTCTCTCGAACTAGCGCAGTGACCTGAACGCCGCTTGGATCTCGGTAGCGAAGAGCTCCGGCTCTTCCCACGCCGCGAAGTGACCGCCCTTGTCGATCTCGTTCCAATAGATGAGCTTGCCCGTCAGCCCGGATCAGCAAGGATCGAGGAGCGGAAGGAGGCGGGAAGCCTACCGCCAGCTGGCGCCGAGACGGCCGTCTTCTTCGACCACCTCGGTCCCGAACGCCGCGCAGGCCTCGTAGAACCGGTGCTGCACCCACGCGAGGTCATCGCCCTCGGCGAGGCGCGTGTATGCGAACTCGAGCCGGAGCGGGATCGCCTCCAGCCAGTTGCGCTCGAGGTCGACGAGGAAGAGCAGACCGAGATCGTTTCGCAGCTCCGGGTCGGCTGCGTAGTCGGTGAGGAAGTCACCGAGGTCGTAGAGGACGCGGCGAGCAACCCCCTGGAAAACGTGCGCTGAGTGGCCGGCGATCAGCGTTGCGCCGGCCTCCGCAAGAGCCCGCGCCGCGCTGCGAACGTGCCCGACCGGCTCGGCGACCATGTTCGGGCCCCAGTGCGGCGCGACCAGGATCGCATCCGCGTCGAGCCTCCGGATCGCCTCCGGGAGCCAGGCCGGTAGTCTCCGCCACAGATCGGCGAAGGCAACGCCGGGCCGGCCGGGAGCCGCGGCGTAGGCGGCCGGATGGTCGGTCACCGCCACCAGGCCGAGCCTGTGGCCGCCCGCCTCGAGCACGGCCGGGGCTCGGGCCAGGTCGAGATCCGGGCCTGCGCCGACCCAGGCGATCCCAGCCGACTCGAGGTGCGCGAAGGTGTCGAGGAGTGCGTTCGGCCCGAAGTCGAGCGCGTGGTTATTGGCAAGCGTCACGCAGTCGACGCCCAGGTGGGCGAGCGCCTCAGCCGCCGCCGGCGGCGCCCGAAAGTGGAACGCCCTGGCCGGGGCGGGCGCTCCATGTTCGGAGATGCAGCACTCGAGGTTGACCACGCAGAGATCGGCCTCGCGGACGGCGGCGACGAGCTCGGGCGCGAACAGCGAGTCCGGCCCGTCGGTCGTAATCCGCTCGGCAACCCCTCGGCCGAGCATCGTGTCGCCGGCCAGCGCGAGCTTCACGGCGCCATTGTGGCTCGGCTTTCATGCCGCTTGCGAAACACAACCCAATACGAACGATCGGGAGGTCGCATCTCGCGGTCCCATCGGGTGGGACTCCAACCTGACATCGCCCACCAGCCTGTCGCGGAATGCGGGAACCGCGACGGGGAGGAGGGACGGGGGACGACGGGGCCGAGGGGAGGCGGGCGGGTGATCGGTCATACTTTGGGCCGTGGTCGAAGGCGAGCCTTCGCAGCGTGGCCCGACGGAGGGCGAGCTGTTGCCCAGCGCACCGGAGCAGGGCGGCAGCTTCAGCGAGCTTGAGCTTGGGGCGCACGTGCCCGCGGACATCCGCGACGTCTCGTTCCCGCTTGCGGTGCACGGCTACGGCCGCCGGGCGGTCGATGCCTATGTCGAGCGCGTCAATCACCTAATCGCGGAGCTTGAAGTCAGCCGCTCGCCGCGGGCGGCGGTCCGGCACGCGCTCGACCGGGTTACGGAGCAGGTCGGTGGCATCCTTGAGCGGGCGCGGCAGACGGCGGAGGAGATCACCTCGAGCGCACGGAAGGAAGCGGGAGAAAGCACCGCCCGGGCGAAAGC
>WNFU01004748.1_pt1 | contig 23869 bp, 15 predicted proteins | sample 5400121 | NCBI WGS metagenome assembly WNFU01 (sample SAMN13153360, study PRJNA577476) | soil metagenome | isolation source: 100 cm soil or saprolite under grassland replicate 1 | place: USA:California | collected 2016-06-15
CCGCTCGCCGGGGGCGATGGTCACCTCGAGCACCCGGGTGGTCTCGTTCTCGAGCACCACGCGGTGGGAGCCGGGCGCGGCCACGACCGCGTCGAGCGAGTCGGGCCACGGCCAGACGCCTGGCTCCTTCGCTGTGCCCTCCATCCGTCCGGCTCCTTCCCGCAGGTTGGTTTCTGGGCCGAGGTGGATCGCAGTCCCGCACAGGCAGGCTTCAGGCGATTCTGTGCCACAGCGTATAGGCCGCGTGAACCCCGGACGCTCGCCCATGTCACGTTGAGCTGTCGGTCACCTCACCTCCAGTGGACCCGGGGCGGTTCACCTGATTGAGGGTGTCCGTGATGCTTTGTGCAGCCTGGCATGAGGAGACCGGACCATAGGCAAGGTGCTCACGCCTGCCAAGGAGGTCCGGTCTCCGTTGTCATACTGCCCGCGTTCGTCGCTGCCCGCAGGGGTGCTGGCCTGGCTGGTCGGCCGCCTGGCCCACCTGCTGCGACCTCGCCCGCCCGGGCGGGGTGGCACCCCGCCGCTGCCGTTGGAGGTCCGCCTGGACGCGGTCGCGGCGGTCGTGCTGGACGGGCTGCCGTACCGGCGCGCCGGCCGGATGGTCGGGATCTCCAAGACCGCGGTCGGCGACAGCATGGACCTGCTGCTGGGCGAGGTGGCGGCCCTGGGATATTGCCAACCCGACGGGACGTTCATCACCAGCCTGGCCGAGCTTGGCGAGCACCTGGCGGAGATGGCCGCCAGCGGCGAGGCGGTGTGCGTGGACGGGCTGGCGACCCGGGTGCAACGACCCCGCTCGTGGGCCAACCAGAAGGTGCTGTATGACGCCAAGCGGCACGCTCACACCGCTCAGGGGCTGGCGGTGACCACCGTCGACGACGATCTGCTGTGGTGTGACGGTGGCTGGCCGGGCAGCTGCCACGAGCACGAGCTCATGGACCTGTCGGGACTGCGGGCGGCGCTGGACGCCGCCGGCGTCGCCACCGTCCTGGATCGGGGGTTTCGGGGCATGGCCAAGCTCCGCGAGCACTGGCACGCGCCGGTCGGGGACCGGCGCACCAGGGACCGGCTCACCGGCGGGCAGCGGGCGTTCAACCGCGTGCAGGCGGGACTGCGGGCGCTGGTGGAGCAGTCGATCGGGCATCTGGCCAATGCCTTGGCGCTGCGCCGCTGGCGCGGGCTGCTGTACCGGGTCCGCGACGTCTACCAAGCCGCCGGCGCCCTCATCTGCCTGGGCCGATGGCTCCACCGAGCCTCCTGCTGAACAACGATCACGGCACGCCGCAACCTACCCACCGGGTGCTTCCAACCGTCAGGTTCTTCCAGACGAGCCAGCTGCCGCCATCCGCGGTGTCCGTCGGGCCGGGTTGGAGGTGGCCGGGAGCACGGCGGGGCCCAGACCAGCCGGCCGACCGTTTGGGATCGTGGCGCCTTGCTCCTGCGCTTGGGGCGGGTGGTTCGTGCTGCTGGCCGATCCGGGACGCTGACCACGGGATCAGGGCAGCCCAGCGCCCGACCCGTGGACCAGGTTGTGGATGAGCCGCCTGCCAGCGGGCGCCGAGCCGCCGGGTCAGCGCAGCAGGCGGGTGAGCTGGTCGAGCTGGGCCAGGCGGCGGTGCAGGGGCGGATGGCTCGCCAGCCAGCCGCCGAACTCGTCCCGGCCGGCGACCAGGCCGAGCGGCTCGACGCCGCTGCCGCGCAGGTCGGTCCGCGGGATCTGGTCGCGTTGGCCGTGCACCTTCACCAGCGTCGCCGCCAGCAGCGCCGGCCGGCCCAGCCACAGCGCGGCGCTGCGGTCGGCCGCCAGCTCCCGGTCGCGGCTGAGGGCCCGTAGCGGCAGGTGCACCGCTAGCGCACCCACCGCCACCACGGGAACCACGGTGAGCAGCACGACCCGGATGAAGTAGAAACAGAAGGTGAGGTACCCGCCCGGCGTGGATGGGAGGAGGTCGACGCGCTGCAGCATGCCACGCCGGCCCAGGAGCAGCAGCCAGACCAGCGCGGACGCGAACAAGCCGGCCAGCGCCAGGAGGGCGACGTCGGGCGGCAGGTGCACTAGCAGCGCATATACCGGCAGCACGGGGACCACGGTGAGCAGCACGACTTGGACGACGTTGAGCAACAAGGTGAGGTACTCGCCTGGCGTGGATGGGGCGGGGTCGAACCGCTCCGCCATGCCACGCGGGCCCAGGACCAGCAGCCAGACCAGCCCAGACGCGAACGAGCTGGCCAGCGTCATGACGGCGACGTCGCGGTGCTCGATGTGGGCGAGCTCGTGGGCGAAGGCGGCCTCCAGCTCGGGCGGGTCCAGCCACAGCAGCCCCCAGGTCACGATCATGGTCGTGTGCCGGCGGCTGCGGCCGACCGTGAAGGCGTTGGCAGCCATGTCGTGGGCCAGCGCGACGCGGGGCTTGGGCTGTCCGGTGAGCGCGCACAGCCGGTCAAGGGTCGCGTGCACCTCAGGCGCCTGGTGCTCACAAACCAGCCGGGCGTTGGTCACCGCGCAGGCAAGCCGCTCGGATTGGCGCCACTGGGCGACCAGCACTGCCGCGGCCAGCAGCACCACCAACCAGACGGGGACGCCAACGGCGACCAGCAGCCAGCCGATCCCGGCGTAGACCACCACAAGCAGAGCGAGAACGGCGAGGATGCGCGCTTGCAATGCGAGGCTGCCCGTGGAGGTGCGACCGACCACGATGGCTCCTCCGGCCGGGTCCCCGGACCGTGCTGGGGACCGAATCGCCCCAGGATACTCCCTTCATCCCGGACTGTTTGCCGCGCCGTCGGCGCAGCGGGTCTTGCCGGCAGGTCGATGGCCAGGCCAGACGTGCGTGGTGCCGCCCGGTGCCGACCCGGACTGGATACCAACGAGCCGAGCCGGGACCAAGCGCCGGTCAGGCCGCGCCGCAGCCGACGGGTGGCGCTGGCCCGTGCTGGCCAGCATCCGCCACGGCCATTCGCAGCGGCCCCAAACCACGCCGGCCAGCACCACCGCGGCAGAAGTGACCGGCCACAGGCTCGTGCGCGCCGGCCACAATCGCACGGCAGTGGCGCCTCGACGCCGTCGACAGCGTGCAGCCGGTAGTGGGTGTTCGGATTGAGTGGCAAGTTGGTCCTCATCCGCCCTGATCGATGGGGCGTCCAGGGCTGGCGGCCGGCGCCCGCCTCGGGTCAGGAAGTGCTCGCTGTAGCCCAGCCCACTCACGATCGGTCCTACCAGGACCAGCGCGCGGACCAACTGCGGGTGGTCCAGGGCGCAGTGCAACGACACCAGGCTGCCGAACGAGCATCCGATGAGCGTTGCCGGCGCATCAGACACCGAGCGCACGACCCGTGCCAGGTCATCAACGCTGGAATACGGGGCGTGCGGCGCAGGTGATCGCCCGTAGCCGCGGCGGTCCCAGCGTGCCACGCGGTAGTGGTGGGCGAAGGTGGTGAACTGTGCGTCCCAGGTTTCCCGGTGCAGCAGGCCGTCGTGGGTCAGCACGACCGCCGGGCCGGAGTGATCAGTCCATGCCGTCTCGTTGTAGACGCTGCCGCCGTCACCGGCCACATCGCCGCTGTCCACGTGAACGTTCTGGTCGGCCCGATCGGCATCAGTCGACAGTGCGGGACACCTCCTCGTGCCGTAGACCGGAGCTACTCGCGTGCTCGAGCGGTCATCGAGTAGGGCTGGCGGCCTGGGTTGAGAGGCCGTGGCTCGCCGGTGGCAGCCCTGTGCCACAGCAGTACCCATGGCGGTTTCCCCAACCACCCAGCCACGTGGCCCCGGTGAGTGTCAACCGAATTCGGGCTCTGGCCACGTTCCGTGATCTGAGTCGACCCCGGGGGTGAGGCGAGTTAGCGGTGTCATGCTGTGAGGAGCACCCGTTTACGTTCAGCGGGTCCCGCTGGCGGCATGACCGCCGCGTTGAACGTCCGCCATGCGGCTACCCATCAACGAGCACTGGCACATTGACAATAGTATTGTCAATATGTCAGGTTAGTTGACGAGGAGGCCGTATGCCCGACCATGTCACTGAGCTGCTTGATGAGGTGCGGATGCTGTTCCACCTGGCCGCCCAGGTCGCCGAGGAGCTGCACGCCGCCGAGCCGGTCACGGTCAGCATGCGCGCGGTGCTGGAGCTGCTGCGGCAAACCGGCCCGGCCACCGTTCCGGACATCGCCCGCCGCCGCTACGTCACCCGCCAGCACATCCAGACCCTGGTCAACGCCCTGCTCGCGCAGGGTCTGGTGGCGGCCGAGGCCAACCCGGCACACCGGCGCTCCCCACGCATCGCCCTCACCGCTGCTGGCCGCCGGATGATCCGGCGCATCACCGACCGTGAGCGGCGCTTCCTCGCCGGGCTCGACCTGTCCCTCGACCCACAAGCACTCGTCAGCGCCCGCCGCACGCTGACTACGCTGCGCAACGCGATCGGAGCAGCCCATGAGCAGGCTTCGTAGCCGCATCCTCAGCCAGTTCGGCCGCCCCTCCGGCGCCCTGGGCGCGCTCGCTGGTGCGGTGATGGCCCACCGCGGCAGCAACCAGCGGCGCAACGCCTGGACCGTCCAACTCCTGGACATCCAACCCGACGACCGCGTCCTGGAGATCGGCTACGGGCCAGGCCTTGCCATCCACCGCGCCGCCGAGCTCGCGTCCCACGGCCGGGTGGTCGGCATCGACCACTCCCAGGTGATGCAGCGCCAGGCCCGCCGCCGCAACCGCCATGCCGAGGCGTCGGGCCAGGTGCAGCTCCTGCGCGGCAGCGTGGCCGACCTGGCCGGCCAGCCGGCCACCTTCCACAAGGTGCTCGCCGTCAACGTGTTCGGGTTCTGGCCAGACCCGGTGGCGGTGCTGCGTCAGGTGGCCGCGGTGCTGCTGCCAGGGGCCAGGATCGCGCTGACCATGCAGCCACGCGGACGTGGCGTCACCAACGAGCACACCCGCCAGGCCGGCGAACGCTTGGGGGCGGCGCTCCACGACGCGGGCTTCACCGACATCCAGGTGCACACCCTCGCTCTGGAACCCGTCGATGCGGCCTGCGCCGTGGGCGTGTGGCCCAGCGAGAAGGCAGGCACCACCAGCCCTTGACACGGCCCGACCTCGCGTGTCAGGTCGGCGCTTTTCGCCACCCTCTGTGGATATTGCGCTGGCCGAATCCACAACTACAGGTCATACCGCTCCGCTTGTCACAGCCAGCGGAGAGGTCCAGGCCCCGTACGATCGAGCAAGGAAGGCGCCCATGACCGTCGAAGCGTACGTGTTCATCACGACCACCAACCCCGGCCCCCGTAAGGCGTGCCAGGCGATCAGGCGCCTCCCCGGGGTCGTTCGCGCGGACGCGCTGTTCGGCAGGCCCGATGTCGTCGCCATCGTGGCCGGGGATGACATCGCCAGCATGGACGAGGCAATCGATCGCATTGCTGAGCGGCCTGAGGTGATCGGAACGGACTCGAAGGTCGTCCGCTGGATCAAGTAGAGCAAGGGTCGGCTGATGCAGTGGCGTCGTGATGCTCGGGTGCTGCGGACCTTGGGAACGTGGCTGTGCAGAGCCGCGATCCCACCTGACTGAGCCCGACTAGGCGAGCCCAAAAACGGCCGCGTCGGGCTCGGGGATCCAGGCGCCTGGTGGCAGCTCGAGCCAGCGCTCGCTCCGCGCGAGCTCGTCGATACTGGCATGAAGAGCGTCCAGGCCGGGGTGCCGCAGCTCGCGGCGGTAGACCATCGTCCACTGGTACAGCGCCACCGGCTCGGTGAGTGGCCGGACGGCCACGCCGGGCGCGAGTGACCGCTCGACCAGGGTCAGGATGGGCCGTCCATGGTCGCGCAGGTGCTGCACGGTCTCCTCGAGCCCGGCGGCGTGCAGGTGGGGCGGGGACGGCTCGGCCCCCAACGCCGCCAGCAGGCGCACCCCAAGGTCGACCCACTCCGGCGCGTGCTCGTTGCCGGCGCTGACGTCCACCTGGGTGCCGCGCAGCGCCGCCAGCGGCACCGCCTCCAGGCCGGCGAGCGGATGCTCCTCGGGGAGCAGCAGCGCCAGCGGCTCCAGCCGGACCAGCCGGCGGGCGAGCTGCTGGGTGGGGAATGGGCGTCCGAGCCCTTCGCTGCGGCCGAACGCCACGTCGAGCCGCCCGGCCAGCAGCAGCTCAAGCGCCGCGCCGAAGCCGCCGTGGAAGCGAGCGACCAGCTCGGTCTTGGGCGCGCGCTGGCGTGCGGCGCGCAGCAGCCGCGCCGGGGTGTGCCCCTCGGCGAGCAGGTCGACCAGCAGCGGCTGGTCGTGGTCGCCAAGCTCCTGGACGGTCTGGTCGTGGAGAGCGAGCAGCTCGCGGGCGCGCAGCAGCAGGCGCTCGCCTTCGGGGGTGAGCACGACCCGGCGGGTGGTGCGGGTGAGCAGGCGGACGCCGAGCTGCTGCTCGAGCCGGCGGATGTCGCGGCTTAGCGCCTGCTGCGCCAGGTACAGCCGCGCGGCCGCGCGAGTGAAATGCAACTCCTCGGCGACCGCCACGAAGTGGCGAAGCAGGCGCAGGTCGAGCTCCCCTGCCATCCGCCCGGCACCTCCCGCATCGGCCTCGGGAATTGACACTCTAGCCGTGTGAATCGGTCGCGAACAGGTGTTGGACGGCGCGCAGCGACCGCGTAAGGCTGGGATGTCCCGTTGGCCCCGCAACGAGGTGCAGCACTGTGTGCGAGTGCTGGTCGTCGCGCAGCTCCTCGGCGCGTGCGGCCTGGCCGCCGGGGGGCACGGCGGGGCGCTGCTGGCCGAGCACCTCACCGGCAGCCCGCCAGCCTGGCCCCGAGTGAGGAGGAAGCGATGACCGAGACGACGCCGGCCGCCGAGCGGAAGCAGACGATTACACCGCACCTCGTCACGCGCGACGCGGCCGCCGCATCGGAGTGGTACCAGCGGGCACTCGGCGCGGAGGAGCGCGGCCGCATCCCCGTCCCCGGCGGCAGATTCATGCAGATCGAGCTCCGCTTCGGCGACTCCACCGTGATGATCTCCGACGAGTTCCCCGACCTGGGTGTCGTCTCGCCGCTCTCGCTCGGAGGCACCGTCGGCGCGCTCGCCATCCACACCGACGACGTGGATGCCCTCTGGCAGCGCGCACTCAAGGCGGGGGCCGAGGTCTCGCTCCCGCTGCAGGACGTGTTCTGGGGCGACCGGCACGGCGAGATCATCGACCCGTTCGGCCACCGCTGGGCCCTCGCCCAACACCTCCGCGACGTCCCGACCGACGAGATCAGGGCGGCCGCGGCGGCGATGTTCGGCGGTGAGCCAGCGTGATCCTGGTCACCGGAGCGACCGGCACCGGCTGTTTTCGCGCTAGATCGAACTTATGTTCCCTCTTGTCTTCCATGTGGTAATACGGGAACCTTGAACGAAAAGTGCCTCTGACCAGAGGAGTGGCTTATGAGCCAGCCGTTCGAGCGTCCCGGGCAGTTGCCAGAGGTCCTCCGCTGGCATACGGAGTGGTTCACCGACCCGGGCATGCGCCTACGCCAACTGACGGCGGGCAGTAATGAGCAGCTCTTCAGCCTGGTCGAGGACAGCTCACTGAGGTTCGAGCAGGGTGCCGACCCTGGACTGGATCCTGAAGAGTCCACCGACAGGTCCGCCGACACTCAGAAGCGCCTTTTGGACCTGCGGAACAATTTCGTCCAGTTGAACGCCGAAAGGTTGCTGGAAGCCATCGATGCGGGCAGGATCCGGGGTCCAATAATGGCTCCACAAATTCATTAGCCATACGTAGCCACCTGGCCGGAAGAAACCCCAACGAGGGTGCCGGGCACAGACAGCCCGACTCGGTTCATGACGTGCTCCGCCTGGTTTCTTGCCTCACGGAACCTCTATCGCACCACCTTGAAGAGCAGGCCGGCTCCAAGCGTGCACCTCTCCCGTCCGACAGCTGGTGTGGAGGTCTTCATGCCTGATTGGGAGCATGATGAAGCGAGAATCGAGGCGGCGTCCCAGGCGGTACTGAAGATCCCCGGGGTGCACAGTGTGTATCTGGGACCGCGGTATCGCAACGGACGCAAGACCGGCGAGATGGCGTTGTGTGTTCTCGTGCGAACCAAGAGGCCGCTCGAAGAGGTTGCACCCCGCGACCTCGTACCGCCTGAAGTGGCCGGAATTCCAACCGACGTCATCGAGAGCGATCCACCCAGGCCGTTGCAGAGGCTCGATTCCGATGACAAGTATGCCCAGCCGAGCCTGGCCGATCTCCCGATGTTCGACGACGAGGAGTATACGCGACTCCGCGGCGGTATCGCCTGCGAGGGAGGTGGTGGCACCGGCACGCTCGGCTGCATCGCCCGCGCGACCGACACGGCGAACAACGGCAAGATCGTGCTGCTTTCGAACTGGCACGTGCTGACCAGCAAGGGCAACGGTGAAGGCAAGACGGTCCGCCAGCCGCGCGAGAGCTGCTGCTGCTGCGGCCGCAAGGTCGGGGTTGTCTTGCGGACTCGGAAGACGAACACCGGCGCGTTCTATCTTCGCCATCCAGACACGCCCAACCTCGACGTCGGCATCGCCCTGCTCAATCCCGGCGTCGAGGCGCTCGCCGAAATGCAGCAGGCCGCCGGAAGCGCTGGCGGCACCGACCTGGTTCGTGGCGTCCGAGCCGATGCATCGATCACGGCCAACCTCGCCGTCCAGAAGCGCGGCAGCCGAACCGGGCCGACCCAAGGGACGATCGACAGTCGCTTCGGCATTTACGCACCGGAAGGCAACTCCGACAAGGCTACCGCCTTCCGAAGGCAGCTCGTGATCGATCCCGGCTTCCCGCCCGGCACCACGACAGGCGTCTTCCGGTTTGGGGCAGGGGGGGACTCCGGGTCAGTCGTCATGACCCAAGCAGGCGGCGAGGTCGTCGGCCTGCTCTGGGCCGTGACCGCGACACGCCCGCTCGCGCCGGCCAACCGCGACCTGGTCGTCGTCAAGGGAATCGCCTCGAATATCCACGAGGTGATCTCCGAGCTGCAGATCGACATCGCCACCGCGACAACCGCCGGACAGATTCTCACCAATCCTGCCCCTGCCCCAGCCCCGGCCCCCGCCCCCGCGACGCCGTTGTCGGAAGGCAGCGTGCCGCAGCCAGTCCGCGCCACGATGCTCAACCAGGCCCGGCTTCAAATCGAGCAGACACAGTACGGCCGGCAGTACATCGAGCTGGTTCGGCGCCACCACTCGGAAGTGTCGCGCCTGGTGCGGACCAACCGGCGCGTCGGCGCCATCTGGGCCCGCTACGGCGGGACGGCGTTCGTGCAGGCGATACTCGACGCCGTCGCCCTTCCCGATGAGCCGATACCCTCCACCATCGCGTCGCGCCCGGTCGCGGAGTCGACAGCCCGCATCGGCATGATGCTCAAGCGGTACGGGAGCGCCGCGCTCGCGCGTGACATCGACAACTACGAACGCGTCCTCCCAGGTCTGTGCGGCCGCTCCTACAACGAGCTGCTGGCCCGTCTGCGCGCCGGCGAGCCAGTCCTGGGCTGAGATGCGATGCCTACCACACCGGGAACGCTCGAGCTTCTAGCCGGCGCCGTCGCGCGGATCCTGTCGCCGCTGGCCGAAGAGCTGGACACGACCAACGTCCTGGACTTCTTCCGGCGCCTCGGCGTGCAGTTCCCCGACGCGCTGCTCACTGCACATCCGCAACTGGTCACGGCACTCGAAACCACGCGCGAATCGGCCGGCGCGCTCCCCGGTGCGGTCGACCAGCTCATCGCCGCGATTGCCGGCGACGACGAGGCCGCGACCATCGCGGCGACCGCCGGGCTGGTCGGCCGTATCGTGGCCGTCACCGCCGGGCTCGCTGAGATAAAGACGCAGATCGACGCGGCGGCAGATACCACGCCCGGGGTGACGCCGCAGCAGGTGCACGACTTCGCAGCCGAGTTACCACGCGCGATCTTGGATTACGTGCTCGTGCGCACCGGCGAAATCTACATCCCGACCGTGACGGGAACCCTCGCGCTGGTCGGCATCATTGACCGCGAGCGCGTCGCGGGGGACTCCACCGACCCGAGCAAGCCGGAATACATCGCACGCCGACTGCGCCTCGACCGCATCCCCCAGTTCCTGCGCAATCCGCTCGAGTACGCGGAAGATCTGGTCGGCTGGGGAACCGGCGGCTTCGATCCGCTCGACGTCCTCACCCGACTCGACAACTACTTCAACGACCTCGCCGTCCCCAGCACCCTCACCGAGTCGCCGCCTCGCTTCGAAAGCTCGATGTTTGACCTCGCGGGCGCGCCTCCCGGCCTCGCGTTCAAGGTCCACGTCCCAGTTGAGTCGGGCATCGATCTCCGCCTGCGGATGTGCTCCGGCTTCGCGTTCCACCTTCTGACCGAGGGAACCTTCCAAGCGACGCTCGAAGGTACGGTGATGCCGCCCGCGGAGGTAAGCGCGTCAGCGGGCGCTGAGGTGTCAGGGCGCCTGCAGGTCGGCCTCTCCGTCGAGCCGGTGGCGCCGGCGACGACCGTCATCCTGGTTGGCCAGAGCGATGGCAGCCGCATCGAGGTTCTCGGCGTGCGCGGCGACGCAGGCGTGCGCCTGCGGTGGGACTCGGGCAGCGCCACCACGACGATCGAACCCGACGTGCAGGCGTCGATCAGTGGGGGCAAAGTCGTCATCGACACATCAGAAGCCGACGGTTTCATCGGCGCGCTGACGAGCGGCCTGCACGTCGAGGGAGGCTTCGATACCCGCATCGGCTGGTCTCCCTCCACCGGCATCCATTTCGAGGGCAGCGCGACGATCGAGATACTGGTCCCGCTGCACGTGGCGGTCGGGCCCATCGAGATCTCGTCCCTCTACATCATCGGTGGGCTGAGCACGGCCGAATCCATCCCGCTCGAGCTCTCCGTCGGGCTCGGCGCCCAGCTGGGGCCCCTGCAGGCGGCGGTCGACCGCATCGGCGCGACGGGCGACCTCACCATTCCCGACGGCGGCGGCAATCTCGGGCCGGCCAATCTCGCAGTCTCCTTCAAGCCCCCCAACGGCGTGGGCCTGGCCATCGATGCCGGCGTCGTCAAGGGCGGCGGATACCTCTACCTCGACTTCGACAAGGGCGAGTACGCCGGCGCGCTCGAATTGACGGTCTCGAACTTCCTGTCGTTGAAGGCGATCGGCCTGATCAACACGAAATTGCCGGGCGGGCAGCCGGGCTTCTCGCTGCTGGTGATCATCACCGCCGAGTTCAGCCCGGGTTTCCAGCTGGGGTTCGGGTTCACCCTGCTCGGCGTCGGCGGGCTGCTCGGCCTCAACCGCGCCCTGCTGCTCGATCCGCTTGTCCAGGGCGTGCGGACGGGCGCGGTGAACAGCATCCTGTTTCCGACGAACGTGGTCGCGAACGCGCCGAAGATCATCAGCGACCTTCGCGCGATCTTCCCGCCCAAGGAGGGCACCTTCCTCATCGGCCCGATGGCGAAGATCGGCTGGGGAACACCACCGCTGGTATCGGTGTCGCTGGGCGTGATCATCGAAATTCCCGGCAACGTGGTCATCCTGGGCCGCCTGCGCGCCAACCTGCCGACCGAGGACGAGGCGGTCCTGGTGCTCCAGGTCAGTTTCGTCGGCGCGCTCGAGTTCGACAAGCGGCGACTGTGGTTCTTCGCCACGATGTACGACTCACGGGTGCTGTTCATCACGCTGCAGGGCGAGATGGGCCTGCTGATGGACTTCAGCGACAAGCCCAACTTCGTGCTGTCGGTCGGCGGGTTCCACCCGCGTTTCACCGCGCCGCCGCTGCCGTTCCCGTCGCCGGCGCGGATCGCGCTGTCGCTGGTCAACGAGGACTGGGCCCGGGTTGGTGTGCAGACGTACTTCGCCATCACCTCGAACTCGGTGCAGCTGGGCTGCCGCGCGGACGCGTTCTTCGGCTTCGATGCGCTCAGCGTGGAAGGGTACTTCAGCTTCGACGCGTTGCTGCGCTTCTCACCGTTCTATCTGATCGTCGAGATATCTGCCGGGTTCTCGGTCAAGGTGCTCGGCATCGGTCTGTTCGGCGTCCACCTGCGCGGCTCGCTGGAAGGGCCCACTCCGTGGCACATCCGCGGCTCGGCGGAGATCGAGATCCTTTTCTTCTCGATCTCGGTGGACGTCGACGTCACGTTCGGCGAGCGCCGCATGGAGACGCTCCCGCCGATCGAGGTACTGCCGAAGCTGCGTGGCGAATTCGAGAAGCTCGAAAGCTGGCAGGCCACCCTGCCGGCCGCCGGGCAGTTGTTCGTCAGCCTGCGCGAGCTGGGCAGCGCCGGGGTGCTCGTCCTGCACCCGGTCGGCACGCTGCGCATCAGCCAGCGGTTCGCCCCGCTGAACCTGCCGTTGGACAAGATCGGAAACCAGCGGCCGTCGGACATCCGGCACGCCTCGGTCACGGTGGAGGCGGGCCCGTTGGCGGTCAAAGGCGCGACCCGCGAGAAGTTTGCCGCCGCGCAGTACCGCGACATGGACGACGCGGCCAAGCTCTCCACACCCGCCTACGAGCCGCTCGACAGCGGCGTGGAGCTGGGCGCCGCCGGTCTGCCCTGGGCAACCGGACCGCTGGCGCAGCGCAACGTCCGGTACGAGACGATCATCGTGGACACCGCCTTCGAGCGGCTGCGGACCCGCTTCGTCAAGTTCTGGGACGGGCTGTTCGTACACTTCCGCGCCGGGGCGGCAGTGTCCCGCGCGCCGGTCTCCCGCTTCAACGAGCAGCGGCTGCAGCCGTTCACCGACAAGATGGCCGTCGCCGACGAGCGGTTCACCGTGGCGTTCCAGGCAGACAACCGGCCCTACACGCGCGCGGCCACGTTCACCAGCTTCGCCGAGGCGCACGCGCACCTGACCGAGGCGGTTCGCGTGGATCCCGCGCTCACCGAGCAGATCCACGTGATCCCGATGGCGGAGGTGAACACCGCCCGATGAGCTCCCAGCCAATCGCCGCGTACTCGTTCCTGCCCTGGGCCCGGCAAGGGCTGGGGGTCTACATCCGCGAGGACGACGACGACAGCACCGTGAAGATCCGGGGTTCGATCGACGTCCGCCTGCAGGTATCCGGCGAGCGCATCAGCGGGGGCACGGCCACCGAGAAGCTACTACCCCGCCCGGTGCAACTGTACGGCCCCGGCGACATCATCGGGGTGGACACCAAGGCGATCGTCCGTACCGAGCCGCGGCACTGGATCACCAGCTTCGAAACCAACTACCTGCCGTTCGTGGAGTTCTACGACGAGGACTTCCCCTGGCGGTACACGCCGGCCAAGCCCACACCGGACGGGCACCGGCTCAGGCCGTGGCTGGCGCTGGTCGTCCTCGACGAGAGCGAGTTCAACGAGGCCGCCAACATCCTGGGCCGGCCGCTGCCGTTCGTCGACGTGCCCAGCGCCGCCACCAAGTTCCCGCCAGCCGACCAACTGTGGGCGTGGGCGCACGTCCACGTCAACGGCGGTCTGGGCGTCGGCCCAAACGACACGGCAGCGCTCGCCGCCCGGCTGGACGCCACCGTACGGGTCAACCGCGACCTCGCCTACTCGCGGCTGCTGTCGCCGCGCATCCTGGCGCCAAACACCGGCTACCACGCGTTCCTGATTCCCAGCTTCGAACCCGGCCGGCTGGCCGGCCTCGGCCGCAGCCCGGACACGGCGCTGTTCGCCACCCAGAGTGCCTGGGCGGAATACGAAGGCCGGGACGAGGGCACGCTGTTTCCCTACTACCACCGCTGGTACTTCCGCACCGGCACGGTCGGCGACTTCGAGTACCTGGTCCGGCTGCTCCAACCGCGCACGGTGAACCCGCGGGTCGGCCGGCGCGACATGGACGTGCTGCGGCCGGACGCCAACCTGCCCAGCATCCCCGAGTTGGGCGGCGTACTGCGCCTGGGCGGAGCGCTGCGGGCGCCGCTCGCCACACTGAGCCCCGACGACCTCACCGAGTACAACCGCTTCGAACGGTGGGGCGAGCCCTACCCGCACCCATTCCAGACCGCACTGGCCGCGCTGGTCAATCTCGCCGCAGACTACCGGGACCAGAGCGCCGTCGACGCCAACGCCGGCAGCGGCCTCGGCCCAGACGTGGAGACCGACGACGACCCGCTGATCGTTCCGCCCATCTATGGGCGCTGGCACTCCCAGACGCAGCGGCTGCTGCCGGCCGACGCCGACCCGGAGCGCAACCACTGGGTACCCGAGCTCAACCTGGACCCGCGCCACCGGGTGGCGGCCGGCTTCGGCACCCAGGTGGTGCAGCAAAACCAGGAAAGCTACATGGAGGCCGCTTGGCAGCAGGTGGGGAAGGTACTCGAGGGCAACTACCGGATCCGCCTGGGCCAGATGGCCAGGCTGACCACAATGGTCTGGCACACCAGGGAACTGGCCGTGCTGCAGCAGCGGGCGCCGGAGCGCTTCCTGGCGCTCGCCGCGCCGGTCCAGCCCCGTCTTCTGGCTGACGGACTGACCATCCAGCACCGGATCCAGCGCAGTGCCCTGCCCGGGACGCTGACCTCGAAGACGGTCAGGCAGGCGGTCCGGCCCCGCGGCCGGGCGGACCGGCTGGTCGGGTTCGACGCCGACCGCGGCCGCGGCAACCTGCTGGATCGGGCCAACCGCGGTGAGGTGTCGGCCGCGCCGCCGAAGGTGATCGGCCCCGTGCTGCCGACCGAGGAGAAGCTGGCCGACCAACTCCTCCCCCAAGACCTGCCGCGCGCCTGGGTGCGGTGGCTGCTCCGGTACCCGTGGCTGCGGTTCCTGCCACTTCTGGCGGCGCTGCTGATCGTGCTGCTGATGCTGGCCAGCGTCCCGCTCGTCGTGGTGATCGCGGTCGCCGTCGTGCTGGCGGCTGCGGCGATCTGGCTCGCCGGCCGCGCGGCGCGGATCATCGCGCGGGCGCGGGCCGCCGACGCGCTGCGCCCGGACACCCGGACGCCCGGCAGCGTGGACCAACTGCCGGCCAGCCCGGACTTTCGCGTCGGCGTCCCCGGCACGCTGCCGCCGCCGACGATCGGGACCACCGATAACGCTGAAGCGCTGCGGTTCAAGGACTCCCTGCGCAACCTGTACACCGTTGACGGTGCCGAGCGGGCGATCGAGATCCCGGTACGGCTGCCGCTGCCGCTGCCGGCGGTGGCGCAGGCGGCGATCGAGCAGCTGCGGCCCGACCATACCGTCACCTCGCGGGTACTCGGCTCGATCGCGGTACCGCCCCGCATCGCCGACCAGCTCGTCGAGGACTTCGGTGAGGTGATGGTGTACCCCGAGATCGACGTGCCGATGTACGAGCCGCTCAAGGACCTGTCCAGCGACCTGTTCCTGCCCAACGTGCAACTGGTGGACAACAACAGCATCACCCTGCTGGAGACCAACCAGAAGTTCATCGAGGCCTACCTGGTCGGACTCAACCACGAGTTCGCCCGCGAGCTGCTGTGGCGGGAGTACCCGACCGACCAGCGCGGCAGCTACTTCCGGCAGTTCTGGGACGTGCGGGGCTTCCTCGCCGAGGCGACGACCGACCCGCAGACGCTGCGCGAGCGGCTGCGCGACATACCGGAGCTGCACCGGTGGTCGGTCGACTCCGGCCTCGGCAGTCACGACCACCGGGAAGCGCAGGGCGACAAGGAGGAGGAGCTGGTCCTGGTGATCCGGGGCGAACTGCTCAAGAAATACCCGACCGCGGTCGTCTACGCCCACCGGGCGGCATGGGAGCGCACCGCCGCCGGCGCGATCGACACGACCCGACCACGCAAGCTGGCGCCGCTGACCCCGGCCGAGGCCGGGAACCCGCCGCGGACCCTCGTGAAAACGCCGCTTTACGAGGCGAAGGTCGAGCCCGACATCTACTTCTTCGGCTTCGACCTGACCGCCGAGACCGCCCGCGGCGGCAAGGTCATCGACGGTGAGGAAGACCCCGGCTGGTTCTTTGTTCTCAAGGAACGGCCGGGGGAACCGCGCTTCGGCCTCGACCTGCCGCAGGGCACTCCCCAGCAGGTGCTGCACACCTGGAACGACCTGGCCTGGACCGACGTGGTCAGCAGCTTCGCGGCAGGCGGGTTCCTGCGCATCGGTGAGCGGGCCCCGGTCCTCACCGACCCAGGTCCCGGCAGCGACGCCAAGGAGCAGTACGACGAGGACAGCCACTTCCACTGGCGGGCCGACACGCACGCCTCGGAGGTGGCCTACATCCTGTTCCAAGTCCCGGTCCTGATGGCGGTACACGCCGCTGAGATGCTCAGGAAGCCGAGCTAGCCATGGCCGAATTCGACGAACTGCGCGCTGAGCTGGCCGCCCACCGCCGCCGGCTCGACCGGCAACGGCAGGAGGCGCTGCTAGCCTACGAAGCGGTCCGGCAGATCGAACGAGCGCTGGCCGAGTCCACCCGTACTGAAGGGCCGCCCATTGAGGGCGAGCCGGGACCGCTGGAGGAGGCTCTACAGGCGGCACGAGCCCGCTTCGAGCAGGCAACCGCCGCGCTGGCCGAGCTGACCGCCGCCGGGCACGGGCTGCGGCAGCGGTTCGAGCCGCTCAGTGATCCGCGGGAGGGCGTCGCGCGGTGGCCCGACCGCTACCCCATCCTGCTGCTACCGCTTCGCATCGAGACCCGGTTCCGCACCGGCGACCAGGAGCAGCCGCAGCTGTGGGTGCGCATCTACCCGGACACCTGCCTGGTCGACTCGTTCGAAGGGTCACTCACGACCCAGGAGGTCGACAACGCCCGGGCGTTCTGGGCGGCCATCTGGCGGGCCGGCGGCGAAGAGGCTCGTGAGCGCACCGCCTGGCGCGACCTGGTGGCGGCGCACGGCTCCGGCCGCTCCGGCTGGATCGTGCGGCAATACCTGCCGCTGAACCCCCTCGACAATCCGCACCGGGCCAACCCGGCCGAGGTGCTGCTCATCATTGTCGCGGCCGACCCCCTGCCGGCCGCCGCGAGCGCCTACTGGGAGGCGATCTGGCGCGCCGGCGGCAACCCGGCCGCACAGCAGACTGCGTACGACGCGCTGAGAGGCGCCGTCGGCGCCGCGCAGGCCCGCGAGATCGCCGAACGGTACCGGCCGGTGAACTTCGACGATCCGCCGACGGCGCCGCACACCCGCGCGAACGCGCCGGTGTCGGTGGCCGTCCTGCGCCTGACCCCGCCAGAGGACGTGCCCACGCGCCGTACCTCCTGGTCGAGCCCGCCGCGGGTGGAGCTGCTGCCGGAGCGCTTCGTAGTGGTCGGCTACCGCGGGACCGAGGACCCGCTGGTCGCGGTCGGCCGGCCGGTCCAGACCCCACTGATCGCCGGCCCGGACCCGAACGCGCCGCCGGACCAGCAGTTGAAACCGGTCGACGACACCCTGCAGATCCCCGACCAACTGGCCTGGATGTTCGACTTCGACAAAGCGGTGGAGGCCGGCATGGCGCTGCGGGTCGACCTCGACGCGCAGCAGGCAGCGGCCGGCTTCGACCGGCTGGTGGCGCTCGGGGTACGGCTGGCCGATTCCCCCGCCGAAGGGCGCGGCAACCTCGAGCTCCTGCTCGAGCACCACCTGTATAGCCGGCCCGGACTGGAGATCCTGCCGCAGGGAACCCCGACCAACAACACCGAGAAGGCCGGCGCGGGGTACTCCTTCCGCGACGACTCAGACGCCAGCTTTGGCGTGTTCTTCAGGCAAACCCCGCAGTACGCATTGGAGGACGACCCGCTGCTGCGCCGCGACGGGCAGTGGCTGGCCGACCTGGTCGGGCTGCGCCACGATCTGGTGCGGCGCTTCCCGCACGCCGGCGGGCATGACCAGAGCGAGGCCCGCGCCATGCAGATCGCGCTGTGGCCAGGTACCCTCGGGTACCTCATGCGCACCCTGCTCGCGCCGGTCTTCACCGACGAGCAGATCGCGGCCACGCGCTTCTTCTTCACCCGCTACGTCAGCGGGCGTGGCCCGGTACCCGCCCTACGCATCGGCGCGCAGCCATACGGCATCCTGCCAACGACAGCCTTCGACCGGACGAGCAAGCGGGGCCCGCTGGCCGCGATCCTCAACCGGATCGACAACGACTGGGCGCCACTGGTCAGCCAGGTCTCGTTCATCGGCCAGCGCACCGGCGGTGACCCGCACCAGATCCTGCTCGACGTACTCGGCCTGCACCCAGGCTCGGTCGAGTACTACCCGCTGCAGTCCGACAGTGTCGCGCACAAGTTCTACGAGTTGGCGTTCCTCAACTACTCGGTGGCCCTGGAGTTGCTCGGCCTGTTCCCAGCCGTCGTCCCACTGACCCTCCTGCGCAGCTTCGGCTACTCCGGCGAGCAGGTACCGGAACTACTCAAGCAGGTCTACCGGGCACGGCAGACGCCACTGGACGGACCGCTAATCGACGACCGCCCCCTGTCGGAGACTGATCCGGTGCGCCCGTACGCCGGAAACCGTAACTACATCGAATGGCTGGTCGACGCCGCGAACGCCGGCATCGAGCGGGTCCAGCAGGAACAGGGCTTCGACGGGGACGTCAAGCCCGACTCGCTGCTGTACCTGCTCCTCCGCCACGCGCTGCAGCTCAGCCTGCACTCCACCGGAGTCCGGTTGCAGGTGGCCGCGGGGGTGCTCGACGATCCGAGCCCACTGTGGGCGGAGCCGACGTTCGTGCACGTCGGCGAGACAGCGGCGCGCAGCGAGAGCCGCTACGACGCGCTGTTCCGCTCCGCACCGCTGGTGACCGGCTCCGAGTCGGTCCTACTGGGCGACTACATCACGGCCAACGTCCGCGCGGTCGACCCTGAGCTGCGGGAACAGATCGAGGCCATCGAGCGGCTCAGCCAGGTCCCGACCGCCCGCCTGGAACGGGTCTTCGCCGAGCACATCGACACCGTCAGCTACCGCTTGGACGCGTGGAAGACCGGCCTGCTCAGCCAACAGCTCGACCGCCGGCGACCGCGCGAGCCGTTCCCCGAAGGTGACGACGGTGACAAGACCGGGGGACTGTTCCTCGGCGCGTTCGGCTGGCTGGAGGCGGTGCACCCCGCGGGCGGGGTACTCACCCCGGCCGACCTTCCCGCGGATCTGGCCGCGAAGGTGAACCGGCCCGACGACCCCACCCTGATGCGCGACAGCACCAACGAGGGTCTCATCCACGCGCCGTCGCTCAACCACGCCACCACCGCCGCCGTGCTGCGCAACGGGTATCTCGCGAACGACGGGCGGCTCGCGGTCGACCTGTCCTCACGTCGGGTGCGGGTGGCGCTGAGCATCCAGGAGGGCATGCGGGGCGGGCAGTCGCTGGGCGCGCTGCTGGGCTACCGGTTCGAACGCCACCTGCACGACAACGGGCCGCTGCAGGTACGCGACCTCATCTACCACCTGCGCAGGGCCTTCCCACTCGCCGCCGACCAGATCAAGTCAACCAAGACCGACGACGGCGAGGCCAAGGAGTCCGTCGCGGCGATGAACGTGGTGGACGGCCGCAAGCTGATCGAGCATGTCGAGGCCAACCGCCAGTTCACCTACCCGTTCGGGATCGCGACGCTGCCCCGGCGCGACGCCGGCCAGGAGGCGGCGCTGACCAACGCGCTGGCACACATCCGCGACGCCAACGACGCGCTCGCCGACCTGGTACTTGCCGAAGGTGTGCACCAGGCCGTCCTGGGCAACTACGAACAGTCCGCCGGTACGCTCGACGCCTTCGCCAAGGGCGCCTACCCTCCCGACCCCGAGGTGGTCCGCACGCCGCGCAGCGGGATCGGCCTCACCTTGCGGACGGCGATCCACCTGTCGCCGGCGCCGCCGGCCAACCCGCTGCCGGCCCTCCCGCTGACGCCGCTGGCGACCGCCGAGCCGACGCTCAACGCCTGGCTGTCCGGCTGGCTCCCCGACCCTGGCGACGTGGGCTGTCAGGTCACCTTCATCGATCGAGCAACCGGCGGCCAGCGCACCGAATTCATCACCCAGTCGCAGCTCGGGCTGCACCCCATCGACCTGGTGTACCGGGTGGACACCACGACCGAGCAGGCGCTCAACGACCTCGACGACCGGATCCTGACGTACCTGCACGCCCATTACGCGCCGCGTCACGACCGCCAGATCCGCATCCGCTACACCGAACGGGTAGCCAGCAAGTCCACCTGGACCTGGTTCGAACTCCAGGCCCTGCTGCGCAGCCTGCGTGAGCTGACCGTCGCCGCGCGGCCGTTGCAGCCGGCCGACCTCATGCGCCAAAACGACGCCACCAAGGGCGAGCAGGCGACCGCCGCGGTACCCAAGAGCCGGATCGAGACCGCCCGCGACGATCTGCGCGACACCCGGCTTCCCGCCCTGGACACGCTCTCTGCGACCCTGGCCGATGGCACCGTCCCGATCGATACCGCGCTCGCCCAGTTCGCCGCCACCGTGAGCCGGCTCGCCGCGTACCGGCTGCCCCAGACCGGTACTGGGTTCGTGTTCGAGTGGCGAGCCCGAGCCTACACCGCGCTCGTCGACAAGCTCGCCGAACGGGTGCAGACCTGGGACAACCGCCTCGCCGACTACGAACAGCGCATCGACACCTACGACAACCACCTGCCCGCCGGAACCACCGAGACCGAGCGGATCGCGCTGCTGCGGGCAGCCCAGATCCTCACCAGTACCCGGGTGACCACGCCGCCGCCAACATTCGCCGCCGACTACCGGCTGGCACTCAACCCGCAGCACGACTCGTTCGTCGCCAAACGCGACGCCCTCCGCCTACTGGTCGACAGCGCCCGTCCGACGCTGGCGCAACTGCTCGCGGAGGCCCAGGCCGAGTTGCCGCTGACCGACCTCGATCCCGAACCGCTCGACCTCACTGCGGATGCCGACGAGATCGCCCGGTTCCGCCAAGAGCTGGTCGACGCGGTCGCACGGCTCAAGACCGACCTCACCGCCCGCCTCGGCAAGATCGACGCACTGCTGGCCCAACACGACCCCGCCGCGGCGGCCGACCGGGTGCGTCTGCTCCAGCAGGCGGCGAAGCTGCTCTTCGGCGACGACTTCCAGCTGATTCCCGCGATCACCCTGCCGTCGTCGGCGGCGGACGAGCTGGACAAGGCCTGGCAGCACAGCACCTCCGGGGACCTCACCCGCCATCTCATCGACCCGACCGGAGCCGACCGCGACTTCCCGGTCGACGACTGGCTGCACGGTGTGGCCCGGGTCAGGGACAAGCTGCACCACTGGGAGAACGCTGTCCTGCTCGGCCAGGCGTTCCGCGTCACACAGAGCGGCGATCTCACCCCGCTCCAGCTGCCCTACGGGCCGGGCGAGCCATGGCTGGGCCTGGAGATCCCAGAGCACTACCGCATCGACAGCGACCGGCTCCTGTACACCGCCCACTTCGCCGAGCCGTTCGATCGCACCAAACCCGTGGTCGGCCTGCTGGTCGACGAATGGACCGAGGTCATTCCGGGCACCGAGGAGACCACCGGGATCGCCTTCCACTTCAACCGGCCCAACGCCGAGCCGCCCCAGACGTGGCTGCTGACCCTCTCACCCAGCGACGACCGCAACTGGTCGTGGGACGACCTGCTCGCCGTCGTCAACAGCACCCTAGACTCGGCCAAACGCCGCGCGATCGAGCCGGTGCACGTCGACACCACGGCCTACCGCTGGTTCCTGCCGGCCACCGCCTCCGCCTATACGTTCCCGGAGATCTCCATCGCCAACAACCTGCTGCGCAACGTCCGCGTCTACTCCCGGCTGCCGAAGGAATGAGCTGGCATGGCCGAACCCAACATCGTGCTGAACATGAGCGAGGCCGTGGTCGCACGTCTGCACCCAGCGATCACCCGCTGGAACCGGCTGGAAGGCCGGCCCCGGACGCACACCTTCGATCGCGCGCTGACAGCCGAGGTACGTGACGCGCTCTGGATGCTCACCCGTCAGTGGCAGATGGGCGAGTTTCAGGGCGACGACGCCGGCTCGCCCGTCCTGGCCCGCGCGTGCATCGACCTGGTACCCATCACCCGATTCCAGGCCGGGCCGGGACCGGCGCGCCCGCTCGACCTCGACCGGCCGCTGGAGGCCACGGTGGAGAACCGGCCGCTGCCGTTGTGGGCCGGCGCCCAGTACCTGTCACTCGATCTGCGGCTGCTGATCGGTCGGCGCTGGCTGAAACTGCTGGCGCGGGAAGCCGCCAGGCCGGGCGGGCTGACGGCCGACTACCACGACGAGTACCGGCAACAGTACCGGGTCCGCATACCCAGTCCGACCCAGACCGCCGCCGCCGCGATCTGTGCCCACCCCGACGCATGGCAGCAGGTCAGCGCCGCGGCCGACCGGGCGATGGACGGCGTCGCGCTGCTCGCCCACCTCACCGAGCCGGGCGGCCACGCGTACGACGGTGTCGGCGCCGCCGCGTCGGACGAACCCAAGCTCACCGCCCTGGCAACCCGGCTCGCCGACTGGTTCGCCGACCTCATCCTCACCCCGGCCGCGGCCAAACCGGACGCGTGGGTACCGTCCCGGCTGGAATACCAGTTCGGCGTCGCCGCGGCGGACGGCGCACAGGAGTTCGTCATGCGCGCCGAGGAGTACAGCCAAGGGCACCTGGACTGGCACGCCCTCGAGCGGCGCCCGCGGGAGAAACAACTGGGTGAGCCACCGGCAGCACCATCGACGCCCGAGCGGCGGGTCCAGACGTTCCTGCCCGCCTCGATCGTGTTCGAAGGCATGCCGAATACCCGCTGGTGGGCCTTTGAGGACCGGCGCACCAACTTCGGCGAAGTCCGCCCGGACAGCACCGACCTCGGCAAGCTGCTCCTGCTCGAGTTCGGCCTCGTGTACGCCAACGACTGGTTCGTGCTGCCCCACACGGTGCCGATCGGCACCGTGACCGAAGTCAAGGGCATCGCGGTCTCCACCGTGTTCGGTGAGCGCTTCTGGGTCGAACCAATCCGCGAACTGCCCGCCGAGGACTGGCAACGATGGAGCATGTTCGCGCTGACTCCGGACGTGGCGGAGGAGCGGCCCCCCGCGGTCAGGCTGGTCCTGCTGCCGGCGACGCCGAACCTGCAGGAGAGCGCCCCGGTCGAAGAGGTCGTGTTCATCCGCGACGAGATGGCCAACATGGTGTGGGGCATCGAGCGGCGAGTCCCGTTGCCGTCAGGGAACAGTCGATCCGGCAGCGAGACCGCGCGTGAGTACTTCGCGCAGCTGCAGCGGCTGGTCCCGAGACCGCCCGGCCCCCTGCCTCGAGCAGCGGCCCCGATCCGCTACCAGGTGATGAACACTGTCCCCGAGCACTGGATCCCGTTCATCCCGGCCCATGTGGACGGCAGTGTCCGGGAAATACAGCTTCAGCGCGCCGCGCTGCCGCGCATCCTCGAGGGGGCGTCGGGCCGTCCGGACAAAGTGCGTCCGCGGACCACCCTGCTGCGCCACGGCCTTCCGAAGGCGTACTTCCTCCACGAGGAGGAGGTGCCGCGCGCCGGGGCCGTCGTCACCCAGACCTACCAGCGCAGCCGCTGGCTCGGGGGGAAGGTCGTGACCTGGTTCGGGGCACGCAAGCAAACCGGCCGCGGCGAAGGGTACAGCGGGTTGCGGTTCGACGGTCTGGTCGACGCCGACACGTGACCCGGGTCTCGCCCACCTCTGAGGAGTTTTCTTGGGTCACGTGTCAATCTGGGCGAGGCCCGTTCGTAGTTGGGTGAGCGGCGGGAGGCGCCCGCCCATCGCGAGGAGGACCACCATGACCAAGTACCTGTTGTCGGTCCACAGCGTCGAGGGCGAGGTCCGCGACCCGATGACCGACGAGGAGATGCAGCAGTCCTTCAAGCAGCTCGGCATCCTCGAGGAGGAGATGAAGTCGGCAGGCGCCTGGGTCTTCTCCGGCCGCCTGCACGAACCCGACACCGCCACCGTCGTGCGTATGTCCGGCGGCGAGGTGGTGACCACCGACGGCCCCTTCGCGGAGTCCAAGGAA